>Ga0187846_10000650_pt1 | contig 19694 bp, 13 predicted proteins | sample TC_taG_FD_161473 | JGI IMG/M metagenome (GOLD analysis project Ga0187846, IMG submission 161473) | Biofilm microbial communities from the roof of an iron ore cave, State of Minas Gerais, Brazil - TC_06 Biofilm (v2) | ecosystem: Environmental > Terrestrial > Deep subsurface > Cave > Wall biofilm...
AGGGCTGGTCGATCGCGTGGGAAACACCTGGGTAGTCATAGATCTCGACGGTACGCGAGAAGCGGCCCGCCAACGCGCTTTACCGAAAGGCGACGACCTCCCCCCAGCCTTTCGCCGGTTGGAGGAGGTCTGTGCTCCTGGCTACAGCGGCCGCAAACGTGGGGAGGTGGTCAGAACACGCCCAACGGTTGCTCAGGCCCATAGCTAGCAGTGGCTCGGCAGTTTTGGCAATCGTGGGAATGGACGCTATCGGGAGGAGCTAGGCCAAGGTCTTGCAGCTATTCGTCGGGACCTGGCTGCATCTCAGCTTGCTCCAGAACGCACCCTGCTGCGGCTCGATGGCCAATATGGCACCGGGGCGGTGCTCTCCGCTGTGGCGGGCTTCGCGTTTGTGACCCGTGGCAAAGACTACCGCGTCCTTGATCACCCGCTCGTCCAGGCGCGTCTGCATCTTCCTCCCGATCAGATCCAGCAGCGCCCGGAAAGCCAGGTGGTCCGTAGTCTCTCCGACTGCCCAAACGTGCCAGTGGGACTCGAGGGCGTGCTGTGCCGTGTGGTGGTGGCCACGCATCCCGCCGGCAAAAAGAAGAGCCCAGTGGGCGTCACGCGGGCAGGCATCGTCTACGAGCTCTTCTTCACCGCCCTGCCGCAGCAGGCCTTCACCGCTGCCGACGTCGTCGAGCTGTATCTACATCGCGGCGCCTTTGAGCCTGCTCTCGCAGACGAGGATCGAGAGCAAGACCCTGACCGGTGGTGCTCTCACTCGGCCTGGGGTCAGGAATGCTGGCAAATCATTGCGCAATGGGTCCCCGAACCTGCGCCTGGCATTGGGGCAGCAGTTGGAGCTGGCGCCTCTGCGCGTCACCGAGTTTGCTCCTGCCATCCCACCGCACAGCGAACAGGCTGCCACGCGTCCGGCCTCAGCCGCCACTTCCGCTCCCATCGCTGGATATGGCCCACCTCCCACCGCCAGCTCCTTCAAAACGGGTCGCTTCACCGGAACCGACTTGCCTCTCCAGCCCGATGGGACGCTCCGCTGCCCAGCAGCGAACCGACTTCGTCCCCAGGAGCGGCGTCGAGAAGCCGATGGGAGCCTACGCGTGGTCTATGCGGCGAGCATTCGCAGTTGCCGCCCGTGTTCGCTGCGCGAGCAGTGTCAATGGAATGGCAACGCGACTGCGAAGCCTCGTCAGGTGAGTGTGCTGCTGCATCCGCTCCAGGTGGGTGCTGCCCCGTTGCTCTGGCGGGAGTGGAGTCGCAGAGAACACCGGCGCGCCTGGCTGCGGCTCGTGCGCCACCAACGCGTTGAGGTAGGCATCGCGCCACCACTACCTGCCGCTTCGCCAACCAACGCCGAGGTGATCCTTTCTCGCGCGCAGCGTGCTCACTCGCGTCTCTCGTGGGAGACGCGAGTGAGCACGGCGGCAAGGCAAGTCACCATCAAACTGTTCGGGGTTCCCGAGCCGTTTGCGGAATGGATTGGCCTCACACACGCTTGACACGCGCCCTGCCAATCTCGGCGAGGGATCCTCTTGAAAACAGCTCTGGCTCTCTCGTACAATGGCAGGAGCACGAGATGTCATCTGAGCGCACAGCGCACCGGAAGAAAGCGTGAGAGAAGATGCCGACCCTTGAAACTGAGCGGCTGATCCTGCGAGACTGTGTCCTGAGCGATTGGCATGCGCTCAACGCTTTCCTGTCTAATCCAGCCGTCACCCGCTCGATGCACTTTGCCTCCTGGGATGAGCAGAAGCGGCGCGAATGGCTCACCCAGCTGGTTCAAGAGGCATCTGATCCTCAACGGGAAGCCTACAACTGGGCGATGATGGTACGCAGCAATGGGCTACTCATCGGCTGGCTGATTCTTGGCAGGAGCCGTCATGCTCGCGAGGAAGGGATGCGCGAATGCGGCTGTGGCTACGCGCTCCACCAGCACTACTGGGGACAGGGCTACCTGCCTGAAGCGCTTGAAGCGGCCTTTACCTATGCCTTTACGGTGCTAGGAACCAGGCTAATCCACGCGGAATGTGAACGAGAGAATATCGCTTCCGCTCGCGTGATGCAGAAATGTGGCATGCTCTCCGAAGGCACGATGTCTGATGACGACGGGTTGGGCAATTGGGCACATCGTGATCGCTACGTCATCACCTCACAGGGAGGTGAACCACTCTGATCGGTTCGCGCTCGCCTGAGGACCTCTCCTTGACGGGAAGATGTTTCTCACCCCTACTTTCCTTCACCTCGTTGCGCAACTCGTGGGCATATCAAGCGCTTCGGCAATTACGAACTGGATCTCTCGGCCATTGCTGCACCGGTCACCGATGACCTGACCTTCGAGATCGAGCCACCGCCAGAAGCTGGGACGATCGAGGCCGATCACAGCACGCTTCCAGAACCGAACGGCGAATAGACCATCACGGCTTCTTGATCAGAAGCAGAGCCCCATACTTCTGATCAAGGAGGCTCAAATATAACAGATTGCTTTACTGCATATTTTGGTCAACATCTTAGTCCTACCTCAGATTATACTGATATTCCTGTTCTTCTTGCAATGAGTAGCATCCTATTCAAGTTCTTTCGCGCAAGGGTGTTAAAAGTCAAGCATTTTTACCACTGAATTGCATCACGAGTAATGTAACCCAAGGCACTGAATTCAACAGAGCGGATTGAAAAACTTTAGTCGGCTTCTTGAAGACGAGTTGCAGGCATAGCATACCAAAACACGAGCATCGCTCTAGGATGGTATACTGTAGAATACACGTTCTTGCTTAATGCTATATCAGGAGTACAATGCATCAACCCTCTTTCGCGAATTCCGAAAGCACGCGCTCTCTCGTTGAAGACGAATACCTTTTCGGCTGGGACCGAACGCCCGGTATAGTCTCTGTCTGGGCCAATCGTGAGGGACTGGCAATTATCTGGCGTCGCGAGGGAGATCGTGTCACTTCTACACGAGAACGATTTCGCCCCTGGCTTTTTGCCACCTCGCTAGATGATCTGGCCCACCTCGGATCAAAATTGGTTCCAGATTTCGAGTCCACTAGCGATTCGGCCACAATCACCTACCTCGAACTTGATGGCCCTGCAGAATCCTATCACTACCTTCTCACTGCCCCCAATGGACGATCTCTTGAAAGCGCACTGGTAGATGGCGCATCGCGTCGACTTGGGCGACAAATCAAGAGCCTCAACGAGCTGCCAGATGACTACTACCGCGTTGGCCCCGTTGAGCAATACCTGATGCAGAGTGGGAAAGTCTATTTTCGCGGATTAACCTATAATGACCTGCATCGCCTGCAATTTGACCTGGAAACAACGGCGCTTGATCCACATCGCGGGCGCATCTTCATGGTAGCCATTCGTGACACGCGCGGGCTTGCCACCACAATTGATGCTCCAACGCCAGGAGATGAAGCAAGCTTGATCTCCGCCCTGAGCTCACTCATCCGTGAACGCGACCCGGATGTCATTGAGAACCACAACCTCTTTGGCTTTGATCTGCCGTTTTTAGAACAACGCGCCGCTGCTCTAGGTACTCCCCTGGCTCTTGGACGTGCTGGTGGGCCTGCGAATTTAGAGCGGCGCGAGGAGTCGCTGGCTATTGGGCCCGAAACTCGTCGCCGCACACGTTACAGCGTAGCCGGGCGCGAGTTAATCGATACACTTGACGCCGTCCGTCGCCATGATTTCGTCGTCCGTGATATGGCCAGCCACAGCCTCAAGGATGTCGCCAGGTATTTTGGTATAGCCGCTCCTGACCGTGTATACGTGGAGGGTGCCAAAATTTTCGAGGCGTATCGCCGAGATCCTGATCGAGTTCGTCAATATGCCCTGGGTGACGTAGCAGAGGTGGATGAACTCTCCAGGAGATTGCTCGGAGCCCCCTTTGCGCTGGCAAGTATGGCTCCGCGTCGCTATGAGCGACTGGCCTCAGCGGGGCCGGCGATGGGTATCCTTGAGCCCATACTCGTTCGCGCCTATCTGCGTGCTGGAACTGCGCTTCCTCGCCAGTCAGCAGACCAGGATAGTGGGCAAGAACTGCATGAAGGCGGAGCTGTTCACCTCTTCGCAGAGGGTGTAGCCGAACATGTGGTGAAAGCCGATGTTGCATCACTGTATCCCTCGTTGATGCGTATCTACCAGATTGGTCCCGCATGTGATCGCCTGGGCGTCTTGTTGAGCATCCTGGGACGATTGACTGACCTGCGGCTCTCGCATAAGGCTGCAGCAAAGTCGGCCATACCAGGGTCAGTTGAGGCAAACCACCATGAGGCGACGCAGGCAGCCATGAAAATACTGGTAAACTCTGCCTACGGCTATATGGGCGCAGGCCATATGGCTCTCTTTGCCGATAATCGCGCTGCCGGTGAAGTTACGCGACGAGGACGCGAAGTACTCTCAAGGGTGCTTGAGGCCCTGCGCCAGAGTGGCATAGCACTAATTGAGGCCGATACTGATGGTGTCTATTTTGCCGTGCCTTCCGACTGGACTGAAGAGCAGGAGCGCGCTCTTGTGTCCGTGGTTGGGGCAGAATTGCCGGAGGGGATTCGATTGGAATATGAGGGACGTTACCGCGCTATGCTAAGTCACGAAGTCAAAAACTACGCGTTGCTTACTTACAATGGGCAGCTAATCGTGCGCGGCGTAGCACTGCGCTCCAGCAGAGCTGAGCCTTTTGGCGAGCGTTTTCTGCTACAGGCTTTGCTTTGTACGCTGACTAACAATATCCCTGGGCTGCGCACGGCCTTTCTTGAGACTGTAGCAGCCCTGCGCAACCGCGCACTGCCTGCATCGGATCTGGGAGCACGAGTGCGACTTTCTAAAACTCCCGAAGCCTATCTAGCCTCCCGCGCATTGCACCCAGAGCCGCAATATGAAGCACTACTGGCTGCCGGGCGCACGCGTTGGTATCCTGGCGAACGCGTGCGATTCTACCGGACTCGTAAAAAAACCTATGCCTGGTTGCCCGATGAGAACGAAGAGGTGGCCGTTGATCGCGGCTGGAGTACTGGGCCAGAAATAAGTGGCGACGAGCCAGGAGACAATATTATACCGGATATTTCCCTGGATGTAACGCAACAGGCAAGTGCTGCCCTTTCGCAGCGCGACGTAGTCGCTGATCAGCGAGACTATGACGTTGAGCATTACCTCAAGGTGCTGGTTACCTCCTATGCAGCAAGGTTGCGCAAAGCTTTCTCACCCGGTGATTTTGAGCAACTCTTCCGACTACAGAGCCAGCCGGGATTTTTCGATCAGCCCATCGAAAGTATCGAACCACGCTGGATTCGGTACCAGGTACATTGAACGCAGTTAAGAGGAAATAGTGAATACTTGTGGGCCGTATTAGATTGACTCCTCGACTTCGAAACGAAGAGCCATCGAAGTTATTTTACACCACTGAGCACAAAGTCAAGCTTAGGGCTTTGTCAACAAAAGAACCAGCGGTTCGATAAGAACAAGCGATAACCCGCACAAGCTAATTATAGCTCCTATAACTCCCAGTTGCTTTTCACCCAGGTGATGCACTTTCCAGGTTATATACTGCGAACTTCCGCAAACAAGACTTGCTGGTGCTGCTCCAATCAACAAATCGACAAAATAGTAAAGAAGGTCTTCCGTTAAGCCGTACTGAAGTATGTATAGAACTGCCCAGAGAATAATGGACAGCCCTCCGACAATATACCAAAATAGCAGTGCTCTAATGAAATCTGTCAAAGAAAAGAAGGAAGGGAGAGGTTCATCTTTCCTCTGCATAATCCTATCAGCGTGGTGAAGTGCCCCCTCTTCTTCTGATACATCTGAAAGGGTGAGATGAGGACTCTGGCCGTATCTTGGCTGTCCTTCTTTGATTAGGGAAGGCTATCAACGTTCCCTGGAGGATTCCTATCATGAGTGTATAGACGATAATATCACCTATCTGCTGGCTAGGGTCAACAATATTAGGTGGTAGGTGAGTTGCCCTGAGGGCTTGTTGAAACAAGAAGAGCATGGCAGGAGCAAAGATTGCCAAAACCAAGATACTTACCACAAAATGGGTGAAAAAGATGAGTAACCCCTTGAGTATTCCTCGTGGCTTGCCGAGCAAATCATAGGATAGATAGAGAAAACCTAATAACACTAAAGAGTGGCCAAGAAAAGTGATGCCAGATAATATCTGCTCAGAGAACAACCCTTGAAAAAGAGAAATGGCCGTTCCCATTGCTGCTACATCCAAATTGCACCTCCATGTCTACTACAAATTCATGAAATACATGCCATTTAGAACATATCTATCAAGTAAGACCGCTGAGCTTTTAGTGCTGTTTTTAGTGCTTAATTTTGTAGATGACTTCAGGTGATTCATTCACATTCTAGCACACTAGGCTGTCAGCTTCTTGAGCTGAGGGTGGGGTTGATGAAGAAAAAGGCGTAATCAGGGCTTCAGGCCACATGCCAGATAGCTGACAAGGCAAGGCTATGGGAGAGCAAGCTTTCCGCTCGAAAGGGGCAAAAGAGGCAATTTCTTTCGCACGCCGATTTGTTCAGCGTCCGCCGTTTCAACAACGTCAGAACTCGCGCAGCTCATCCGTAAAGTTCGCATTATCCTCAAGAAAAATGAGTCCTCTACGCATAATTCTCAGCAGTACCCTTAGAAGAGGCTCAGTTGTGCTAATGGCCTTCGCCCGCTCAAGAGGATATATGGAGATGCCTGCTCAGGCGCACGAATACCCAGCCTCTGTAAGTCCATAAGAGAGGTCAGTTTCCCCTGTCGTCGTGCTTTGAGGATGACATTTGCTGATACAGGGCCAATACCTGGCAGTCGGAGTAATTGGTCGCGTCTGGCGGTCATGATTTCAATGGGAGCCTCGCGTAAATATCTCTCTGCCCACGCCCGCTTGGGGTCCATATCCAGAAGCATATTCCCGTCAGTCAAAAAGGGCAAATCTTCCACTTTCCAGCCATAATCTCTGAGCAAAAAACTGGCTTGATACAACCGATACTCACGCAGCGGATCGGTCGCAGGCACATTTTCAAAGGGCGTTTGAGTAACGGGACTGAAGCCGGAATAATACGCGCGCGTCAGTCCGTATTGACGATAGAGACGGTTGCTGAGTGAGAGTAATTCCTGGTCAGTATCGCCTACTGCTCCGACCACGAACTGTGTCACGGTACTGGCGAGTTGTTCATAGGGGTGAGTGCGCCGTATCTGTTCAGCCAGTTGCAGCATACTCAGGAGTTCACGCTGGAAATCTTTCTTGGGTGCCAATGCGTCTAATCGTTCTTGTGTTGGGCCTTCCAGGTTGACTGAGACACGATTCCCCAATTGCATCAGCCGGTAGAGCTGGTCGTATTCTATGCCGGGCATTACTTTGAGGTGCAGATAGCCCCGGTAGTGGTAGCGGTTCCGAACAATTTCAGCCGTGTCAATAATCTTGTCCTGGGTGGTCACGCTGCCTTTGATGATACCTGATGAGAGAAACATCCCTTCTACTTTGCCAGCTTGTTGCAAGGTATCCAGTCCACTTGCCAACTCGTCTGGTGTGAAGGTGAGGCGCTTCATCTGGCTGCGTCCGGCGCGAAACGGGCAGTAGTGGCAGTTCATTTGGCACGCCGTAGTCACCATAGCTTTGAGGATTTTTCGCTTCCCTGTCGGGGTAGACACGTTGGTAATACACTCTTCAAGACTGTGTGACTGATACGGGACACGACGGCGTTCCTGTTGCGGTTGGTCCCCAGCAGGCTCAAATATTGTCGCATCGCTCAATTGAGCGAGTTTCGTCATGGTGTCAGGAAGCGATTGTACTAACATATCCTATAGTATACAGAACTCATGTTCTATTCGTCAATGGTACGTATTGCTTACGTAAAATTGGTTCATCCCGGGTTTCCTCTGAAAACCGCTGATAGAGAGCGCCGATTAAGTGCCTTCTGCAGGAGCATTCCCATCATCGAGATTTGCGAAATACTCCAACAAGAGGCGATGGATGAAACAGTACCCACCCCCAACGCGCCGTAAGAGAATACGAGCTGATGCATCATTGAGGAATACCTGCGCATGCCAGGGAAAGATATGCCTGCTGTGGAGTAACCAGCGCACGACAAAATGCCGCAGCACCGCCCACCCACCACTGACAGCCCAGCCGATTAAGCCGCCACCAATGGCAAAGAGCCACACGACACTTAGCGCATATCCCAGCCCTTTGCTCAGCCCCTCGTCCAGTCCGTAGCTCAACCCTTTGCTCAGCCCCTCATTCAACCCGTAGCTCAGCCAGTAGCCCAGAAACCCGAGGCCTCCGATGATTCCTCCACTGAGAAAACCAATGATGGTACTATTCAGTGCAGATCGACGCACGCCTTGATTCAGACTCTGGCGATCCTGATCTTCAATTTGTTCCTGTGCAATACTCTGAAAGAGTCCCAACACCAGCCAGTACCCCAGCCCGGTGCCCACTCCAACGATCAGACCCATCATCAGCCCATAGGCGAGCCCAATGCCTGGCCCGGAGCTTAGTCCGGAGCTTAGTCCATCACTCAGCCCGTAGCTCAGCCGGAAGCCCAGCTCATTGCTCCACTGGAAGCCCATCCCAGTGGTGAGTCCGTAGCTCAGCCCGACGATCAGCAGAACACCAAGAGCCAGTAATCCACTGGTAACACAGTGTTTGAAAGAGCGCAAGCCGCGAAAGAAACTGCTCCAGGTCCAGCGCAACCGCTCGGTCAGGCTAAGGTCTCCTCTGTACTTCTCAACGATCAAACTGATGAGAAACGTAACGCATGCGTAGCTCAGCCCAAAGTTGAGTCCGGTGCTCGGCCCATAGCTCAGCCCGTAACACAGTCCGGTACTCAGCCCGTAGCCAAGCCCGAGCCCGGTCGCAACCAGCAGCGTACGCCGGATATGAAGCGGGAAGAGCAAGTGACGCAGGTGCTCCGGTGCCTGCGCAACGCGAGGCGAACTGCGCTGAGAAGAGACAAGTGGGAGCAAGATCAGCAGCAACCAGCAAATGAGTCCGATGATGCTTCCGTAGATCCAGCCATCCCGCAACCAATCACCATATCCATACCCTGGCCCCAACTCAAATCCGAAACTCAACCCGATCACAAGACCTGTTCCAGCACTGATCAGTCCTCTTCCCAAATTTTGTCTAGCCGGCCTCATCTGAGTCGTGCTCAGAGTGCCAACCTCGGTCCTGGTGCTGGCCGATTGGCTAAAGCAGCCCCCCAGCAAGCACCCAAGGATCGCAGCCTGGATGCCAGTTGTCAGATCAAAAACCGTCTGCGAAAACAAGCCAATGACGATGCTGGTCAGCATGCCCAGGAGGATGAGAGGCAGGCGCATAGTCAGCCGGAAAGCGTGCTGTCGCAGGCTGTCTGGCAGCCAGTCAGGTTGCACATGCTCCAGGTAGAACACGGTCTGGTAGTGTTGCTGCAGGTTACGTGCCAGCCAGCTCAGCCACAAGCAGGTCTGTTGAAGTGAATAGTGCCTGGCATCTCCTTTCTGCCTGGTCATATATTCCACATAGTCGGTCCACACCTGCCTTTGTAGCGTAGATACCTCGTGGGAGAGCTTTGGCACCGGGGTTCTCGCGTATGTCAGCATCAATATACTCAACATTAGAGGCGTGGTGGTCAGTTCCTGCAATGCCAGGTTGGTCTGCAGGGTCTGCCGTAAGGCATCCAGTGGTTGACCGGTCTGGTCAAGAGAAGCAGAGACCTGCCCACGGGTCAGTGGTTGGATGAGTACAGCACGCTGGAGCGCCAGCTTCTGGTGCCTGGCCGCGTCTTCATATTCTGTCCGGCGGGAACAGATGACGAGCGGAACGAGCAGATGCTCACGATGATAGGCATTGATGGCGGCAATACAAGCCGAGCGGGATGCGGCATCCATCTCATCCAGACCATCTAGCAACGGGAGGATCTGTTCGTTGCGCACCCACTGTGTACTCAGTTGCTGTGGGACATCGTAGGTCAAGGACAGTTGGTCGCTCATCCAGTCTTCTAGTGCTGGCTGTCGTTCGGCCCAGGTTGAGAGGCACAGTATTACTGGCAGGGGATGTGCTTCTTCCTGCTCTGCCCGTTGCACCAACATCTGGGCAAGGTGCAGCAGTAGCGTAGATTTGCCTGCTCCTGGTTCTCCCAGGATGAGCAGCTCGCGCTCGGACGTCTCATAGACCTCCAGGATCGAGGTGCCTGGAGGAAGCGTTTGAGCATCCTGCCCGGACAGACACACCAGCCGGTTCGTGGCATTTTGTACGGCATCGGGCATCACAGCAAGACCCAGCTCGATCCAGACGAGTTCCTGTAGTGAGTACTCCAGCAATTCATTATAGGCGTGGCGCAGACGCCCAAGCATCCGCCTCCGATTCTGCTGGTGCAAGGCATTGGTGCGCGTGTGCTGACCGAATGTCCCGTTTGCTGCGAAAGGCAGGCCAGCCTGCTGGCCGATATCATCGACACGCCCGCCTGGAGGTTTCTCAGCACCCTCGAACACTCCTGCGGGCAGCTTTGAGACGGGAGTGCCCCCATCCTCTACCGCTTTTTCACAGGAGCTGAGGAGATCTAGTTCACGTAGGCTCTTCTCGAAAAGCTTTGCGAGCTTTTGGCGAAAATACGGAGAGGGGTATGCGACCCCCCGCTCCCAGCGACTCACGGTCTTCGAGTCGGTGCCAATCTTCTGCGCGACATCTTTTTGAGACCAACCACGTTCCTCGCGTGCCTGTTTGAGCAGCATCTGATAGCGCTTCGTCACAGCCTTGTTCCCCCATTGAAGAGGTCTGTGGTCCCTATTTCTCGACCCGTGCGAACAAAAGCAAACGCACGTTGATTATAGCATCTTCTGAGAGAGAAATGTTGCTGAGATGTACAGGATGTGGGAAAAGACGACAGAAAGACGACTCAAAGACGAATTTGTGGTTCTGGAAAAAGCCTCGGCACACTACACTTCACGACAGACAAACCGCGCGACACGCTCATGATCGGTTCTGCTCAGCAACGGAGGAAGGCGAAGTGCGAGCTTCCTCAATCGGTCGAGTCGGGTGGAGGCAGGAGACTTTCGCCTTCCGCGTGCAACGGTTGCCTAGAACAAGTATGCACTTATTCCGACCCTGGGTCGAGAGGGCTTGTGCTTAGTTAACTGTAGAAGGAGGGAAAGAAATTCTAAAAGAAGAGGGCACAGTGCAGCAGTACTATACCTCCTGATGTCTAGTCACCTGTTCATCCAGGTAAGAGCTCTCGTGCTTTTGCCCCAGTCAAGAGATCCTGACGGATCCATCAGTCAAAAGGAAGGAACTAGAGCTATGACACAAAGTCCATTCCATCCCATCGGAAAATGTCTTGAGGGAGGGACCGTTTTCCTGCTGAAGCGTGTTCGCGCGCGCTTAACAACACAAGCTGCCGGGCTATGCACACGAGTACTGGCAGTGCTGTGCATGTGTCTCCTGCTTGGCTCGGTACTCACGATCCAGGGAACCTCGCAGGCTTTTGCGGCTCGGGCCATCCCGGCGGTCCAGGCCCAGGCGCACACGAACTGGAGTTTTTATATGAACTCCTCCAGCACCAGCAGGGCCCACACGCTTGGCTGTAACCAGGGTCATGCTGATGCGACCTATCATGACAACAGTCTGGTCATCCTAGACTTCGGTGCTCAGGCGAGCAACGGCAGCGGGGCATACTTCCCGGGTACCTCGACATTCATCAGCAATAGCCAGATTGAGGCAGTCGCAGAGGCCTTTTCTACTAGCTACTACGTCTGTACCGGAAGTGATACAACGACCGTCCTCTCGCTGGGCATTGGGACGAATAATTCTGGCAGCAATGTCGGCTCCGCCAACGGGAGGACCTTGGCCCATATTGTGTCGGCGGTGCAGTCCTATAACCAGTCCCACGGCTCTTCTTCTCAAGTAGCGATGTACGGCGCGAATGATCTAGAGAGCTGGTGCGACTCACCACCTGGCGCGGCCTGCCGATCTGCCTCCGCCGCGATTAACTGGGCGAATGGCTATTCCAGCGTCGGCGGTAGCCTCTACTTCAACTTTGGCTCTGCTGATAACTGCCCAACGAACAGTTATAGTGGTGGAAGCTGTGGTAATACTGGATGGACCCAGTATGATTACTGGTATCTGAGCTGGGGAAATCCGGCAGCTGTGCCTACCCCGGAGATCTATCACGACTCCTGGGCAAGCCAGTGGGAGATGATTGACCTGTACAGTGTGTACCACCATGGCGGGCGTATGACTTTCTGGGGCCCGATGGATGAGCATGACCTGGATGGTTCCACCGACACCGCCACCCAAGCCTGGGACGCACTGTGGAACGCTCTGCATACGCACACGAGCACAGCACAGAACCTTTTCTACTCCATCGAAATCCATCGCGAATGAGGTAGGTAACGCTCTTCCCGGATGATCCAGGTCACCGGGGAGGGCCTTTTTGCAAAAGCACGGTCGCCAGGGTCGCTTGCCCAGCCTCGACGACCGTGCTTTCCCTTATCTGCACGCAACAAGACTTGGCCCTCGAGGGCCAGTCACCAGTTTCGGTAACACACTCCTTCATTAATCTATGGAGGAAAAAGCGACAATCGAGTTTGCATTGTACAAATCAGTCACACACGTAAAGGAAGGAATATACACATGTTTCAGGCACAATCGACCGAGAGCGAGGTTCCTAGAAAGTATCGACTTTTGGGCCTGCTTCTTGTTTGTTTGCTTGCCAGCACGGTCTTGTTCTCTTTCGGCGCAAGAACAGCATTCGCTAATACCAACCCCGCAGTTGCATTCGCAAATGCTCACTGGAACTGTTGGACCGCCGCCTGTACTTCGCGCGTCCAGGCAGGTGCTGGGCAACCATACTATCAGTGTGCGGAATTTGTTGCCCGCGCTCTCGCGTATGAAGGGTTCATCCCTGGGCTTTCTAGCACCTCGTCGCAGAGCGCTTATGAGTACTATAGGCCTGGGAACGGCAAGACGTATGACCTTCTTGCAATTACTCCTGGGATAGCAGGCCCTGGCGTTGGCACGATCGCCGATTTTTTGCTGACTTACGGGTACTTTGTGAATATTGGGACAAATCTGGGCAATACCCAACCTGGGGATATGGTCGTCTACAGGGATAGGAGCGGCACGCCCCAACACATAGGGTTGATCATCAGGCACGGGACAAGCACGTCAAATACCATGCTCGATTTCCATAATAGTGCCTGGTACAACGTTTCCCTCAGGAGTGAACTGGGCGGGGAGTTCACGAGTTGGTACGTTCTTCATATTCATCCTTACCCGTAATGGGGAGACTTGCTGTAAATGAGATGATTGGATGGCTGATGGCCACTTCTGTGATCGCTACCGGAAGATTTGAGCCACTTGCTATCGGATGATACAAGTCGCTTGCATCACTCTTCAAACAGCTTCTGCAACCAACTGAGGCGGGAAGTAAGCGACCTGTGATATGGATTAGCGAATGGCTCACACTCAGATTAGCATTCACAACCTTCGGATATTGGTGGCGAAGTCACAACTCACACTCCTGTTTGAGCGTGAACATCGACTTCGCTATCGGTATCAGATTTGAGGCTTTCCGGTTGCTTGCTCGCACCATCGAGTCGGATATTTCTCCTCAGAGTATTCTCTTTGTGCAGAGTATGCGAGCACTTTGCCCCAAATCTGGCCATCAGCCCATTGAATCAAACGATTTACATTCTGGCCGCTTTCAGGTAGCCGTGGCGTCGTAGATCAACGGACGTGGTCAAAGCTCGGGATGTGCTTCTAGTACTCGTTCGGTGGGATTTGGGGTCAGAACATTTTTCCGTACCAGAATCGGCTCACCCGCACTGTGCGTGAAAGCTCCAGTATATCTGGGTTGCCGGTGGTGCAAGATTGGCTTCGCAGCCTGCCATCGCTTTTTGATGGGTACTTTAGGGAATCACTTTCTATGGATACACAACGAGTACCAGAGCCTGAGCGGTCATCGCGCTTGCAGCGCTTTGCCCCACCCTGGCGCTGTTTGATCGGGTTGGGCATCGCACTGCTCGTAGCCTTGATCTTTTTTTCTCCCATTGTCGTGACCGCCCTGACTACACCCATAGCTGCTGTGGGCCTCGATCCCCTGACCACCGGGTTGATCTCTGCGCTGCTTTTGATTGCCGGCGCTGCCCTGGCCAGCGCGATGGTGAGCCGGCAACGCTTAGCAGTTGTGATCGGGGCCGGGATTACCTACAGTCTCTGCTACCTGCTTCCATTCCTTCACCAGGAACTGTTACCACACTACGACTCTGGTGGACACCTCGAGATGTTCAACGCGAGCGCGCTGGCACATACGATTTCTGTTCTGCTTGCCAGTGGCCTGCTCTGTGCCTATCTTGGCGCAGCCGTAGGGAGCGCGTTGGGTGAAGTGTTGCTTGACCCCGTCTGGCAACTGGCGCAACTGATTTGGCACACACGTCTTGGTTTCAACCGACCAAAGAAGCAGCCAGCTGCCGAAGCAAAAGTGCGACAACGCAGCGTATGGCACCTTTTCTCTGCCTGGGCCAGTCTTTTCACGCTGCTGGGGCTCTTTCTACTGAGCAGTGGCATTGGCAATCTGTTGTTTTACTCGCCCGACGTTGGGGTACACAGTTCCCCTGCAGTTGCAACACGTGGCACACTGATCGCTGACAGCATGCTCAGCCCGGCGCTTCATGGGCAACGCCGATCGTTCCTGGTTTACCTCCCCCCATCCTATCGCGATGCGGCAACACCAGAGCGGCGCTATCCCACACTCTACCTGCTTCATGGTTCTCCAGGGGGCGAGTACGACTGGATCAAGGGCGGCAAAGCGCCACAATCTGCCGATACCCTCATCGGCTTTGGAGAGATAGCGGAGTTGATCATGATTTTTCCTGATGGGAATGGACGCAGTGGGGAAACCAGCGAGTGGGGGAACAGCTTTGATCAGAAGCAACTCATGGAAAACTTCGTGGCTTTGGACCTGGTGCACTTTATCGATCAGAAGTATCGCACGATCCCCACACCTGGCAACCGGGCGATTGGCGGCTTCTCCATGGGAGGGTACGGTGCGATGAATATTGCTGTTCATCATCCTGGTATCTTTGGCTCAGTCATCTCGCTGGCAGGATACTACACAGCCGAAGGGAGCATCTGGGGGCAGAATACAGCCTATATGCAAGCCAATAGTCCTGCCTCTGTCTTGCCAGCCAGTCCGCATGCTTGGAAGTTGCGAATCTTTCTAGGAGCGGCGACAAAAGATCAGCCTTACTACACCGATACCCAACAATTTATCGTGGAACTGAAGGCACTTCACCTGGACTACACCTTTGATCTGGAGAATGGATATCATGCCTGGAGTATCTGGGAAGCTCAGTTGTATCATGCATTGATCTGGCTGCAATCGAAGATAGTGGAGTCTTTGGCAATCTGCCATACACCCTCTAAGCTTTATCCAACAGTGAATCTTTTTGCCCTTTTTATCTGCAGCCTTCAGTCCTGTTGGGCCAGCTCGCGTAGCTTGAAGTGCTGAACCTTTCCGGTTGCTGTCTTTGGCAGTGATTGGACGAAGTGAAATGCCCGAGGTGTTTTGTTCCCACCGAGGCGCTGCCGGACATGTTGTCTCAGCCTGTCCTCCAGTTCCTGTCCACCTCCAGTTCCGACGAGGACGACAAATGCCTCAGGCTTGACGAGGTTATCGCGATCCAGTACTCCCACTACAGCACACTCCACCACACTTTCATCTTCACAGAGGACCTCCTCGACCTCGTAGGGGCTAACCCACATGCCTCCCACCTTGAGCATGTCGTCACTACGGCCCTGGTAGAAGAAGTGATCAGAAGCGTCCTTGACGTAAATATCACCTGTCTTCAGCCACTCACCAAGAATCGTCTCCCTCGTTAGTTGACGCTGGCGCCAATAAAAAGCACAGATCGAATCGCCTTTCACCATAAGCATACCTGGCTGGCCGATAGGCACGTCCCGTCCTTCCTCGTCGATGACCCGTACCTCGTAGCCCTCGACCACGGTGCCACTGCAGTCCAGGCGGACGTCATGCACACGGTTCGAGATAAAGATGTGGCAGGACTCCGTTGACCCGATGCCGTCCAGGATGTCGATGCCTGTCTTCTCCTTCCAACGAGTTAGCACAGACCCCGGCAGCGGTTCTCCTGCCGAGACACAGACCCGGACGGAACTGAAATCAGCCGCCTTCCAACTGGAGGTATGGGCAGCCAGGACATTGGCGAAGCTAGTGGGAGAGGCGAAGTAGATGGTGGGACGGAAGCGACGAATGGCTTCGAAAATCAGCCGGGGCAGCGCGGGTTCGGCAGCGAGCACACTTGTTGCACCTGCTGCGAAGGGGAAATAGAGACCGCCGCCGAGACCGTAGGCAAAATATAGCTTGGAAGCTGAGAAGGTGATGTCCGAGTCATTGATAGCGAGCACATGCTTTGCATAGGTCTGTACACAGGAGCGCATGTCATGCTGGAGATGTACAACTCCTTTAGGTCGGCCCGTTGTACTCGAGCTATACAGCCAGAAGCAGATGTCGTCTCTCGTCGTGTCTGCTGGTGAAAGCTCCTCCGCGGCGTTTCGTATGATCTCCTCAAAACTCAGCTCACCGGGGGCAGCCTCCCCAACGACGACCAGTTGCCGTAGATAGCTGCTTTGGTGGCGTATCGTGCGGAAAACATCGGCCAAGGGTTCGCTGACGACCGCGATCTTTGCTCTGCTATCGTTAAGCAGGTACGCATACTCGTCCGAGGACAGATTGGTGTTGACGGGGACTGGTACGGCACCGAGTTTAATCGCCCCGAAGAAAGTCGCGGCAAACTCCGGTGAATCCAGAACCGCCATTAGCACCCGGTTCTCCATCTCCACTCCCAGTTCACGAAAGGCGTTCCCAGCGCGATTAGCAGTGTTGGCCACGTCTGCATACGTCCACTCACCCAACTGTGTTCTGATCGCCACCTTGTCGAAGCGGCCCTGCTCAAGATTGCCGTCCAGGAGGTCCGTAGTCGCGTTGTAGTGAACGGTCCTCCAGCGACGTCCAGGACGGGGTTGTGCAAGTGGCACGATCGGATATCGATTGAAGAACTCGACCATTAACGTGGCTGCTCCCGCTGGCTGTTGCATATGCAGTAGATGCGTAGCCCCGTGCAGAACGACCGTCTCGGTCTGAGGCATCCACTGCCGGATCTGGTCGCGACACTCAACATAGAGCACCTGGCTCTCGCTACCCTGGATAAATAGCACTGGTCGCATGATTTGCTTGCCCTCCGCCTCAGTGAAGTGCCACGCCTCGTGGGCGGGCGCTTCGACGCCGAAATAGGTGTCCAGATCCCGCATTGCCTGCTCCAGGCCACCGGGAACGTTTCTAGCCACGGCAGCTCGCTCAGCAGGACTGCCAAGGAATGCGTCCACAGCGGCTTCCCAGTCACCTTGCCTATAACGCTCATTGGTTGCAGCATTCAGTTCGCGCACGGTCTTCCAGTGCGGAACGGTGGTCAAAGCAGCCTCCAGCAAGACGAGCGAGTGGACGCAGGTCGGGGAATCAGCCGCGAGCTGCAAAGCAATTGATCCGCCATAGGAGTGTCCAACAATGTGTGCCGGGAACATATGTAGATATTGCAGCAGTGCGCTGGCATCAGCTGCCTGGTCCTTGATACTCATTGGTCCCCTCGCGGGTGTGCTACCAAGGAAGCCTCGACGATGATAGCGGATAAGGGTGTACTTCTCTATCAGAGGCGGCTGCGCGAGCAACGGCAGAAAGGAACGGCATATGTGGCTACCATGGATAAGCAGCACTGGCTCTCCCGACCCCTTCAGTTCGTATTCCAGCTCGACGCCGTTAACTCTGGCTCGTTCCATGGCTCACCCTCCCCTCGTGATAGGCAGCGTCCTCCAGACCGTTCGAATTCTTACAACAGTGAATGCTGTGATTAACATGATAGTATGATAATCATAGTGTCCTGTCAAATGCTTGTAATGACTGTCCGGTTTAGCCATGTCAGACCCATCTTTGCATCGCCCATCAGACAAGATCCATCGAAACAGCTTGCCACCAAGCTTTGGAGAGGCTGTATGGAAAGACTCGCCTAATCCTTGAAATAGCCCTGGCTTTGTTACATACTGAACGCAAGCTAACAACGTTACTCGTCAGGAGAAGTCCTATGTAACAAAGGGGTTTGCAAAAATGCAAGTCGGAGTTGGACTACCCAGCACAGTTCCTGGTACTAAGGGACAGTTCATTATAGAATGGGCCTGCAGGGCTGATGAAGGGCCATTCTCCAGCCTGGGAGTGCTTGATCGCCTCGCCTATGATAGCTATGAGCCGCTGGTAACCCTGGCAACAGCCGCAGCAGTCACGCGCCGGGTCAAGCTGGTTACCACCATCGTTATTGGGCCATTGCATAATAACGCCCTGCTGGCAAAAACAGCCGCCTCGCTTGATGCCCTCTCCGGTGGCAGGCTGGTGTTGGGGCTGGCGGTCGGTGCTCGCAAAGAGGATTATGACTTTGCTGGTATAGACTATCGAGGACGTGGGAAGCGACTCTCAGCGCAACTCTCCACGCTGCGCACTTTATTAGAAGACAGCTCTATAGGGCCGCAAACGGTTCGCCCGGGTGGCCCAGGTTTACTGGTAGGAGGTTTGAGCGACCTGGGATATGCTCGTATGGCGCGTTATGCTGACGGCTATGTGCATGGCGGTGGGCCGCCCAGAGCCTTTGCTCGTGCCTCTGACAAGGCCTATGCTGCCTGGAGCGACGCGGGGCGCCCTGGTAAACCACAGCTCTGGGGGCAGGCCTACTTCGCACTCGGCGATGATACTATAAAGGAAGCGGGCTATCACTATCTGAGGGATTACTACGCTTTTACCGGTCTCTTTGCGGAGAAAATCGCGGCTGGCCTCCTCACAAGCCCCCAAGGAATGGCTCAGTTTATACGAGGCTATGAGGAGGCTGGGTGCGATGAGTTAGTACTCTTCCCTGTTGTAGCCGATCTTGCCCAGCTCGACCGGCTTGCTGAGATACTGAATGGATCAGGCAGGAGATCCGGATGAAGATCCTTATTCTTGGCGCAGGCCCAGCAGGACTCTATAGTGCCCTGCTCATAAAAAAGGCCAACCCTTCGCACGACATTACCATCGTCGAGCGCAATGCAGCAGATGTTACGTACGGCTGGGGCGTCGTTTTTTCTGATCGCACGCTGGCCTCCTTTCAGAGAGCCGATTATAAAACATACGAGCAAATCACCGGCCATTTCGTGATCTGGGATGCCATTGATGTGTATTATCACGGCGAGAGGATACGCTGCGGTGGTCACGTTATCGCCAGTATCTCGCGCAAACGCCTGCTGAACATCCTACAAAGTCGTTGCCACGAGCTCGGTATTAAACTCAAATTTAGTTACGAGGTCAATGACCTCGTCGAGCTTGCCGGATATGATTTGTTGATAGCTGCCGATGGATTAAATAGCGTTGTACGCAAGACCTACGAATCGAGTTTCAAACCCAGTCTGGAATTCGGTAAGGCCAGGTACATCTGGTTAGGCGCTGATAAGGTACTTGATGCCTTCACATTCATATTTCGTGAGGACGAGCACGGCCTGTTTCAAGTCCATGCCTATCCATTTAGTGGCACGACTAGCACTTTTATCGTCGAGTGCGATGAGGCCACCTGGCTGGGTGCAGGCCTAGATAAAGCAGATGAGGAACAAAGCCTCGCCTACTGCCAGCGGCTTTTC
>Ga0187846_10000651_pt1 | contig 19673 bp, 26 predicted proteins | sample TC_taG_FD_161473 | JGI IMG/M metagenome (GOLD analysis project Ga0187846, IMG submission 161473) | Biofilm microbial communities from the roof of an iron ore cave, State of Minas Gerais, Brazil - TC_06 Biofilm (v2) | ecosystem: Environmental > Terrestrial > Deep subsurface > Cave > Wall biofilm...
GTCTTGCCAGTCTTGCCCCAGCTTCCCTACCGCTACCGCAACACGCAGTACATCTTTTCGGAGGGAAGTTTCCCATGTAGCGTTCGTAGAGTCCTTTGGCGCTGAGTCCGTTACCGATTCCGAGGATGCCGTGTTTTGCTTGATCATCGCGGACTCTCTTTCGCTCTGGGTCCGATTTCAGCCACATGAACCGGCGCATAAGATCTTCGTCTGACTCCTTCAGGATAGACGGGCCATTCCAGAGACCGAGCACATGGCCAGCAACGAAGGAATGGATGTCCAGGCGGGCGAGACGGATCCACACTGGGTCCTCGGCCAGGAATCCCAGAGTCAGAGCGTGGAATCCCTTGTAATCCCATTCCGTGATGATCTTCCCAGATGTGGCTCGCACCATCCCGCGTAGGGATTTAGCTAGTGCAGGAGTCGGCTTGAGCTTCGGGAAGTTCTGGCTATTAGGATTTTTAGAAGTAAGCTGTCCAATTGCCGTATCGAATCCAAAAGTCGGATGTACGAAGCCGTCTTCTTTTCCCGGCTTGAAACCATCGATGTAAGTACCTCGTAGCTTCGAGAAACCTCGGTACTCAATGACCTTAAGGTAGAAGTGATCGCCTGTCTGCGAAGCGAGTCTACGCATAGGCTTCTCAGCCGTCGTGTCTTTTCGGTTTCCCTCATCATCTTCCTCCTGGGACTTAGGGATCTTGTGTCTCTTGGCCTTCATGTAGGATATGACTTGTAGCTGGGAGTTGGGATTGAAATCGTAGACGCGGCACCAGCGCATCGTGGGTCTAAGCACGGGAGCACCAGACGCCGCGTCTACATCCGCTACGGAAAACTCACGCTGCTCGTAGCGATATCGTTCAGGGTCCTCGCATTCCTCTATAAAGGTGAATGTGGGACCTCCATCTAACAGGTAAGGCTTAACCTGCGGAGGGACCCCTTTGTATCCAGTCTTTGGGGAGACCCGGCAGCATTCTTTAGGCGCCAGTCCCTGAATCTCTGCTAGCAAGGCCCCCTGAGCCACGTCGAATTCCGCGTCTAGCTGTCTCCTGGCCTCATCGTCAATCGGGACTCCGCGGTCCTGCATATCGTCCAGGATCGACCGGACGTAATAGACCTGGCCGAGGTACCCGATGGTATCGTCCCCCCACAGTCGATCCCTCTTGAGGGTGGACTCCAGCATAATTCCCAGAAGCAAGTCAGAATGTACGTCTGCACAACCGTAGAAAGGAAGATTAGCAGTAGCCAGATGCTTCCAGGGGAAAGGAAAGTTGATAAAGCTAGAAGCGAACTGCAGGTGAGCAGGAAGATCCGGCTGCCAGTGATGAAACATCTGTAGAGTATCGTGAACGCGCGACGGCGGAGCATAGATCCATCCCTCCCTCGCGGCCGAGGCCTGCGCGACGCGATGGTCGAACACCCAAAAGTTGTGCCCGAATTTAGGATTAGGGAGGTGGAGTAACGCAATGATGAAGGCATTGAACGGATCTTCGTACGGCATGGCGATGCACCATGGGGAGCCGCCGCGCATGACCGCGAATTGTGCCTGGATAATTTGAGTATCCTGGAAGCCTACGCGGGCGTCTTCGTCCAGGTCCTGGGACTCGGCTGTTTCGAAGTCTACGGCTATCCATAGATTCTGGTTGTTCCGGCAGTAGTTATAGAAATCCACGACGTCATCTACGCCAGGATGAAGATGCCAGTTGAAATAGCGGCGCCAACTGGACTCGTCGTTCGGCTCGATATCCCACATCCAGTTACGATCCGTGCCTTTGGAAATGTTGATTGCCCGCTGGAGGACTCGGGAGAAGTAGCCTTGGTGGGAGGCCTTGCCACGGCGAAGGTAGGCGGGATGGAAATCTCCGATTATTGGAATCCTACGGATATCGGCTATAGGAATAGCTCTACCACGCTCATCCACAGTTTCATATTTCCCAGAGGCCAGCGGAAGCACGTATCCTGCTAGATGGGATATCCCTAACTGCTTCCCCACGAACCCCGTAAGCTCCCTTTCTGCTACGCCTCCCAGCGCGACAATAACTCTGGGCTTGCGCTCAGCAATCGCATTTTCTAGATTCGTTCGGCAGTGGTTGATGGCTTGGAACTCCCACGGAGACTCCTCCAGCCAGTTAAGGCGAGGGCGGCACCTAACTATATTGGTAATTGAAAACGACTGTCGATCCAGACCCATCCGCCGTAGGATGCGCTCAAGAACACTGCCAGCAGGGGCGGCGGGGCGAAACGGAAGCTGCTCTCTAGCTTCAAATTCACCGGAAGCTTCTCCGACGAACATAATTCCATTGGCGCCTGTGCCCTCGATTGCGGAAAAATCCGTTCCGTGATTAAAACATTGGCAGCCGACACAAGAGCTAGGTTTGTGACGTGCTGCCTGAATCTGTGGCTGGACTTGGTCCACTCGTTTTCTCCTCTTCCTTTGCCTTGCGAATAACTTCCTTCCACAATGAATAGGACGTTGGGTATTTCCCGCCACCGGATTCCGCGTTCTCCTTCATTATCTCCGCTACTAGTTCATTGGCTCGCTGGCCCCAGACGGCAGCCGCTTGGTCCATATCCTGCTGAAGACGGAGATATTCGGAAAGCTTCAAGACGGACGTCCGGCCGCGCGAACTTCCATCTCAAGGAGTCCATCCTCCCTAGGATTAGCCACGCGGAGGATTCCGCCTAGCTGTGCCTCCGTACCAGGAGGACATCCTAGTTGCTTGAGATCGAAGGGGATTTCTATCTTGACGGCCAACCCTGCTGCTGTGACGTCGTTCGGGTCGGGGGACTTGGACAGTCCGCCTTCCTTAACCTCGAGCACGGTGGCAACTACGCCCCAGTTTTTTAGATAGATCATGTGTCCTTCACGGATGCGGTTTCCGATTTCGTCTCTCATTCGAATAGCTCCGGGAATCTGCGTTTGAACTCCAGCTCTCCAAGCTCCTGATTATTTCCGCACTGTCTAACGACGATGTTCTTGACTCGGTCGTACACTTGCTTGTCCGCCCGCATGTTCTCTACGCACTGCTTCCTTGCCCATTCAGTGACTGGCCCCCACTGCGTCATGATCACCGGAGGATCCTTTTTGCGGAGGAGCTGTCGGATGATGTCTTTCAAAGCCATGGCAGTATCCGGGTGTCCATGCTGCAATGTTTAACAAAGACTTCCTTCATTCCCACGATCCTTAGTCCTCCCAGTGTTCTGCACCTGGACAAGGCGGTATACATCATGGCAGGTTGCGACATGAAGTGATTCCGTATGTCCACCTGAACTCTGTCCAAAGTTAGAGATTGAGTCTTATGAACGGTAGACGCATACGCCAGGCGCAGCGGAAGATACTCCACCTGTCCCAGGACATATCGCTTGTTCTTCCGTATGTAGTGGGGCTGCGGGAAATACTCCCCGAGGTGCTCTCCGGCGTCGATCGACTCCGCTGGCTGATCCGCCTGGTCCGCATGGCGCGTGACCGGCCCGATGATCACCTCATTCCCGGTACGAACCAGCTTCACCGTGACTAGCTTCCCGTCATGGCTCGTGATGAACCCACAATCTCCATTGACATGCGAGAAATCTGAGGAATTGCTTAGGATCATGACGTAGGCGCCGATTTTCAATTCTATCTGCGGAGGGATCCCCCATTCCTTGGTTCGGATGTTCTGGCCCCACTCCGAGAGTTGTTTCCCCCAGCGCCGCGACGGAATGAAGAAAGTCGGCCCCTTAACCCGGTCCAGGCCGAATTGATTATACCGGTTAACCATGTCGTTCTTAGGGAGGATAGTGGTTCCGGAGAATTCGGTATCAACGACGGACTCCCAGTGAAGTCCGGCGGACGTGAGAGTTTCAGCAGCCGTACTGCCGTCACCGGCCCGAAGGAAATTGAGAGCATCTAAAAACGCTCCAGTGTCCTGCCGATAGACCTTGGTAAGCCGCTGGGTGTTATCCGCAAACGACTTCCAGCATCTGGCATTGAAGCACCATTCGCCTTTCACTGGCGGGAGCTGCGCCAGATCCCCACATAGCAGAATTCCTAGTGGGGCTTCGATATCCATGTATCGATTGGCTTCCTGGATGCCTCGATACCAGAGGTCGAGCGCTTGAGTGTCGGCCATGGAGTACTCTTCGACGATGAGCCGTCTAAATTTTTTCGCAATCGAGTGAAGAGTACGTGCAAGACGGCCAGAAAGAAAAACGTCGCGGAGCATGTCAACAGTAGAATAGCGAAGAGTGCTGTTGATAGTGATGGCTCCGAGATTGACGGCGGAGATGCCGGTGGTACTTGTAAGAACACCATAGGATGGATCCTCCTGGGTCCGTTTCAGAAGGGTAAAGGTTTTTCCGGTTCCGGCGCAGCCGATGAGGCGCTCGCACGGAGCGGGAGCATCTATGGCTACCGATTGGACTTCGGAGAGTTGCTCGTCGAATTGGGCGGAGTCTGCCAAGATTAAGCCGACATAGGAAGCGTATGCTGCGCGGAGTCTGCGGCCATCTCTGCTTTCGTCCTGCGTTTGCGCCTCGGCGCCCCCGCGGCCTTGGCCTGTGACTTGGCCTGAACTCCAGCGGTTTTCAACCGCTGCTCCACGACTTCCTTCACGAGCTGGAACGTCACTCGCGCCTCGTCAACCGTGCATTCCCGAAAGTAGTTAACCGTGCGTTGTAGTACTGAGCCTCTGCTAATTGACATGTCTCTCCTCCTCACATTTTTTACAAGTTTTGTAATGGAGCACGTGGGCCGCGACGAACCGTCCCTCTTCGAATACCTCGTCGTAGCATATCGCGTGTCCATCCGCCTTGGCTTGCTCCACCGCAACCAGGGCGTTGTAAACCTGTTCGTCGGACGTAAAGACTTCCACGGCGCCTGGACGTAGGATGCACGCCCGAACTTCTAAAAAGGCTGGATCGGATGACATAGGCCTTACTCTCTAAAATAATACTCGGCGGGTGGTCGCAGGAATCGGCGTGTCAACCTCAAAAACGGATTGACAGAACTTAGGCTCCCCGGATTACCCAGATGCTTTCGTACACTGGCTCCCCCGCCAAGACTCTTTTTACTTCAACTCTGCTAGTGACAGGAACCTGACGATCTTCGGAAACGCCCGAGAGAACGCATGCGCCTTGTTGACCTGGCACTGCATCTCTGGATCGTACAGGATTCCCGCCGCGCGCTTTTGCTTATCTTGCTGCGCCGGGAAGCGATTCATTCCACGGATCGACACGGGATACTTGTCTGATTTTCCGGCATTGCGCAGATCTGTTAGTTCCTTCGTGCATACCGCACAGGTCCATTCCCACTGGGTCTCCACGCCACATTCTGGCTCGCCAGCCAGTGCCTGGAGCAGAAGATGAATCCAGTCCTGCTGGCTTAAGCGCATTCCCAGCGTTACATAGGGTTTGCCATCCGCCCGGGTAAGCTTGGACAAAACCGTAGCCACCGTCGAAGATTTGTCCCGCCGAAGCAAAGTGGACACTCGCCCGCCAAACGCCGGATACACGGTGATACCGTCGAATGCCCCCGTGGGATCGATGATGCTCGCGGAAATTCCCGTATGGTAGTAGGGCAGAATTGGAGTCTTGTTCGTCTGCGCGGCTTCGAAATCTACCCTCTCCCCGTTGTCCCGCTTGATCCCCTCGAGCTTCAGCTTCGCCCGCCATACCCTGTCCGGGAGCGGAACCGGCTGCGCGTAGGCGTCCTTGTCCACAGCAACGTCCAACGGCTCCGAGGTTAGTCGTGGGTCGTTCGGATCCACAATAACCTGAGATTCGTGGGAAGGTTCCCCGTTGCCTCCTCCTCCTGCTGTTTCGGTTGCCGCCCCTGCGGACGGCAGCCATGGTGCGTTACTGCTCATGTTGCCTCCTTGAAATTTACTGCTTTATTTTTCCTTCGCGGCAACCGCAGCCGCGGAAGTTCGTCCGAGTTTCTTGTCCATAGCCTTACGCCAGTCTTTCAAAACGTCCGCCTGGCCAGCGGAAAGCCTATCGAGTGCTTCGAGGTATGCATCGAACCCGTTACGGTAGATTTGACCTTCCGGAACAGGTTCGAAGTAGCTCCCCGGAAATAGCTCATCCAGCGCAGCGATTTTCTCCGGCGTGATTCTGGGCTTGGCTGGGAATGGTACCCCGGTTATCGGGTCAAGATGCTTGCGGAAGTAAAACCGCACAATTACTTCGATAGCGGCTTGTTCAATCTTCTTTTTCGGGTCCGCGGGGTCCGGAACCACAATGGTTTTCGGCCTGGCATAATCCTGCGCGTGGATAAGATCCCCCACCCAGGCGCCGCACTGCGCCGTACCCTTTTTGCCTTCTATGGCAGGACCGTAAATCGTGGTTCGGTCGTCGTCCTCGGTCTTGGCCTCAAGCGCGGTGTGCAATACGTACTCCAAGGGCAAGGAATTGCAATTGGTAACGAAGCCACTGAGGAACCGAAGAATGAAGTTGTAGTCTCCTCGCGTGGAGGAGCCGAAGACTTCGTCAATCCACTCGTTCTGGATCTGGACCCGCCGGATAAACTGCATGTTGTCTTTATCACGCCGCTCGCCTCCAACGGAGATCCCATTATCTGCCAGATATCGCATGACTGTGGAGCCGATAGAGGTCCAGCCTTCGATTCCTAGCCCGCCGTATTGTTCGAAGTCCATAGGGACGAGGTTGATTTTCGCAGGATCGGTTTCGGTAGGATTCTCTGGCCAGTAGCCTTGGGAGATTTTCCGGATGAGCTGCAGAGGGAGGACGGTGACTTCGCAACGATAGGCATTGATCATTCCGGCTTTGACTTCCGGGTCGCAGGATTCCCAGCCGCCGCCGTCGAGGGAGAGTAAGTACGTAGCCTTCCCGGTTTTCTTGGCGATGTAGTGGGCCAGACACTTGATCTGGGAGGTTTTGAAGCTTCCGGTTGGACCATAAATACATCCCGAACGTGCCATTATCTCGTGCCCCCTAGCGCCCTTACCTCCGCCGCTTGCCTCTCGAAAAACAGTTTAGACCGTTCCCGCATTCGTCTCTGCGCTTCCCGGTTTTTACATTGCTTGGTCGCGTAAAGATGGGTGCGGACCTTTGGGGTAAATATCCGCCCGCACCCACATTTACATTTTTGCGGTTTACTGTCCCGCGAGTTGCGATTCGAGTTCGGCAATTTCAGCCTCGGTAGCCTTGCGCTTCTCATCGGGAGTCTTGAGGGTTTCAAGACGCGACTTCGCCGAGCGAAGCTTCATCGATAGACGATCCGCGTTCTTGGTCTTCAGTTCCCGCTTAACCGACTTGTTAGCTTCGTCGATCCACACGGGAGTTTCGACACTCAACTCCTTGAACTTCGCCAGAATCAGGTCGCCGAACATGGCTAGTTCCACAAGTTCGTCGATTTCCATACGATCCGCGTTAAAGTTCTTAAGTAAGTCGAGCACTGGTCTGCACCTCCTTCCCTTGAGATTTGAAAACATCGCTAAGCTTGAGCAGGCGCGAGGCCATGATCTCATCGATCAGCGAATACCGATTGGTGCGCATCGTCTTCACGAGATTAGGCAAAGAATAATAATCCAGTTTCTGTCCGCGCAGGTCGAAGACTTGCAAATCGATGCCAGCGCCGGATAGATTCCTAATCAGGGGCTGCCCGGATCCGGATACATGGTAGAAGTACACCGGGACCTGCTTGCCAAACACGTCATAATACGCCTTGTAAACCTGATGAAAATAAGGCGTAGAGTTTTCCTCGCCATCCGACACGATAGCGATTCCATCCACCTCGAGCCGTTCGTCCACTGCACGCTGCAGCCCACAGCCGATGGAGGTATTCCCCTGCGCCATGATATATTTCGTGGCCTTCTCGATAATATCCAAGGCCGTGCCGGAAACATCCAGCGTCTGGGGAGTGGTATCAAAGAAAGTCAGCCAGACTTTCCCCTTGACCATCTTGGCTAGCGTGCCGGCTACGTGCCGGGAAACTTCGATGGCCTGGAACATGGAGCCGGACTTGTCTCCCAGCACTAGCCAGTTGCCTTCGACCCCCGAGAATTTTTGGATCTGCTTCTCTTGCAATCCCCGGAGATTCTCCTTCAGCTCCTCGTCTTCCACCGTGTCCGCGGCGACGGAAGTCTTCAGGATGTTGGCTCCGGACTTCGCGGCGCGTCCCACGGCCTCGTCGAACGCCCCACGCAGCGCAGGATTCTTTTTCATCCCTAGCCGCTCGAGCATCTTCGCATTCGTGGTCAGCTCAGTCGGCGTCATGGACTTGATTAGCGCCAGAACGAGATCCGGCTCCTGAGCCTTTTTTCCTAGCGCTCCCATGGCCATCAGGAACGGAATCCGGAACTTCATGATCATGCCGGCGGCTTCCGAAGGATTAAGATCCTTCAGTGTAGCCAGCACATGGAACAGTGAGCCCACGGGATACGAGGCCTTTTTCTTGTCTAGGTCCCGGCCGTAAAGCACCACGTTAATGTGATCCGAACCAGGCTTCGTGTGAGTCAAGGCGTACAGCTCCTTGAGCACTGCGCGATGCTGCAGCGCCATACGGTCCCACTTCGCGGCGTTTTGCTCGCGCTGTCGTAGGTACAGACCAGCCAGCCGCACAATCGCCTGCTTCCGAACGTGCTGGTCCTTCGAGAATCGTACAGCCCGGAGGAACTCGCGGGGATTGAGGCACGCGAGATGGGCGAGGGAATTTTCCGCCAGTTCCTCCGGGAACTCTTTCACGGATAGGGAAATCACTGGGAGCGCTACTTTCGCGTCGCGCACCTGGCCTTTGAACAGGTCCCAGGCGATAAGGTGGGCCATAAACTCGGGATGCTCCTGGGTTGCGGCCTGGCCTACCGTAAGGTATTCGGTTAGTTTCCCATGCGGAGACTTGGAAAGTTCCGCGATGATCTGATTCTTGGTGAGTCCATGCTCGTGCTTCATGGTGACGTTCATAATTTTTGGGAGCGGAAGTCTGATAGCTAAACTGCTACCCGAGGCATGTAAGCTAGCAAGTACCGCTCCAACATCCTATGGCGGGAAGTCCCGCGCGGTTTCATATCGAAAGCCCCCGTAGATTGTGGGGGCTTCCAGTTATTAGCTGGAAGACATGTATCCGCACAGCGTACCCGCCAAATTCTATAAACTCGTGGGACGAAACGATTAGGTTGGCGTATATGCCCAGGACCAAGGCTTGCCGCCTTTGGCTCCACGGCTTTCCCGTGGTGTCACCTTTCGGTGCTGGGTCTCCACATTCTCCGTTTCTTCCCAAGTTCAATCCCCGGAAGTCGCTAAGGTATCACTCCCCTTGTGGGGTTTGGTTGGATTTGAACCAACTACCTACAGGTGATTAGCCTGTTGCTCTAACCAGATGAGCTACATGTAACCTTTGCAGTGCCGGGGAATCTTAAAAAACCAACGTCAACGTTTATGCCACGATTACTAAACTTTTGTCAAGCTCTTTTTCGAAATATTTTGCTGTTCCTCTTGAGGGTGGTTGATCTTCCGCGCCTCATACCTCCCCGTCCCCAGCGGGTCCGCGAACGCTTCGTCGCTCCCGAAGCACGGCCCTGGAGCTGTCGGCGTAGCCGCAAACGGGCATGTAGTAGGGTATTCGCATGCCCGCCGGGTCTGCGGGAAATACACGTTTAACAGATGCCGTCGCGTAGCGTCGTCCGCCGCATGGCTAACCAAATCCACATGCTCGGCTATCTGTATTTCCTGTGCTTCTACCTGTTCGATCCAATCCCGAAGTTCATCGTCGTTACGATAAACCACGATAGGAGGAATGAAAATATCGTCCAGAGGATGCGTCTTGAGATACCCCGTGGACTGCGCCGGCGAATTCCAGCCCAGCACTCGGCCTTCTTCGCCGATTGTCTCCACCGACTTGTCCAATGCGTCGATCCAGGATTTAATCGGCATGTGCTTGAAGACCGGGGTTGCCCGCCAGGATTTCCAGTAAAGCTTCGAAACCTCTCCACCTTCCTTAACGTAGTCCCAGGAGCAATTCCACTGTTCGTCGCCGGAAGCCATCCCAGGGTTGAGATAGGCTCGGACCAATGGCGAACGCTGCGCCCGGACGTCCAGGCCCAGTTCTTGAGTCAGCTCCTTGTCCAGCCAGCGGTCGCCTTTCAGCACGTATTCGTAGCGGATGCCGAGGATGCGGGGCGGGGCCGGAGAATCACGTAGGAATTCCGCTACACGTTTACTGATTCCGCCTTGCATAGTCTCGTTCAAAGAGTAAGCTACTTCTCCTGCGGCGTGTCGTTCCTTTATCCACTTCCAAGCCTCCCCCAGCCGCTTCTCGATCTCCACCCCTTCGCTCAGCCCCTGCATGTCCCGCGTCGCGTCGCGGTCCTTGCGAATGTCCCAGGAGGCCGCGGTTTTGTACGACAAGATGTAGAGATTCCTGGAGGAGCGCTCGAGGATGAGCGCATCGGGGCGGGACATGAACCATAACTCGGTATCTTGGGGATAGGAATATCCCTCCCCCACGCCGGTGTGGTTCTCGCCATTCGGCCCGATGGACGCGAGCCTCCACATCCCTTCCCGCTCCACTTCCAGTACTTCAAATTGTTCCAACAGCGGCTTGAGCCTCCGCCGCGCATATGCCCGAACCAGGCCCTCCACGAGCGCGGATTGCTCCTCAAACAAATACTGGTCAAAGCTGCTTAGACTCTGCTCCCGGATCTGCGCGAGCTTCTCGATATGCTCATCGCTGGACTCCTGGCCAAGAGACTTCATCAGTTGTGATTCGATGGTTTTCGGATCTCCGCCCATGGCCACTTGCTCGGAGAGATCCACCTGGAGCGCGGAAGCGTACTGGCCAAAATCTTCCAGCGCCAGCGCTACCGCATTGTCCTCAGCCTTTTGAATCCACAACTCTGCCATGGGAATCCCCATGGCGTTTTCTAACAGGTGTGCGAAGCCAACGTGTACGCTCCCTCCCACTGCCAGTGGCAGAGGATATCTCTTCGGGCGTATCCCGATTCCCGCCTCGTGATACTCGTGCCAGCGCCGACGTTTGCAGTGTTGATAAACCTCGATCCTTGAACGATCAGTTTTTATAACTTTCGAGATAAGCCACCGCCTTTCGGTACTTCCGCTCGAAGACATCTTTGGGATTCAGGTAGACGTAACCGTCTGACTGAATCACCCAGTAGTCATTTAGTTTCGGGATATAGCGTGAAGTCATCTCCGGCGTGGCAATGACTTTCTCCCCGTTTTCAAGAAGAAGGTAAATATTCGGGTCTCCTATCTTGATGTCAATCCCAAAAATCTTGAACGCATCGACCTCCACAGGATTCGCAATGTATTTCATGCTTCCTCTTTCCAGATCGCCGGCGGGGCAGAGCGCGCCTGCCCGACCCACCAAAGGTGGTGGCGCGTTGCCCCGCGCTTGGCGACTATCCCCGGGGTATCCCTTGCCGGGGAATCTCTCATCATTTCTTTTGGTAATCTGGGTTGGGACAGACCCACTCCGGCATCGTGTCCGGGTCACGCTCCTGGAACGGCACGCAGTCCGGATACGGTTTATTCTTGGCGTAAATGAATCGCCATGGCGCCGGCCTGCGTGCGGCGCAGCCTGCCAGCGATAAAGCCAAAAGCGCGATGTAGATGTGCTTCCTCATGGTCCGCATCTTCTAGCTCCTTAGCCTGTTCACCAGCCTACTACGGACTCCCAATCGGGGGATTCCCGTCATGGCTAGTGCAGGGGCCAGGGTCCATATGCCCTGGCGCCATTTCAGTCCAACTGCTAAAGCCGGGAAGAGCCTGCCAAGCGATGCCATCGAAGCTGGTCCCCCAAAGAGTGACGCGGTATAGCACCGCGCTTTGAATGTAGGCCATATTCATCATTCCGTTGGGATCGTGGATCGTTCCTTCGCCTGGCCAGTCTATCGGCTGGCTAGGTGTATTGCTACAATTTGTACTTTGTACCCAGAAGTTATCTCCGGCATCGTCAGTTGTCTTTGTGAACGTATATGCAGTCTCAAACTGTATTTTCTTGAGCAAGAAAAAGAAGAAGCCATTGGAGACCGGGCACCAGATACGCGGATTAGTCTCGCCAAAGCAAGCCCCCGTATCCAAATCTTCTATCGAGCACACTGCTTCGAAGTCAAATGCCCATGTGTGGCTGTAGGCCATTGATGATTTGGATGACACGCCCTGTCCAACATCGGGCGTGGGATCAGTGAGGCAAGCACCTTGCTCCACGTTCCCGGTCAAGCAGACCATGTCTCTCGGTGTGTGCGTTGTGACCATCGTTCCTGGCGGGGTAGTCGTTGTGCCGTTTATCATCTCCGTCCAGTACAATGTAGTGCCGTCGTAAGAGGCGGCGCTGGAATTGGAGTACGTATTCGAGAATGTGGCACGCACCAAAGTGACCGCTGCAAGTAACAAAAATGTTATCGCTGAAATTGCGATTAGCTTTTTCATGTTTCTCCTTTTAGTGTCTATTCCCTACCAATGCGAAGTTAGTCTCCCGAGCATGCCTGCTCCCTTGTGGCTCCCCGCGTAGCAGGCGTCGGCAGGGCCTCACTCGTCTGAGCCTTGCTTGGAGGGGTCATTGGGAACACACCAACCAGGAGGCTTACTCCAATCACTGCTCGACCAAATCTGTGCAAAGACGAAGTGATACGGTCCATCACACACAGCTTGTTCGATAACAGGCAATGTTGAAGGTCCGTTAATGGTGACGTCAGACTTCCAGTGTGGCTCAGGTGCTTTCGTTTCAAGTGGCAACACCTCCGTTTTCTTTCGCTGGTTGCGTCGTGCAGAAACTACGGATTCCCGCCGCCCCCAGTGCCACCACCGAGGAGGATGAACAGTATGACTAGCAAATCGAACAGAAATTCCACGGTTATCACCTACTTTCTTTAAATTCATCCAATCGTAAAAAAACTGTTCTCTAGCTCGTATCGCCCGTATCGGATACTCAGTACTTGAATATTCCAGGTGAGCGAGCCGGTGAACAGCGACCCGGCAAAGTTAGCTGTGAGCATCGCCTTGGTTGTGGTAAAGGGATTGATAGAAATGTTTGTAAGTGTCTCGGTTTGCGATTGCTGTTCACCATTCACGTACCACAGGAAAGTGATGTTGCCGTAAGTTGCGGCCGGATCATTGGGAGTGTAGTGAACGCTCGCCGTAATATAGTAGAGCGTTCCGCTGATCGTTTCTGGGTACTCCCCGTAACTCGATACGTTGGCATAATTTCCACCGTAATCAATGTATTGGACGAGTGTTCCATTCTGGATTGGATAATTCTGTTGCGCCCTTGCACTCGAGGCACAGGCGACGATTGCAAGGCCCAGGAACAACGACGAAATTATTCTGTTAATCATAGCTTCTCCTTTTTTCGATTAATCATCAAGTCTATGGCCCTTCGTGTCCGGATTGGTTGCGGAATTCCCCAACGAACAGCAGCCCGTAGCAGCCAAGCAACAGCAATATCCCGAAGATGCCAAAGCCGATCATCGTGTCTGATCCTCCTCCTCCATCTCAATTATTCCAATAGAGGAAATATATACAAGCTCCTTTTTAGCTCGTGTAGCAGCAACATAACAAAGATTCATTTCTTGCTGGCGCTGCCAAGGTTGTTTCGCCCAGCCCGAAGGCATGTATAGATCGGCGTCCAGAACGAACACCCGAGGCCATTCCAGGCCTTTGGCCTTGTGAACCGTGGACAGAGTGACCATCTGCGCGCCGTCCTGGTTCTCGCCGAACAGTGATTCGATCGACGATTTCAGGGATTGTATCGTTGCGTCCACTCCTAGTTCGTCCATGAACACGTGGAGAGTGTCTAACTTATCGTCCACCGTGGCAATCTTCGACAGATCCCCCTTGGCACGAGCCACTTCTCGCTCCCGGAATCTCAAAAGCTTCTGGTCCAGGTCCACGGTGTCCATGGCCTTCATTTTGTCTATTAGCTTCGCCAGGCCCTGGCCGATATCCCGACCGAGGACTTTCGCAGGGACCCGATTGCGGATGAGCCGGAACGCTAGCTCCACCACCGGGCGCGTCACGCGACAGAGGATCGCGTCACCGGCGCGGAAGTCTTTCACGTTCCAAGATTCAGGGGTCGCCACGTCGCCAATCACCGCGTCCGACCAGGATTCAATCTGCGGGACCCATTGCTTCGCGTGCTCCACCACCACGACCGGGCAGCGATAGCTAACGCTAAGAGGGAGTTCCTCGCAGTGGAATCGCTCTTTGATACTGTCCATGGAATTCCCCAAAGCGCCGCGGAATCCGTAAATCGCCTGGTGCCGGTCGCCAACCGCTATGACACGGGACTCTTCTCGCTGGATCATGCGGTCTACCATTTCCACTTGGATCCCGCTTACGTCCTGCGCTTCATCCAGAAACACGACATCGTACTTTTCAAATGTGCTCCCAGCGATAACCGGCATGTAGAGCATATCGTCGTAGTCTATTACATCTATGGCTTTGTCAATGGAGCGGGTCAGAACTTTCCGCGCGATGTCTATTCCGTTTTCGTCCCACTTGTCTTCGTCCAGGCCGTAGAACTCCACAAGATCCTGCCAGATAGCTGTATCGTCCGGAAGGAGACCATGCAGCTTACCAGCGTCGCCTCGCGGAACGATTCCTGCAGCCTTGGCGATTCCAATCAGCCTACCCATCTCCCCGCCGAATGCCCAGCGCTCCTGGTCCTCGAGGATCTCATCCATGATTTTCGAAGTCTTCCGCGAATCCACTTCCAGATTGTGCGCGTCCCAGCCGAGGTGCTGGCGCCAGGCGTTGAACCCCGCACTGTGGAGGGTCATGCATTTCGCGTTTGGCTGGGTCACTCGGCGCCTCAGTTCGTCCGCGATGGATTTGTTGAATGCCAAGAACACTACGGACTGGATCCGCGGAACGTGGCGGATGGCTTCGACGATCGTAGTCGTTTTTCCAGCGCCTGCTACCGCTTCGATTAGGAGCGATTCCCGCCGGTGCTCAACGAATCCGAATATCGCGTCCTGGTAATAACTCCATGGCGTAGATGGCGCACCAATGAGATTCATGTTCGTTGACATTCCGGCGTCTCCTTATTGTTACGAAACTTCTTAAGACAACTCGTTGCGGAGACCAGCGCGTGGAAGTAATCCTCATGTGGGCAGTTAACGGTTAACGCGCCGAATAAATAGTTGTCGAAAGCTTTGCGCTCCTCGAGGGTCAGGCCTTCGATGGCCAGGTCATAGTTGCTCTTGTTCCGGTCCCAGTTCATCCGTGTATCCCTCCCCTTCCTTGACAGAGCAAATTGGAGGGATTATCCCGGATGTATATCCCGCTCTGACATCCTCGCCCGCAGTAGCAGCATGGATCTGCCTTCTCATCGCGCCATTCTTCTATGAGCACTGTAGGAGTCTCTCCGGGGCGTTTTTTCTCCCAACATGCCTTGCAGATCAGGTGAGTCCACTTGCTCATAGTCCCTTGCCTCCCTGCCTCCTGAACCGAATCACCGCTGCCGCGTCCATAGGCTGAGGATACCGTTTCAAGATTTCTTCAATCTGCTTCGTGTCCAGCCACTTGCTCAGATCCCAGCCAAGGAACATGCGGACGCGGAGGACTTGTTCGTTTTCTTTCTTTGGTTCTTCGTTCACGTTCGTCTTCCCGCCCACACGAAATTAAACCTCGCCGGCCCCAGCTCCACCAGGCGGAACTCCCATGCTGGGAACTTCTTTTCCAACTCCTGGGACATCCGCTCGAGCGCTTCGTCCACGACTTCATCCTTGAACGCCCTCCCGGGCCGCGCATGCTGAACGATGTGCGAGTCTTTCACGCCGTCCGGCATGCCGCATACGCGGAATTCAATCTGCTTGTGGCCGCGGGTGCCGTCGTTCAGGAGTTTCTCTCGGCGGATCATTTGGCTAATGTCTGAAGCCTGAATCCGCCCGGGCCTTCTTCGCCTTCCGGCATTCCGGGCACCGCCGCGGCAGAGTGAATCTCCTCTTTTCGAAGAACTGTTGTTCACCTATGGTAAACACGAACATAGAATGACAATCTTGACATTTCAGCTCGAGATCACGATTGCTTACCACTACCGGATACTCCCGCGAATTCTTCTTGTTCATGGTTTTTGGGTCCTTCCGCCCCTGACGCCCCAGGAATGTGAGTACTAAGAGTACTATGCTTTAGAGAACCTCGTGTCGCGACACGAATACACTAGGTACTCTAGGCGTGTCAAGCAAAAAATTGTAAAATCTTATTGACAAGAACTACTTGTATAAGATACATGGTTCGTATCATGTCAACTTTATTAGAAAAGGCCAAGGAGCTGCCGGCCCCCCTAAGAGTCAGAAAATGGGGTGGTATCGGAACAGAGGAAATAGAACTGGCCCTAGCATGGGCGAGAAGAGAGATAACCCGATCTCAACTAGAGCGAGTGCTGAACATAGGAACCGCGAGCACATACAATTTTCTGTCCTTGGCTCTGGCAGAGCACATCCGAAGAAGCGGTGGAAGCTAGCTAGTACTATCAGTACTCACAATCTTTATCAGTACTATTGACATGGGTATTGACTAAGGGAGTAAAACGTGGGACTGTTCCAGTAGGCTACGACTCAGGCTGCCTAGTCTGAGCGTAAATAATCGGGTGACGGCTGGCCGGAGTTCTCCAGTTTATCTGGCCGTCGTCACCAGAAAACTGGAGGAATCAGTGTATACATGCTCAACTGACGTAGTAACTACCCAGAAACCAATCGCTTACCATGGCTTAGACAACTTTACTCAAGCACAAATAAGACAGCTTACGGAAATCCCTCAGCTTATCGGCTGCTGGGAGAATCCACGGCTCCAAGCCCTAGCCGATAACGAAGAGCTGTCTTTGGCTGTACGCATGAGTGTTTGCGGCCGGTTCTGCTACAAGAATAGCTGTGTGCTGGGACACGTCATAATCGAACCGCATTTCTGCGAGAACCGTAACTGTCCAGCCTGTTCTTGGGTGATTTATGAAAAAAACATGGAACGCTACAAAAAGATGGCCAACTGGCTGGATAGCGGATTCTACGAGATCCGGGTCCCCTGGGTGTTCCTAGGGCATGTCCTGAAGGTAATTAGAAAATACAGAGCACGGAGGAAGCCGATCCCAGTGCTGACATGCTTGAGCGGAAAAGGCAACTGGCAATTTTCTGACGATGCTCAGGCTGCGAAGTTCGGATCTGTTAAGCACCTAACGGCCAGGTTGATGGTGTTTTGTGGCTGGCTGCCAAGGGAATTAGAGAGCCGCTCCTGGATAAAGTCCGTTTACCATAAAAAGGCAGACCTGTTCAAGGTCCTACATCGGACACTGAAACCTGAGGTTCCTACCGATCCTCAGGAATTCCTCGTTATGTGCAAGATTCCAAGGGCTTTATTGTTTGAAGGTATGAGTCAGGAGAACCGTAGGAAAGTTTTCCGTCCAGAGGGAGAGTCTAAGACGGAAAACTTTGATGAAGATGGAGCCCCAAAGTCAAAAAACCACGAATGCTGCCCCATATGCGGTGGCCCCTTTGTCGAAAAAACTATTATCGAACGGTTTGTAACCAACCTATCCGAGGAGGCTTGGGAAAGAATTTGCCGGGACGAAGGGCCTCCCGGGGGTTAATCCCCTTCGAAACCCCTCGATGACTAACCTTCAAAGATGTGATATACATGAGCCACGCCTTTGGAGCCGCATCAAGATGAGAAATCCTGAAGACAGCCGGCTGACCTCCCTCCGCGCTACCCATTCCATTCTTCCACTTGAGCGAACCTACTGCGCCAACTGTGGCCGGCCATGGGGCTGGACCAGCCAGGAATCCAGCCAGTCGATTGCTGCCTCCGAAATAATCGTGGTTTGCGAAGACTGTTTCGAGCATTTGAACCCTCAGCAGCAGTCCCGGCGTATTTCCCAGGAAGAACTTGCTTTGCTCGGACTATGTGAGGAGGTCTAAATGCCTTTCATGTTCAGCGCGGCCTCGCAACAAAACTCCAATGCTACAGCCTCGACCGATCTTCTACTCGCTGACCTAAAAACCGCTAGCGCCAACGCGGGCCTGCGCGCCTATCTACAAAAACTTCAGGCCGGCAGCTTCGTCCAGCCAACTGATCAGGCCATCCGCCTACGCATCCAACGCCTGGCGACTTTTGGAACTTACACTTCGGGCTCGGCCATCACGCCTACCCCAATGGTTCCCGACGCTCCTGCGGCAGCTTCGCTCGCGTCAACTCTTCCTACGCTTGGGACTGGAACTTTGAATGCCGTGCCCATGGTGCAGCTAGCCTTCAACCAACGCGGCACTGCGGTATGGACCGCCTTCACCGTGGACGAAGCTGTGGGCATTAGCGGCTCGAATACTGCGGTAAACGGCGTGGTAGTGCTTAATTCCCAGGCTACCGTCGCCAGCTTGGCTATCAATTTCAAGCTTATTTTCAGCGAGTGATTCATGGCCGGTGAAGTTCCAGTCAGCGAAGCTAGTGCGCAACTGTTGGGAATATTCAAGGAGATTCTGACCGAGCTGCGCATCATCAATTACTTGCTTCAGCAGGGCCTCGGGCCAAACATCGATGACCCTGATAAACTGCGCCAGGATCTTTTTGTAGACCAATCATAGGAGTCTATTCATGCCGTCTATACAAGCATTGATTCAAGGCATTCTGAGCCAGTCGCAGAAGTCCGGTGCTCCAACCCCCAACGTTGGTTGGCAGAATGAGCTGTGGATATCGGAGCTTTTCCCGCGCTATGCCTATCTGGCGCTCACCGGGAGGCTATTCTCCGTAGTCTCTACCGGCATCGCCACTCCTGCCGGTGCTTACCCTCTCGGCGCCGCAGGCACGCCTCTTGCCGCCGTCTACAACCCTCCGGGGTCGGGAGTCAACGCCATTTTGATCGCCTGTTCGCTATCGAATCGCGCGCTAGGCACGGTCACGGCAGGTACTTATGGGTACAGTGGTGGTCCTACCGCCGCCATCACTGCTGCACCATCTACCTATCTGAACATGCTTTCCCTGCAGTCCGTTGGCTCAGCCATAAAGCCCTTTGGCAACGTGGCCCTGACTGGATCTTCTGCGCTTACTGCCATCCGGCCTTTCATCACCACTGGCGCGGGCACCACGCAGTCGCAAATCGGTAGTCCATGTACGGACGAAATTGCTGGTGCCATAATCGTAGCCCCCGGTAACGTTGTGGCTGTATCGGCAGCGGTTACCGGCACCGCCAACACGGTTGATACCGGACTAGTCTGGGCCGAGTTGCCCGCCTAAATGTTAGGCATCTGGGACGAACAACAGGAGCGTCCGCAGCTCCTCGACCGGTTCTGGCTGCCGGAGGACGATCCGTTCGTTCCTTCATTATTGCTAGTGCTCCAGGACGACTCCGATTCCCTTTATCCCGTGCGACAATCAATTGTTTTCTCCGAGGATGATGCTATTGGCAATTTCAACTTTCTATTTTATGTGTTGGAAGACGATGCCGACTTGCTCTATCCGAAAGCAGCTCCGGTAGTCTCCACCGATGACGTTTTCGGCAGCTTATTTCTCTACTATGCCGGATTGGAAAGCGAAGACGCACCGTCGGCGAAGCCCCCGGTTGTTTTCGTCGAAGACGATGTCGCTAACAATTTTATCTATCCTGCTGGATGGGAAAACGAAGACCTATCAGGAGCCACACGGCCATCCGGACTATCCAGAGCCGAAGACGATGCTGCCGTATCGTTTCTGTACGTGGCCAACTGGGACAGCGAAGATCTACGGTCTGTGGCTGCGACTCCCAT
>Ga0187846_10000652_pt1 | contig 19649 bp, 16 predicted proteins | sample TC_taG_FD_161473 | JGI IMG/M metagenome (GOLD analysis project Ga0187846, IMG submission 161473) | Biofilm microbial communities from the roof of an iron ore cave, State of Minas Gerais, Brazil - TC_06 Biofilm (v2) | ecosystem: Environmental > Terrestrial > Deep subsurface > Cave > Wall biofilm...
GGGAACCGCGGAACGCAGTCTCCTCTCCGCCTTTTTTTCCTATGGCAAGAGAGACTACTTCCTCGGTGGGCATCCGGTCTGGGAACTATTCAAAGTCCCCTACCGGGCCGCTAACCAGCCCTACATCCTCGGGGGCTTGGCCGTGGGTCTGGGCTACTGCTGGGCTCTTCTCCGCCGGACACCTCGTCCAGTCTCTCGGGAACTCATGGCTTTCCACCGCAGGGAACAGATGGTCAAGCTCAAGGTCATACTGAAGTCTTTCCTAACGTTCAAAACGGTCGATAGCTTCGAGGTCCTGCCTCACTAAACTAAACAGGCTGCCGAAAAGCTCCCCGCCCATGTCATCCTGGGCCCGTTCGCCGTTCCGCAGCGAACGGCCCTGAGCGCAGCGAAGGGGCTCAGGGTAAACTCCGCGAAGGATCTGCTTTTGCTTGTTTTGCCAGAAACACCAGATCTTTCGCTATGGTCAACATGCAGGTACTCTTTTTCAGCGGCCTGTTAGCTTGGGGCCTGTGGCGCGCCAACCTCATGAAAACGACTGCGGCTTGCGCACCAGTGAAGCTGACGTAGGGGAGGGTTCGCGTTTTAACCCTGCGGCTTGTTCAATGATCATCGACAGTCGAAAGCCAGCAACGGACGGTCCCGAAACGTTGGCAATCGGAAGCCGTGCCCTGTTCCTCTCCGTCATCCTGCCGGCGTACAACGAGGAGGCAGCAATTGAGCAAGTGATCGTAGAGCACGTTGAGGTGCTGGCGACATTGCGCGAGCTCATCGCTGAATGGGAAATCGTGTGCGTAGACGATGCGAGCTCCGACCGCACGCTATCCGTCCTCAAGCGCCTATCTTCAAGACTGAGCGGGCTGGTGGTGGTCCGGCATGGGGAGAACAGGGGCAGCTACCAGTCCTTTGCAGACGGGTTTGCCGCCGCCAAGGGTACACATTTCTACGCAACCGGCGGCGACGGGCAATGGCCTGCGACGAACCTACCTAGGATGCTCCGCGGGGTAGTGGCAGGGGCCGATCTTGTGGTAGGAGTCAGGCCGAACAAGGGCCAGGTCTACGGTCTGAAGAGACGCTTTGTTTCCTATGCATTCAACGCGTTGACGCGAGCAGTGTTTGGCGTCAATACGCTTGACGCCGGCAGCATAAAGCTGGGTATCCGGGATCTGTTTAGGTTCCAGATCATCTCGCGCAGCCCTTTCGCCGAGGCAGAACGAATTGTAATAGCACGAAGACGTGGATACCGAGTGGATTTTGTGCCTGTGGAATTCCGAGTGCGCAGAGGCGGGAAGGCGACAGGGGCCCGGTGGAGCAATGTTGTTGCATCGGCCGGAGATTGTCTGAAGTGCGTAATGTTCTACGACGTTCGTCGACGCGGGTCAGCCAGGCTGCCGATGGGAAAGTACGGGTAGGGGATAAGAAGGTTCCACGCAACCTCAGTCATCGCCGCCGCTACGGTAAACTATCGGCCCCAGCGTCGCCGCGATGCCGAGCATGTCAGGTCTGTGCCCAGCAAAATTCGGATGAACTGTTTACACCGGTGTTCGCTGCGGCGCTATCAGATGAATGCCCCGACGGGTTCTTGAGCGCCAGCCCACTGGACTATTTTCAGAAACGTTAGGGCCTTTCGAGCCTCCGATCGCTGCTACCTGGTGACGTCGACTATTTTGCCGTTTTACCAACCTTCCTGAGGCAGCCTGCAAAGGTCAGTCGGTGTTTGTCATTTTTGTGCTGGGAGTGATTGCCGTCCGGCGGGCACAGAGCGTGCGCGGCGTTTCCCTGCCTAAGGGATCGTGTCCGCGTTGTGAGAGGCCGGGTATTAGACAACACGAGAAGCCCTTTTAGAGGTGGTCGCACGATGAACTTTGCCGCTACTGTTTCGGACATCAGCGATAGCTATCTTTCCGATGCGAACACACGGACTCAGACGCTCACCTATTTCATTGTCACAGTGCTCGGGTTTTCTTTTTGGTTCTTTATGGCCGTGCCATTTGCCAGTCACAGAGAAAGCTATTGGTGGCTTGCAGCGGTGCACAGCCAACACCTTGAGGCGGCATTCTCGGTCATAGGTGTCACTTACCGTCCGCTGGCCCAGGGAGCGATTTGGCTGGCTTTTCTAATCCTGGACCCCAGTGTCTTTCCGACCAGTGTCTTGCGTCAGGCTTTGCTCCAGGGCTTTGTATACGGAATGTTTGTCCTTGCCTGGTGGCTCATTTATCGTGCCGCGGCCCAACGGCGGTTGCTTGCAGTGGTTGCATTGGTCGCTGGCGGTGTTTTCTTTTCTGGATACGTTCATCTATTCCACATCTACGGAATGACATATGTTGCCGTTATGCTGACTCTCGGAGCGCTACTTCGCTTCTACGCCTCAGGCAAATTCGACAAACGAGAAGTGTGGTTTGCAGTGGTCGCCACGCTGCTGCTGTTTTGGCACCCGTTTGCAACCGCTCTCTTCGTGGGTTTCTACTTTGGATTCTACCTCGACACCTTTAAGCAACGCAGCAGAGTACAACACCTTCAGGCGACTGTGATCTTGCTTGTCGGCATCATGGCAATCACCGCTCTGTTTGCTGTCCCGCTTTTCTGGCACAATGCGCCCCCGGTTCTTGTGCAGACCGCGAAAGCACCTCTGGACACGGGGCTATTCGGATTCTTGGTAAGCTATCAAACCAATGAAGTCAATTGGGTAGCATCACTTGTCGCGTTCTTATTGACTCAGATGGTTATCTTCAGCATGGAGCTCTCGCCCAGGCTGAAGCGAGCGGCTTCTCTGTTTGCGTCGGCACTGAGCGTCGTGTTTTTCTTGAAGGGCCTGCCGCTACTGCTGCTCTGGCTCTGTGCAGTATTGATCAAGCTTCTTTGCTTGCGCTCCTGGAGCCTTTTCTTCTTAACGCTTACAGCGGCTCTGCTCCCGCTCGGTGGGACGAGTGGTACGCCGATGTATGCTCTCTTTGCCATAATTGTCGCAGCCTACGTGACGCCCTTAGGGTGGTCTCAGGCTGAGAAAGCGCTCTCCTTTGTCAAGACTCGATATGTCACAGCGGCTATCATTGCGTCGACGATAGTCCTCTTGATGGTCCGTCTGGGGTATGAAGTACCGATGGTGACAACGCTTGCCAGCCGTCTCCTTAGAGAGCGCGAAAGAACGTACCAGTTAGAGAATATTCTGGCATGGCTGCACAATTCTGACTATTGCGGCTGTGACATAGCCTTCGTAGAAAATGCAGGTGCTCCAATTAATTCTGTTGAGAGCGCGATAACAAGGCGGCATCGACCGCCTGCCGCGCTTGGGGATGTTCAGGCTTTTTGGAAGAGCGTTTTGCAATGCCACAGGGGCGAGCGTGCCAATAACAAAGCTGGGACCGCTGTTGTGACGTTTGGTGGGCGTGCGTTGGCCGACTTAAGGCCTGTATTCGAAGTCAAGGGTAGGTACGCGGGCGACGCAACGGTATGGGTCAGGGATTCTCAGGAATAGACCGCCCCACGCTGTCGGCATCATCCAACCCCTAACGGAGCAAGATATTCATCCGATGCCTGAGCAGCGTTTGGTGTAATCAGGATAGCAGACCGGCAAAATGGATTCATCGTTTGCACTCTCCGCTTTTATCATAGCCGGCCTGTTTTTCCTCGATCGTGATAACGCCGCGCGTACATCGAAAGCCCTCTGGCTCCCTGTCATTTATTTGTGCATCAACCTATCGAGGCCTCTCTCCTTTTGGCTCGGCATGAGCCCGCCGCCAGAACTCCCAGGTGAACCTCCCCCTGGGAGCCCGCTCGACCAGTCTGTCGTAGGGTTGTTAGTGGTCTTTGGCATCATCGTCATCTGCCGCCGCCGGCATGTACGGGCTGTGCTTAGAGCCAATTGGTCGATCGTACTTTACTTTTCTTTTAGCCTGGTTAGCCTTCTGTGGTCCGATTTTCCGGGATGGGGCTTCAAGCGGTGGGTTAGGGTCCTGGGCGAGTTGGTAATGGTCCTGATCGTTGTTACGGACGCTCAACCCATTGCAGCCCTTAGGCGCCTCTTTTCGCGTGTGGGCTTCATCCTGTTGCCGGCTTCTGTCCTTTTGACCGTCTACGACTCGGATGCGGTGAATGGAGGATATGATGCGTCGCGACCAATTACTGGAGTGACGGAGAACAAGAATATGCTCGGCCTGGTGACTTACGTTCTCGCGCTGGGAACGCTGTGGCAGGTACTGAGTCTCCTCCGCGATAGGAAGCAGCCTAATCGCGCCCGGCGCTTGCTGGCTCAATGTACTCTGCTCTCCATCGGGATATGGCTCTTGTATGCGGCCCACTCGGCCACGTCCGGGACTTGTTTCGCCCTCGGAGCGGCGTTGATGCTCGCCACTGCTCTTCTACCGATCGGACGCCGTCCTGCGGCCTTGCACGCGCTCGTTCTGGCCATATTGCTGGGTGGCGTTTTCACCGTGGACTTCGGCGGCCAGGCCGAGGTCTTCAAGGCGATGGGAAGGAGCTCAGATCTTACAGGACGCACGGAAATCTGGCAGATCTTAATTCCAATGGCGCCCAACCCAATCGTTGGCTCCGGCTTCGAAACCTTCTGGGTTGGATGGCGCACACCAGACCTGGAGCGTTTGGTCCACTTCGGTATCAACGAGGCGCATGATGGTTATATTGAAGTTTACCTGCAATTGGGGCTTCTCGGCTTGGGCCTGATCGCGCTGATTCTTGGACAGGGTTACTGCAGGGCTATCCGCGCCTTACGTCGCGATCCGATACTGGGCGGCCTGTTGTTAGCCTACATCGTTACGGCGGCGACTTACAGCATCAGTGAAGCCGGTTTTAGATCGCCCTTTTTCCTACTCTTGTCGGTTGTAGCTGCGGGACGGGTAACCGGCCTCGAAGAGGGCCCGTCGCAGACAGGGCAAGAACTCGCTGAGCAGACCCTCGTAGCGGCCAAGTCCACCCTCGACGCCAGCCCGGCTTGGGTGAACAGTTGCATCTAAGCTGTGCGATCAGGCTAAATGGCCAAGGCTATTAAGACCTATTTCAAAGTGAATTATTCAGGAACTCAGACAGTAGGCACCAGGAGACTGGGCAGCACCCCGCACAACATCCGGGGGACGTGGTGGGTGAGATGGTCCGCGAAGTACACGCATCACTGCTGGGAGAGATAGAGCGTGGAACCCCTGGTATCGATCCTCATTCCTGCGTACAACGCGCACGATTGGATTGCTGATACACTCCGGTCGGCGCTTGCTCAACGTGGGGACAAAAGGAGATCGTCAGTTTCCTGCGGAAAAAGCCGACCGGTTAGCGCAGAACTTGATTCAACATTCTGGCCAGGTCAGCCGCAAGCAGCAAGAGGTCAGCGAAATAACCTAAAGCATGTTGCTAGTGATCAAGAATTAGCTCCCGACGTAACATTGAAAGCTTTTTCCTGCTGCGAACGTGCCCATAGCTTTTACCCGCCGCGTGGGCAACTCGCGGGGTAGAAGGAAGCGGGCCTCCAGTAATTCCATCCTTTCACTTCGAACGCGCAGAGCGGAATGTCGCCTTCTGCCTTAACCATGCCCGCTTCGCGCGCACGACCTAATTCCATACAGGCTTTATAAGCGCCTCAAGACGAACTCGGGGCGCTGGGCAACGGCGACTGTCGATGCAACAACTCATCGGCTCAACAGTTGGACCCAGTGAGAGCCTATTGTGCGATCAGCCAAGCCATACCTCCAGCTACTTCTGAAACGGCTCGGCCTCTATCACCGACTGAAGGCCTCGTCTTTGTACTCGCTCTACTGGTCGGTGGCGGACCGTTCGGTAGTTGACGATGCACGGACAGAGCTTGATTTCTACAGGAATCTCCTGAGTGGGCTCCGCCGGGGCGACCCGATTTTTGATATCGGGGCAAACCACGGCTCGAAGACCGAGGTGTTCCTGCGCTTAGGTGCCAGGGTCGTGGCAGTCGAGCCAGATGAGGTCAACACGGGCATTTTGGAAGCCAAATTCCTGGAATACAGGGTAATTCGCAAACCGGTGGTCATCGTTAACCAGGCAGTCAGCGACAGGAACACTACCGAGACGATGTGGATCGATGAACCAGGATCCGCGATGAATACCTTCAATCGCAAGTGGGTTGATACCTTGAGAGTTGATGAAAAACGGTTTGGGCATGTCCTGAACTTTACACACTGCAAAGAGGTTACAACTACCACGCTTGAGCAGCTCTTTGCCAAGTACGGCGTCCCTTTCTTTATCAAGCTCGACGTCGAAGGTTATGAAGTAAATGTATTGCGGGGCATGCAGCGGCCCGTTCCCTACCTTTCCTTTGAGGTGAATCTCCCGGAGTTTACGCCGGAGGGTCTTCAGTGTGTCGAACTGCTGGGACGCATGGCTGCCGATGGGAAGTTCAACTACGCACCCGACTGTCGCCGAGGCCTGGTGCTGAAAGAATGGCTCGGACCACAGGAATTTGCGCGGGTGCTTACCCAATGCTTTGACGAAACCATCGAAGTATTCTGGCGGACACCTATCACGCTTGCCGGGTATCGCGTCTGAGTATGACACTCCCTTTGTCGGCGCAAAGTGGCCTCACCGGGGAACGCAGCGGTCCAGGCACGAGTTCAAACAGACTTGTGTCTGGGGTCGCATTGTTGACCGGCGGTTTTGACCCTCATTACACGTTCGGCTTGGCGACCGCGCTTGCTTCAAAAGGGGTGTTCGTGGATGTGATCGGCGGCGATGCGGTGGACAGCCTTTATCTGCATACCACTCCCAATCTGAAGTTTCTCAATCTGCGGGGAAGCAAGTGGGAGGCCGGTCTCGCTTCTAAGGTGTGGAGAGTGTTGGTCTACTACGCGCGGCTGGTCCGATATGCCGCTGTCGCCAAGCCAAAGATCTTTCATATCCTCTGGAATAACAAGTTCGAGTTCTTCGATCGAACGCTCCTCATGCTCTACTACAAGCTGCTGGGGAGAAAGATCGTTATCACTGCGCATAATGTAAACTTCGGGACAATGTACTCCCCGAATAGTTGGCGAAGCTCCCGCTCAGACCGCGCTCCCTTCGGGTGGAACGACTCGCTGCTCAATCGCCTCAGTCTTAGGGTGCAGTACCTGCTTGCCAATCGTATCTTTGTTCACACTGAGAAGATGAAGCATGAGCTCATGCGGCAGTTCGGAGTTCCACAGGGCAAAGTCTCCCTCATCCCGTACGGAATCAATAATTCTGTCCCGAATACGGGGTTAACTCCTTCGCAGGCGAAGCAGGGCCTTGGCGTCGGGGACGATGAAAGGGTACTGCTCTTCTTCGGCCGCATCCGGCCTTACAAGGGCCTCGAATATCTGGTTGGAGCATTTCTCCAACTCGCGGCAGCCCATCGAGCGTATCGACTGATTATCGCCGGTCAGCCGCTGGAAGAGACCGAGAAATACTGGGACCAGATCCAAGCCAGGATAGACACCCACCGCAGTCGAGGGCAGGTGATTCGGAGGATTCAATACATTCCGGATGAGGAGACAGAGTTATATTTCAAGGCGGCAGACGTCTTAGTCCTCCCTTATACGCACATCTATCAGAGCGGCGTGCTCTTTTTGGCATATAGTTTCGGTTTGCCCGTAATCGCTTCCGACGTAGGATCCTTCCGACACGATATAATCGAAGGAAAGACAGGGTATCTTTGCCTGCCATGCGACGCGGCGGACTTGGCTAACACCATCGAAACTTACTTTGAGAGTGATCTATTCAAAGCTCTGGATCGTCGGCGACTGGAGATCCGGGACTACGCCAGGGCGCGGCATTCGTGGGACCTGGTGGGCGAGATGACCCGAAACGTGTATGCAGAATTGGTAGGAAGATAAATCATGAGGCCTTTGGTGTCAATTCTCATTCCCGCGTACAACGGGGAGAAATGGGTTGCGGACACGATTCGCTCGGCGACGGCACAGACGTGGCAACGAAAAGAGATCATCGTGGTTGATGACGGTTCCAGGGATCGAACGCTCGAAATTGCGCGCCAGTTCGAATCCGAGTCGGTCCGCGTAATCAGCCAGAAGAACCAAGGTGCCGCCGCAGCCAGAAACAAGGCCTTCTCCCTGAGCCAAGGAGACTACGTTCAATGGCTGGATGCGGATGATCTGCTGGCTCCGGACAAGATTGCCAGACAAATGGAAGTGCTGGGCGTGGGGGGAAGCCGACGGACGCTTCTCTCCTCGTCCTGGGGACGCTTCATGCACCGGCCCCACCGGGCGCAGTTCATGCCCACTGCTTTGTGGTCTGATCTAACTCCAGCGGAGTTCCTGCTGCACAAGTTGGGCCAGCGTCTGTACATGCAAACAGCGGTGTGGCTCGTCAGTCGCGAGTTGACCGAAGCCGCCGGTCCGTGGGACGCCGAGCTGTCTTTGGATGATGATGGCGAGTACTTCTGCCGCGTTCTCCTAGCGAGCAACGGCATCCGATTTGTGCCGGAAGCCAGAGTGTACTACCGGTCAATAGGGACTATGAGCCTGAGTTACGTCGGGCGGTCAAACAGGAAACTCGACTCTCTGTGGCGCTCCATGCAGCTGCACATGCGTTATCTTCGGTCGCTGGAGGACAGCGAAAGGGTCCGAGCAGCATGTGTCAAGTACCTACAAAACTTTATTATCGAGTTCTATCCGCTACGGCTTGACATTGTTGAACAGATGCACCAGACCGCAAGAGAACTTGGAGGGCAGTTGGAACTCCCACGCCTTTCCTGGAAGTACTCGTGGATTAAGACGGTCCTTGGCTGGGGTTGGGCGCAGCGTGCTCGACTGTTCCTGCCAAGCGTCAAGTGGTCGCTGGTGCGGTCCTGGGACAAAACGATCTTCCGCCTTGAGAACCGGAGACTCGCAGGGAGCCCAGGGGTGCAAGCAAAACGCGCCACAATGCCCTTCCACGAGAGAGAGAACCGCAGGTAGTGCAGAAAGGGGGAGACTGTCTTGCACTCCTTCATAAAGGCGAATTTGGGCCCCGCAAGGGTGAAAAGCCCAGGGGCCCCCGGACCCTGGGGAGTCCGGCTGCTGCTGCTGTCTTCGACTCATTGTCGCCGGGTGTGCCTGGGGAATGAGAGACCGGTTGTGTCCTTCTGCTTCGACGATTTCCCCCGTACAGCGTATACGGTGGGCGGTGCCGTTCTGAAGCGCTTCGGCGCTCGGGGCACATACTACGCCGCAATCGGCCTGATGAACAGCCCAAACCACTTGGGCGACCTGTTTACGAAGCGGGACCTCGATTGTTTGCTGGAAGACGGCCACGAACTGGGCTCTCACACTTTGAGCCACATTTCCTGCCGCTCGGTTCCGTTCCAAGTGTTTGAAAACGACGTGCACAAAGGAAGGGACGCAATTCGCGAGTTGACCGGTTGCGACCCGACCAGTTTTGCATACCCATACGGACATGCGACCCTGACGGCTAAGAAAAGACTGGGCGCCGAGATGAGCAGCTGCCGCGGTATCTACGGTGGCCTGAACGGGCCGATGGTGGACCTGAACCTGCTTCGGGCGAACAGCCTGTACGGGGACACTGATGGATTTGCGGAGTTAGAGTGGTTGTTATCGGAAAACGAACGACGAAGGAGCTGGTTGATCTTTTACACGCACGATGTGCGTCGGAATCCTTCACCCTACGGCTGCACTCCCTCACTGCTGGAAAAAGTAGTGTCTCTTGCCGCGGAAAGAGGCTTTCGTATCGCCCCGGTGCACGAGGTTTTATCTAGTTTGCGAGCTGCTTCACCCGGACCAAGTTTGCGCGAATGCGAGCACCTGTTCGTTAACGGAACAAAGTGAAGCATAAGTGTTCCCAGCATTTCAGTCGTGATGAGCGTTTTCAATGGAGAGCACTTCTCGTATACGCCTAGGCCAGAGTAGGTGCCGGGGTGCGCTCCGGACCTGCGGCCCACCAATGAGGATGAAAGTTCCCCCAACCTGTCATTCCGATCCCGCGGACGCGGGAGAGGAATCTGGTTTTCTTGTCACCGCACAAGCAGATTCCTCGTCGCTGCGCTTCTCGGAATGACAAGGACTGGTTATCATGGTGAAGACGACAGATGTTGCGCCGATGGATGCCTTTGATTTTCGGCCTTACCATCGTGGGGAAGCCGGCGCCGGCGTCTGGTCAGTCGATGAAACTTATTGCGAGCTTCTCGCCCACAGTAGCAGGGCCACAGCGTGTGGCGCTCAGCATTTTGAGCAACGCGATGAATCCGAGGCTTTCGATTGCACTGAGCGCGACCGGATTGCAGGGCCAGTTGGGTCCTGGCCTTTACTTCGGCGCCGTCAGGGTGGGCACGACTGTCAGCCAGACCATGGCTCTGCCCAACGCCGGCCCGGGTGCGGTTACGATTTCGGCGCTGACTTCGAGCGATCCGCATTTTGTTGTCAGCGGCCTTACGGTGCCGGCGACGGTGCCGGCGGGCGGCATGGCTGCGGTCACGGTGGCGTTCAGTCCGACCTCCAGCGTGCGCTACACTGCATGGATAAGCCTAACGTCGAATGCCGTGGCCGGTTCGCAGGTGTTCCTCGTGTCCGGAAGGGGTGCAAGCCACTCTGTTTCTCTCAGTTGGAGAGCGAGCACGTCACTCGTTGCGGGCTACAACATCTATCGGAGCACGCTTCCTGGAGGTCCTTATACGAAGCAGACGCCGAGCTTGGTCACCGGTACGACCTGGAGAGACACTTCAGTGGTGGCCGGCCAGCGGTACTATTACTTGGTGACGGCGGTCGACTCGTCAGGGCAGGAGAGCGGATATTCGAACCAAGCTAGCGACTTGGTGCCGTCGCCATAAACAGCGCTTTCACCACCAAGGCACAAAGGCACCAAGAGATCAGAGGGCAGTTCGGTGGATCCCGTCCTTTATCAGGATGCGTGGAGCTCGTGCAGCAAGCAAACCTCATAAACGCTTTCCAGCAGGCCCGGCCCGAGGGTCGTATGCACCGCAAAGGCAGCATCAACGATTTTCGATGCAACCTTGTCAGTTTCTTTGGCAATGGGCTCTCTTGGTGTCTTAGCGTCTTGGTGGTTCATGGCATCGGGCTGATCGTCATCCTTTCACCACCAAAGGCATAAAGGCACCAAGAGATCAGAGGGCAGTTCGGTGGATCCCGTCCTTTATCAGTACGCTGTTAAAGTTGACCAACAAGCCCAGCCGGTGGCCGGAGAGTTTGAGGTAGGTCAGCATTTGCGCTTTGTGAACCGGGAGGAGCGTGTCCACAGCCTTAAGTTCGACCACAACCCGGTTCTCCACGACAAGGTCGAGCCGCAGTCCGGAATCCAGGCGAAGGCCATCGTAGACCACAGGCAGTAACACTTGCCGTTCGGCCTTCAGTCCCCGCTTCTGGAGCTCGTGCAGCAAGCAAACCTCATAAATGCTTTCCAGCAGGCCCGGCCCGAGGGTCGTATGCACCGCAAAGGCAGCATCTACGATTTTCGATGCAACCTTGTCAGTTTCCTTGGCAATGGGCCCTCTTGGTGTCTTAGTGTCTTGGTGGTTCATGGCATGCCGCCAAGAGGGCGGCCCTACAGGATATCAAGGGCGGAAGCCATAGGCTAGGCTAGTAAGTCACGGAGGCTCTCAAAATAAGCTCAACGCCACCCGATCCGGCCAGCGCAAGAGGAGGATTAGTCAGCGACGGCCTGCAGCGCGCTCGGTGGTGCGGGCCCAGATGATTGCGGATAGCACGTTAGCGCGTTGAAGCTCAGGGGACCGCCACTGCCGTCAACCGGGCCGTGCATAACGTTTAAGTAGCAATCTGCAGCCGGGTTTGTGTAAGCATGGCCGGCCGTATTCGCAATATTCCCGCCCGTGACATCCGGCCCGATTGGAGGCCACGGCTTGCCCGAAGGCCACCACGAGGGCTTCGATGAAAGGTAGAACGAGGGGGGCATTGCCGAGTAACCAGCTCCAGTGTCACCCAATGTCGGAACCGGATTAGGAAAGTTGGCTATGCCGCTAGGAACTTCCGAGGCGCTGCCGCAAGTAGTTGACCATCCGGTGTCGGAAGAGTTGCCACACCAGCGGACGGTGTTGCTCACCGTGTCCCAGTTGCCCCAGCGCATCAGGGTCCGTTTCACGTTGCTGTCGGTCAGACCCTGGCCCGGACCGCCACCGGGAGCTGTGCTCTCGCTCCAACCAAGCTCGTACACAGCACTACCGTCGTAGGTCATATTCGCTTCATAGTCCACGAAGGGAGACGCAGAGCCAGTTACATTGCCAACAACGTTGCTGAAGCGGGCGAACGGCTGGTCGCCCAAAGGCATCGAGTAATAGGTGCCGAACAAGGAAGGAGGAGCAGTTTGTCCTGGCAAGAAATTCCGAAACGCAGTTTGCATAAAGTGAGTACCGTGGACATTATCGTATTCAAGGTTCTGAAATTCGTTTCCCTCCCACAAATTCATGAACTCTCCCGCTGCGTGCATACCTATTCCGCTCTCAGCGGTTGATCCCACGGCATAGTTGTAAGCTATAACCGATCCACTCTCCGGGCCTTGCGAGTTAATAGGCTGATTTCCTCTGTGAATGATGTTGTTCTGGATCAACAAGTCGCCGCTACTTCGCTCAGTAATCTGTTCCACGCATACAGGATTGTCGTAAGGTCCGTATACGTAGTTGTCCTGAATCGTGATTCTAAAGCTGTTGGATATGAAAATTGGATCTACACCAGAGCAACTGTAAGAAGAAGTCGAGGCTGTATTTATGACCCGCACGCCTTTCACCCAGGAGTCCTTGGCCCAAGCAAGGAGGATGCCGTGTATAAATGTATTACCGACCGACAAATCGCTGGTGGTCATTCCCGTCCAGTCAAGCGATAGGTTTTCGATGCCGACGCCGGAGATTTGACTTGGGTAAAAAGTGGCCGCAGGGCGCTGGCCGGAGCGCCAGTTCGGCGCTCTGATCGGCGTGGTGAGCGTCACGGTGTAGGGGCCACTTCCACTGATGGCCGTAACCTCATGCCACTCACCTTGGGCTCGACCATAAGGGTTACCATTTTGGCCGCCCCCCGACTGAGAGCAAGCGGACACCGAGCACACATAGATGTCGCCCGTTGAAGGCCAGCCGTCGCTTGCGTCATCAAGCTGGGTAAGAAGGATAAATTGACCAGTCGTCAACCCGCTGATGCTGTCCAGCGTGATTTGCGTCGTTCCCTGGGAATATCCCGCGGTCCAGTTGGCCGACAAAACGTTCCAAGTATTATAAATGCACGCCTCAATCGCGCCGTCACCACCACACGAACCGGCCGATGATTGACTCTGCACGATGAACGTTTGATCTGCTCCCATTCCTCGCAGCACCACATTCGACTTCTGAATGAAAATGCTAGATGTCAACGTAAAGGTTCCGGCTCCGAGCTGGACATACTGGTTCGCCCCGCAAGCCGCGATGGCATTATTGATCGTGGCCGCTGTTCCGGTATAGGGCGCGATGGTCGATCCGCACTGCGTCCAACTCGCCGACGGGATGCCGCCCTTGACCCCCGCTGTCGTCCAGTCAGTCGCACGGCTGGAGGCAAGAATCCCGGACCACAGTTGGGCATGTCCATACGAAGGCAAACAAAGCAAGATGAGGAAAAACGACAGTGAATGCTTGTGTGTCATTTCTTCTCCCTAATGTAGATGTGTTGATCCGGGCCACCGCCCTGGCACGTCCTGTGGCCGCGGCCTGGACGAGATGGCACGTTGAAACTTCAAGAATTGGAGTGGAGAATGGCAGGGCTATGTATCGCCAGACCCTTGTCCTTGGGAACTCGTCCAGTCCAATCCCGCTCTAGGATTTCCTAACACGGGCCGCGATCATCGCTTGAGCATTGTCGACAAGTCATGATCCTTTCCGCCAATACTAATCGGCCGGGATCGCTCCAGCTTTAGTTCTCGCAGGCTGATGAACAAGGGCACCTGTCATGCTGATCCCGCTGGCGCAGGAGAAGCATCTGCTGTTCCTTGTCGAAAACAAATAGAAGCAGATCCCTCTCCCGCGTGCGGGATCGGGATGACATCGTCGGGGCGTTTTTTATCACCTGTTAGACGAACATTTACTCAGGGCTTCGCCTCAGACCGAATCGTTGCCTGCACGGATTTCAAATGGCAACGTGCAATATTTGTGGACCTTACTTCAAAACGTGGTACGAAAACCTCTAGTTCTTCCAACGCCTGCTAGGTAATCGTGAGCCAGCGAGTAGGGCATAAATGAAGGATAATAACTTAGGATATGGTACGCTGTGGGTCATTTCGAAGACATTTATAGGTCCATTTCAAGGACATCTATAGGTCAACCGGGCTGTATACCGTTAGTTGTCGGGGTGGGTAGGGTGGCACAGAATCTCTTTGTCCGCTGCGATCTGCGCAACGGCCGGCGAGTGCCACAACTTCTGAGAGAGTACGAGCCAACGTACGTTTTTCACCTGGGTGCGCAAGCTTCGCTCGAGTTCATTCTCCGTTTCACACAGTTGGCGAATATTCGACAGGCATCCAGAAGAACCCTGAGGTTGGCCGGTCTGTTGCCGACAAGAACCGAATCAAACTCCCAGCTGATTCTCTGCCGGATGTCTGCCCTGCTCTGGGCGGTGTTTATTTTCTATCTTTCTACCGCAACCTTTGCACAAGGTACGTCTCAGTCGCGGCTGACCGGGGCGGTTGCCTTACTTGATGTCACGCTCTCTCGAGCTGCGTTCGATACCGTGCACGAAGTCTCTCGAAAGCTCGCCCATCGGACCGAATACGGAATCTTTGGTCTCCTCCTTTACCGAAGCCCCCCGACTCCGGGGGGCGGAGAACGGCAAAGGGCATTGTGGAGCGTTTTGGCTGCAGCCGCATACGCGCTCACCGATGAGTCCCACCAACTCTTTGTGCCGGGACGGCATGCATCCATCGCCGACTGCGCCCTCGATTCGACTGGGGCTGCGCTGGCCGTGCTGTTGGTCTTGGGGTACCGTTCGTACCGGGAAGAGAAGGCTGGAGGTCTAGATATACAGTGAAGAGCCGATGGTCCACGAGCTTGCCACCTGAAATGTTGAACCGGGGGCCAAGAGAATGAAAAGTATGCCTTACATATACTCACTTTCAACTTCAGCCTCATTTACGGGAAAGGGCCTCTTAGGGTATGCATTTGGACCCCTGAATCAAAAGGACCTCGAGGTCTGTTATATCGAGGTCGAAAAGGGACACGACACCTTCATGATAAGCAAGAAAATCGCCCGTACTTATTACGTTCTCGGGGGGACTGGGCATTTCACCATCGACCATCACAAATACGATGTAGTCCCTGGTGTTCTCGTGGAGGTCCCTCCAAGAGTCGAGTATTGTTATTCCGGGAAAATGACACTTGTACTGTTTTCCCGACCGCGCTGGTTTAGCGGCAATGATAGGCATACCAAATGGAACTTGGATGTAGTTTGTCGAGACCCCACCACTGTAATAGACAGCGGATCTTGGCCGACGCGATTACTTAGATTGAGGATTTTCGGAAAGTCGCCGATCAGCGCCTTCTTGCGACTTAACCAGCGATCGTGGAACCGTCTTCCTTTGTCCCTTACCTGTCTCAGTTCCCTGCGTTTATACAGCAACTTCTTGCACGCTTTGGCTCGAAGACAAGGTGTTCGGGCGCAGGCTCTTAGCACCTATTTTCTTCGAAATCGGCCTGAGCTGGAATTGATCCGACGCCTGCTGGAAGTCAAGAGCAAGGGTGAAACGTTGAGAGTAGCAGTGCTGGGCTGCAGCACCGGTGCTGAGGCTTATTCGGTGGCATGGAGAATACGATCCGCCCGGCCTGACTTGAAGCTTCTTCTGAATGCGGTCGACATTTCCAGGCAGGCCGTGGAATTTGCGAAACGGGGCGTCTACTCGCTCACAGCCTCAGAATTGACAAACACAAAGATTTTCGAACGCATGACCACGGCTGAGATGGAGGAATTCTTTGACAGGAATGGGGACGTGGCGGCAGTTAAGTCTTGGATCAAAGAAGGGATTAAGTGGCGCGTCGCCGATGTCGGAGAGCCGGAGAGTTTTGACGTCCTGGGAACTCATGACATGGTGGTGGCGAACAATTTTCTTTGCCATATGGATGCCTCCGAGGCGGAGAGATGTTTACGCAATATCGCTCGGTTGGTAAGGCCCTGTGGGTATCTCTTTGTTTCGGGAATTGACCTGGACATCCGAACGAAGGTTGCATGCGATTTGGGGTGGAAGCCGGTGGAGGAATTACTCGAGGAGATTCACGAGGGAGATCCTTGCTTGAGGAGTTTCTGGCCGTGTCATTACGGAGGACTGGAGCCCCTGAACAAGGGAAGACGGGATTGGAAAATCCGCTACGCAGCAGTTTTTCAGCCAGTTTCGATGGCGGCTGCGCGGCCCACGCAGCATGAAAATGAACTGGACGAACGCATGCGGGCGGTCGGAGTGGGTCCCTAGCACTGGCTGAAGGTAATGCCTCTTTTATGATCTTTCACGCAAGCAAGTTACCGGGGACCTTCGAGATTCATCTTGAGCCGGTGTCCGACGAGCGCGGGTTCTTTGCGCGCGCTTGGTGCCAAAAGGAGTTCGAAGCTCACGGACTTAACCCCAGCGTGGCGCAGTGCAATGTGTCATTTAACGCGCGAAGAGGTACTTTGCGTGGCATCCATTACCAGTCGCCGCCATACGCGGAGTCGAAAGTAGTGCGCTGCACCAAGGGAGCGATCTACGACGTCGTGGTGGACCTGCGGCCGGACTCGCCGACATTCAAGGACTGGATCGCGGTGCTCCTTACGGCTACAAACCGCCATATGTTCTACGTGCCTGAAGGGTGCGGGCACGGCTTTCTCACCTTGGAAGATGCCACCGAGGTCTTCTATCAAATGTCGCGATTACATAATGCAGAATCGGCCCGGGGAGTGCGTTGGAACGATCCTGCATTCCAGATTGACTGGCCCGACAAAGTGCACGTTATTTCCGAACGAGACCGAGACTACCCAGACTTTGAATAAAGCGATGGGACTGCTGAAGGAACTCGATCAGACCGATGTGGCGAAAATCGGCGAGGAATTGCACCGCTTCGCTGCGCACCTTTACCCGATCTGTCGGAGTATCACCGGCGACGGGATCCGACGGACCTTGAGGTCCATCAACACTCGTATTCCGCTGCAAATGTTTGAGGTGCCCACTGGGACGCCAGTCTTCGACTGGACAGTCCCTAAAGAGTGGAATATTCGAGACGCCTATATCGCTGGTTCTGGTGGGAGGCGGCTTGTAGACTTTCAGCAATGCAACCTCCACGTCATGAATTACAGTGCTCCGGTGCATGCCACCATGCTCCTAAGCGAGCTCAGGCCGCATCTCTTTACGATTCTGGAGCATCCTGACTGGATCCCTTACCGAACGTCCTACTACCAGGAAGACTGGGGATTTTGTCTTTCCCATAGTCAGCTGCTGGCGCTCGAGGACAACGAGTACGAAGTCTATATCGATTCCACTCTAAAAGACGGGCACTTGACATACGGCGAATGCTATCTGCCTGGTCGGTCAGCCGACGAGGTTTTGATTTCGTGCCATGCCTGCCATCCGTCCTTGGCGAATGACAATCTCTCCGGGCTAGCTGTGGCAACCTTTCTGGCGCAGTTTTTGTCCGGACAGGACCTTCGCTACTCGTACAGGTTTCTGTTCATTCCCGGAACTATTGGGGCCATTACCTGGCTGGCACAAAACCGCGAAACCGCTGAATGCATCCGCCACGGCCTGGTGCTGACGTGCGTCGGTGACAGGAGTGGATTTCACTACAAGAAGAGTCGGCGGAGCAATGCCGAGATCGACCGGGCAGCGGCTCATGTTCTCGCCCACTGCAGCGAATCGGCTGAGATTCTAGAGTTTTCTCCCTGCGGTTATGACGAGCGGCAGTACTGCTCTCCGGGTTTCAACCTTGCTGTCGGCTGCCTGATGCGTAGTGTCTGGGGACGCTTTCCGGAGTACCACACTTCCGCTGACAATCTCGACTTCATTCGGCCGCTACAACTTGCCGGATCACTTCGGGTTTGCACCGCGATCGTGGACGTCCTGGAGAACAACCGACGGTATTGCAGCCTGAACCCGTACTGTGAACCTCAACTGGGGCGGCGAAACCTCTACCGGTCCACCGGCGACGACACGATTGGAGCAGAGACTAATGCGCGCCTCTGGGTGCTGAATCTCTCCGATGGAGAGCACACTCTGCTGGACATAGCAGAGCGTTCCGGTATCTCGTTCTCCGCCATCAACGAGGCTGCAGATCTGCTGTGTCAGAACGGGCTGTTGTCGGTCGCTCGTGACGACGCCGGGGAAGGAACAATCCGGGCCGGCGCGTCGCACCAAGGCAACCTGCAGCCTGCATGACCAGGCCTCTTCATGGCCATCATCAAGATCAAATCCGTTTCGAAGAGGGCTTACAGGAAGAATGAGAATACTGTTGACTGGCCATAAAGGCTATGTCGGTGCCGTGGCGGGGCCCATCTTGCGATCGGCGGGTCACGACGTGATCGGTCTCGATACAGATCTGTTTGCGGGTTGTGAGTTCGGGGATTCGCCCCCAGAGATTCCGGAGGTCTGTAAAGACATTCGAGACCTGACGAGGGCGGATCTCGAAGGTTTCGACGCGGTAGTGCATCTGGCCGCGTTGTCGAACGATCCTTTGGGCAACCTCGATCCGGACCTCACTTATGACATCAATCATATAGCTTCGGTCCGGATGGCTAAACTGGCCAAGGCAGCAGGCGTGAAGCGCTTTGTCTTCTCCTCGTCTTGTAGCACGTATGGCGCAGCCGGCGAAGCCATACACGACGAGGCCGCGCCGCTCAACCCCGTCACGGCGTATGGCGAGTCCAAGGTCCTGGTAGAACGAGACATCGCACCCCTTGCCGGTGACCATTTCAGTCCCACCTACCTGAGAAATGCGACAGCTTACGGCGCGTCTCCACGACTGCGACTGGATATCGTTTTGAACGACCTGGTAGCATCGGCGTACACCACTGGCCGAGTGCACATTAAGAGTGATGGCACACCCTGGCGTCCCATCGTGCACATCCGCGACATCACCGCCGCGGTACTGGCCGTGCTCGAAGCGCCGCGGGAAGCAATTCATAACCAGACCTTCAATGTAGGCCAAACAGTGGAGAACTACCGCGTTCGTGAGCTGGCCGCCATCGTGGCCGAGATAGTTCCGGGATGCCGCGTGGAATACGCTCCCGGCGGCGGTCCTGACAAACGCTGCTATCGCATCAACTGCGACAAAATCCGACGCGTACTGCCGAGCTTCCGTCCGCAGTGGACCGCGCGCAAGGGCGCGCGGGAGCTCTACGACGCCTATCGTGCCGTCGGGCTTACTCACGAGGAGGTTGAATGCGGCCGCTATGTCCGCATCAGCCACATCCAGCGCCTCATGAAATCCGGGCAGTTGGATGCTTCCCTGCGTTTTAGCCCGCAGCCCGCCGAGTCGACAGTGGTTGCCTGATTTCCCGTTCTGAAGAAGTAGACAAGCACACATGGCCACGATGACGCTTCCAGCCGAGGTTCAGCGACAGATCGCAACCCAGCTCTGCCGCTTCTGCGGCACGGGCCTGCAGCGAACCTTTGTCGATCTGGGGATGTCCCCACTTTGCGAGATGTATCCGTCGGCCGCCGACCTCAACCGCGGGGAGATGTACTATCCGCTCCACGTCTACGTCTGCGAAGAC
>Ga0187846_10000653_pt1 | contig 19646 bp, 17 predicted proteins | sample TC_taG_FD_161473 | JGI IMG/M metagenome (GOLD analysis project Ga0187846, IMG submission 161473) | Biofilm microbial communities from the roof of an iron ore cave, State of Minas Gerais, Brazil - TC_06 Biofilm (v2) | ecosystem: Environmental > Terrestrial > Deep subsurface > Cave > Wall biofilm...
TGACGACGCAGATCGCGCCGACCGTGCTGAAAGCGCTCGGCCTCGATCCGAACGAGTTGCAAGCGGTCCAGATCGAGCACACCGAGGTGTTGCCGGGCCTGGGCCTGTAGCTCGCACACTCGGCATGGGACGGGCGGAGCGAAGTGCGCGCCTGCGCGAGACGGTCAACCCGGACGCTCCGTCCCCCTATCACTGACCGGGCGTGGCGAGCTTGCGCCAAGTCTCGACAACGGAGTCTGGATTCAGGGATATCGATTCAATCCCCTGCTCGACGAGCCAGCGCGCAAAATCGATGTGATCGGACGGGCCCTGCCCGCAGATGCCGACATATTTGCCCTGGCGCCGGCACGCGGCGATCGCTTGCGACAGCATCGCCTTGACCGCCGGATCGCGCTCGTCGAACCCTGCAGCCACCAACCCGGAATCGCGGTCCAGCCCCAGCGTCAACTGAGTCAGGTCGTTGGAGCCGATCGAAAACCCGTCGAAGTATTCGAGGAATTGCTCGGCCAGCACGGCGTTGGACGGCACCTCGCACATCATGATCACGCGCAGCGCGCCGCTGCCGTCGGCGCCGGCGCCGGCCCCGCGGCGCAGGCCGTGCGATTCGAGCAGCTCCAGCACGCGCCGCGCCTCCTCCAGCGTGCGGACGAACGGAACCATGATCTCCACGTTCGTCAGTCCCATCGTCTCGCGCACGCGTTTCAGCGCCCTGCACTCGAGCTCGAAGCAATCGGCGAAGCCAGGCGAGATAAAGCGGGCCGCGCCGCGGAAGCCCAGCATCGGGTTCTCCTCCTCGGGCTCGTAGCGGCTGCCGCCGATCAGCTTGCGGTACTCGTTGCTCTTGAAATCGGACAGCCGAACGATCACCGGCTTCGGCCAGAAAGCCGCCGCAATGGTGGCGATTCCCTCGGCCAGTCGAAGCTCGAAGAACTGCCGCGGGCTGGAGTAGCCGTGCGCCAGGCTTTCGACCGCGCGCTTCAGCGGCTCGTCCAGATTCGGATACTCCAGAATGGCTTTCGGATGCACGCCGATATGGTTGTTGATGATGAACTCCAGGCGCGCCAGGCCGACTCCGGCGTTCGGAATCGCCTGGAACTCGAACGCCAGTTGCGGGTTACCCACATTCATCGTCAGTTTCACCGGCAGCTCCGGCAGCGCACCACCCTCGACCGGTTCGACCTGCACCTGAAGCCTGCCTTCGTACACGTGCCCGGTGTCGCCCTCGGCGCAACTGACCGTCACCTCGGCGCCATCCGGCACGGCCGAGGTGGCGTCGCCGCAGCCGACCACGGCCGGGATGCCGAGCTCTCGCGCGATGATGGCCGCGTGACAGGTACGCCCTCCCCGGTTGGTGACGATCGCCGCCGCGCGCTTCATCACCGGCTCCCAGTTCGGATCCGTCATGTCCGTGACCAGCACGTCGCCCGGGCGCACGCGTTCCATCTGGCTGGTACCGGCGACGAGCCGGGCAGGCCCGGTCCCGATCTTCTGGCCAATCGCGCGCCCACTGACCAGCACGCGCGACGTCTGGGTCAGGCGATAGCGCAGCTGGGCCTCGCCGTGAGTGCGTGACTTGACCGTCTCGGGGCGAGCCTGCAGCACGTACAGATTTCCGTCGACGCCGTCCTTGCCCCACTCGATGTCCATCGGGCGACCATAGTGCTGCTCGATCCTGACCGCGATCCGGGCCAGCTCGATCACGTCCTGGTCGGTCAGCGAGAACTGGTGCCGCTGCGCATCGGGAACGTCGACTTGCCGGACCCAGCGGCCCCCGGCCGGCCGGGGCTCGAACTCGAGCTTGATCAGCTTGGAGCCCAGGCTGCGCCGAACAATCGGAAACTTTCCGGCCGCCAGCATCGGCTTGTGCACGTAGAACTCGTCCGGATTCACCGCTCCCTGGACCACGGTCTCGCCCAACCCGAAACTCGACGTGATGAACACGACGTCGCGGAAGCCGGACTCGGTGTCCATCGTGAACATGACGCCGGCCGCTCCCAGGTCACTGCGCACCATCTTCTGTATGCCGGCCGACAGGGCCACTTCGGAGTGCGCATAGCCGTGGTGCGTCCGGTACGCGATCGCCCGGTCGTTGTACAGCGACGCGAATACCTTGCGCACGCTGCCGATCACCCCATCGATTCCGGTCACGTTCAGGAAGGTCTCCTGCTGGCCGGCGAACGACGCCTCGGGCAGATCTTCGGCGGTCGCACTGGAGCGGACCGCTACTGATATTTCACTTGAAGATTCGTTTATAAGACGCTGATAACATTCATGTATCTGCGACTCAAGCTCGTCCGGGAAAGACCCCTCCTCGACCCAACCCCGGATCTGACGGCCGGCCGCTTCCAGCGCGGCCACATCTTCGACATCCAGGTGCCGGAGCCGATCGGAAATGCGCCCGGCCAGGTCATTGCGGCGCAGGAACTCCCGGAACGCCTCCGCCGTGGTGGCAAACCCGTCCGGCACCCGAATGCCGCTGGCGCTGAGCTGGCTCAGCATCTCGCCCAGCGAGGCGTTCTTGCCCCCGACCTGTGCCACGTCGCCGATTCGCAACCGGTTCAACGCAATGACGTACTGCCCGGTGCTCATATGTTCTCCTGCTGCCTGCGGCGGCGCCTGCCCAATCGGATTTCAAGCATTGAAATGATGCGGTTCGGCTGGCGCTCGACGCGGTCAAGCGGCGCGTCCGTCGGCGTTGGAACACGCGACCGGTACGCTCGCGAGCCGGCGTGTGCCAGAATGATTTGGATTCTACGGGTTTGATCGCACCATCACGGTGAACGCGCCAGCATGAGCGAGCCGGCCACGACGAGCGCTGTGCCCGAGGCACCGCTGGAACGCGACATCTTCTTCGTCTCCGACGGCACCGGGATCACCGCCGAGACGCTCGGCCAGAGCGTGCTGGCGCAGTTCGACCGGCTGCGGGTGCGGGTACACCGGATCTCGTTCGTCGATCATCCCGACAAGGCGCGCGAGGCGGTCTTGCGAATCAATGACGTTGCGGCCCGCACCGCGACCCGCCCGATCGTGTTCTCGACGCTGGTGAATCCGCAAATCAACGCCATCCTGCGCACGGCGCAAGCCTTGATCCTGGACGCGTTCGAGACGTTCCTGGTGCCGCTCGAGCAGGAGCTGGGGCTGAAGTCGAGCCACACGATCGGACGATTCCACACGATGTCCGATCCGGAGAAATACAAGAACCGGATCGAGGCCATCAACTTCGCGCTATCCCACGATGACGGACAACTCGCGGCCGGCCTGCAGCAGGCGGAGGTGATCCTGGTCGGCGTATCACGCAGCGGCAAGACGCCGACCAGCCTGTACCTGGCGATGCACTACGGGGTGAAAACGGCCAACTATCCATTGATACCGGAGGATTTCGAGCGCGGCGAGCTGCCCAGCGCCCTTCCGGCACACCGTGATCGCTTATTCGGCCTGACGATCGCACCGGAGCGACTGGCCGAAGTGCGGCGCGAACGCCGGCCTAACAGCCGCTACGCGTCGCTGGAGAACTGTCTGTACGAGGTGTCCCAGGCCGAGCGCCTGATGCGCCGTGAGGGCATCCGCTGGCTGTCTTCGACGACCAAGTCGATCGAGGAGATCGCAGCAACGATCCTGCAGGAGGTGCTGCCGGAGCGCAGCAACCAGCGACTGCCCCACGCGCCATAATCAATTCCAAGTCAAGGCACATTCACGCCACGCCGGTCTGGGTTCGTCGCAATTTCAGACTCTGTGGACGACGAGCGGCCACCTGCCTTAGTTGTTCCCGTCATGGCCAACTCCCGGTAGATTGAAGGGATGGGGAAAGGCTCATGGCGGACGACGCATACGCAGAGGAGCTGCGCTTCGGCAATGTGACGAACTGAAGAAACGTTCGCAGCCGGCCTCAGCGGACGACCTCCCACCCGGAGGCTTTCCAGCGCAGCAGCTCGTCCGACATCCGGCTGGGTCCGCCGCTGCGGCTGATGATGCTCCGAACCAGCGTGCGCAACGCATCGATGGCCTCCGGAGTGTCCTCGCCGATGTATAAAACAGCCTCGGGCGCTGGGGCGGCAATGATCAGTTTGCCTCCTTGAGCCTCGGCCAGCGGAGCCCACGAGTCCAGCAGCGCAAGCCGGCTCGAATCGTACGGATCGCCGGTCACCCGGCCTATCTGACCATGACCCGCGGCTTTGCCGACCTCCATCAGCGGCTTCAAGGCCGTTCGCAGATTCTCCAGACCGAGTTTCTGAACCTCGTCGGAGCTGAGCCCGAGCGCCTTGTTGTCCTGCTCCGTCATCATCCGGATCGTCCGGGGAGAGTCGAGAACGGCCAGCAGAACCAGACCTTCCACCAGTGGCCTTGCTTCGGGGGGCGAACCGCCCGCAGGAAGCGCCGCCTGCGCCTGCTTCCAATACTGTGCGCTGCGAACGATCACCCTGACCGACTCTCGCGCCGGTGGGGCGTTTTGATCCTTCACCGCCTCAGCAATCGCCTTGACATAGTTTGAAACCTCGCTCGGACACTGCTCGGCGTTCTTCGTGCAAAAGCGATAGATCCGGTGCAGGTTGGCCCGCAAGTCCCCTACGCCCAGCTGCAGCGAGCCCGTCGTCCGCACTTCGGTGCTGCCGAGCACAGATCGAAGCTCTTTGGCGACATACTCGGTGAATCCGGCTTCATCCGTCGGCACGCCCTGCGAGAGAACGGACAGCGGGACAAGCAGTAACAACGCCGCGATAGCCACCACCACAGGACGCTTCATCCTCGTGTCCCCCATGTCGGTCAGACCTCTTCGAGTGTCCCGACGCCGGGTTTGGCGGCCGCACGAGCCGCAGCGATTTTGCGAGGCGCTGACTCGTGCACCAACAACGCCGCGCAGGCGCCCATCACGCAAGCTCCGGTCATGTACCAGGCCGGCGCAAGCGGGCTGCCGGTCTCGTCGATCAGCCATTTCAGCATGAACTGCGTGGTGCCGCCGAATGAGGCGATCGCCACGGCGTACACCGTGGCCAAGGTGCCGCACCGGACCGCAGCGGGCAGCGATTCCGCGATCACGACGATGGCTGGAACCGAGGCCAAGTCGACCAGAACGCTCAGCAGCGCCATCGCGGCGTACACGATCGTCATGCCGGGCGACTGGTTCATCACGATGAAGGTCGGCACGGCCAGCAGCGCCAGCGTCGTATATGCCGAGATCATCACGGGGCGACGGCCGAATCGATCCGACAGGAACCCGCTCATCACGGCGGCACTGGCCTCGCCCAGCCCGATGATCATCGTCGCCCTGAAGGCGAGATTGGCGCTCATCTTCAGGCTGTCCTGCGCATACGTGGTCAGATAGGTCAGCACGTAGCCGGAAATGGTCGACGCCCCCAGCATCAGCAGGCCCAGAATGACGAGCCGCACCGGAACGCGCACCTTGACGGCGGGGGCCACGCCGGCATCCGCCCTTGGCATTGTCTCCGGCAGCGATCGGCGTATCCACAGCCCGAGCGGAACAACGGCCACGCCGAGCAGGAACGCGACGCGCCAGCCCCATTCATCCAGCGCTTGAGGCGACATCACGCTGGACAGGACGAACCCGACCACGCCGGCGCCAAGAATGGCCAGATCCTGGGTCGCGCTCTGCAGAGAGGCATACAGGCCGCGCCGCTCGGGTGGAGCGGCCTCGACCAGGTACGCGGTCGATGGCCCGACCACGCCCCCCAGCGCGAAGCCCTGCACCAGCCGGCACAGCAGCAGCAGGATGGGCGCCGCAGTGCCGATCCGGGCGAAGGACGGAATCAACGCCATCGCAAAAATGGCCACCCCCATCAGCGTGAGCGACAACGTCATCGCCGGCTTGCGTCCGACCCGGTCGCCGTAGCGGCCGATCAGGAATCCGCCCAGCGGGCGGGTGGCAAAACCGACTCCGAAGGTCGCCAGCGTGTACAGAAGCCCGTGCGAGGTCTGACCCGCCGGGTAGAAGGCGTGACTGATCTGGATCGAAAAAAAAGAGAACGTCAGGAAGTCGTAGAACTCCAGACCATTGCCGATGGCAACGGCAAATGTCTTGTGCAGCGGCAACCGCGGGCGCGCGGTCGAGTCCGGCGAAGAATCGCGCTCCAATCGCTACCCCCTTCCTCCGCGCCGCTTTGTTCTGGAAGGCGTCGGGCGATGCCAAATGGACCAATGCGTCAACCGCCGCTGAGCGCCTGGACGATCAGCACCTCGTCGCTCGATTGCAGCGATTTCAACAGATCGAACACCTGATCGCCATTGACGAAAAAGCGGATATGCGGCCGCATCCGGTCCTGCTCGTTGATCATCCGGAACCGGATCCCCGGGTATCGCCGGTCCAGATCGACGAGCAATGCACCCAGCGTCGAGCCGCTTGCTTCAACCTGCCGTTGCCCGGTGTACGACCGCAGCGGAGCCGGTATCAGGACGTTCATGGCGCCCCTGGGCAGCGTCAACTCAGCCGGCCCGCCTCAACCGCGTAGATTTCCGGAAGGTGTTCCGCGACCCGGGTCCAGTGCCGGCCCTCATCGCGACTGACCCACAGCTCGCCGCTGGTCGTCCCGAAGTACAGTCCTATCGGATCGTTCGCATCCGCGGCCATCGCCTGGCGCTTCACGGTCCACCACGTTTCGTTCTGCGGCAGGCCGGAGGCGGCACGCTGCCAGGTCTTTCCGCCGTTGCGGGTCACGTAGGCGACAGGCACGCCGCCCGGACTGGTGCGCGGCCACACGGTTGATCCATCCATCGGAAACACCCAGGCCGTATCGGCATTGCGCGGATGCACCACCATCGGAAATCCAATATCGCCGACTCGCTTGGGCATGGCGCGCCCGATGCGCACCCATTGGTTCGACGGCCGGTCGATCCGGTAGATGCCGCAGTGATTCTGCTGATAGAGCCGATCCGGATTGCTCGGACACAACCGCACGCAATGTGGATCGTGGAACGCAAGATTGGAGGCATCCAGTCCCTCGACCACTTCGAGGCCCGAGGCAATGGCGGTCCAGGTGCGGCCGCGATCGCGCGACTCGTGCACACCCCCTCCCGACATTCCGAAATACAGGTGCGCCGGATCGCGCGGGTCGACGGTGATCGAGTGCAGTTTCGGCCCGTCGGGGGTGCCGTCCTGCACCGTGCCCATCCACTTGCGGTACTGCGGGTCCTCGTTAATGCTGGAAAACGGGTCCCACGTGACGCCGCCGTCTTCCGAGCGGAACAGTCCCTGCGGCGAAGTGCCCGCGTACCACGTGTCGGGCTCGCTGGTGTGTCCGGGCGTCAACCAGAACGTGTGGTCCACTGCCCGGCCCGGCTGGCCATCAGCGGCTTTGGCGAACGCGGGCGGTCGCGTGGCCTCTTTCCAGTTACGACCGAAGTCCGTCGAGCGGAAGATGGTGGGCCCGAGGTGTCCCGTCTTGGCCGCCGCCAGCAGCGTTCGCCCGTCGCGCGGGTCCAGTACCACATGGTTGACGATGTGCCCGAGAAAATGCGGGCCGTCGGCGCGCCAGCTCTTGCGCGCCGCGTCGCCGTGATACAGCCAGGCTCCCTTGCGCGTAGCGATAAGGACGACGACCTTTGACACCGCTTTCGCGCGGGCCGTGCTTCGCCCGCGCTTGGCGCCTGCCGCCTTGCGTGCGGTGGGTTTCTTGCGCTCCACGATTCCTCCCTCGACCGTCTGTATCGACAGACTAGCACCGGTCGGTGACTCGCCGGCGCCGCTCGAACAGGCAAACCGCGGCCGCGGCGGCGACATTCAACGAATCGATGTTGCGCTCCAGCGGTATCGTGACGCGGATCGGGCATTGCGCGAGCACCGCGTCCGACAGGCCTGCTCCTTCCGACCCGAACGCCCAGCCGACCGGCTGGCTTGGAATCTGGCAGGACCACAGCGAGGGCGCGTCCGCAACGACCGCCCCGATCCACGCACCGTCGAGCGCGGAGGCGAGAGCGCCCGCGCCGATCGCCTCGGAAATGGCGAGTCGGAAATGCGCTCCCATGGCAGCGCGCATGCTGCGTGGTGACCAGGCAGCGGCGGTCCCGGGCCCGCACAGCACGTGCCTGACGCCGGCAGCTGCGGCCGATCGCAGCACCGCGCCGACATTGGAGGGATCCTGGATCGCGTCCAGATAGACCAGGTCCTCGCGCGCCGCCACTGGCAGCGGCGCTGCTTGGACCGGAATCGCCAGCACCAGTCCGGCGCCGTGTTCCACGGGCGTAATGCGGTCGTACAACGAAGCGGACAGCTGATAGCAATCGGTGCCTGGCGGCAATGCGGCCAGCACCGCCTCGATCGCCGCCCCGCCCGCGCCACGGCGCAACAGGGCCGCGTCGACCGGCCAGCGCGCCTGCATGATCGCCTGCGCAAGATGCAGTCCCTCGGCCAGTGTCTGCTTCGACTCGCGAACGTTTCGCGGGCTGGTTGCCAGCCGCAGCCAGCGCCGGAATAGCGGATTGGCGTCCGACGTCAGCGTCTTCAAATCGGCCGCTTCCCTAATCGGCCCAGAGCGGAAGCGGCAGCAGGATACGAACCGGCGCGAATGATCGGCGATGGGCCGCGCAAGGGCCCAGCTTCTTCAACCTGGCCAGATGTTGCGGCGTGGCGTAGCCGAAGTGCCGCGCGAATCCGTAGTCGGGATAACGCTCGTGCAGCAGACGCATCAGCGCATCGCGATGGGTCTTGGCCAGGATCGACGCGGCAGATATCGCCGGCTCGGTCGCATCGCCACCGACGATGGCCCGCGCCGCAATCGCAATACGCGGCAACTGGTTGCCGTCGACCAGCACCAGATCGACCGCCGGGGCAAGCGCCTCGATCGCGCGCCGCATCGCCAGCAGGGTGGCCTGAAGTATGTTCAGCGAATCGATTTCGGCAACGCTGGCTTCGCCCAGCGCGAACGCCAGCGCACGAGCCCGGATCTCGTCGGCCAGATCGCGCCGCTGCGCAGCCGTCAGCTGCTTTGAGTCGCGCAGCCCGTCGATCGGTCGCCGCGGATTCAGTACCACCGCCGCTGCAACAACCGGACCGGCCAGCGGGCCGCGGCCGGCCTCATCGACCCCGGCAATACGCGAGCGCGGCGCCGGGCGGCCGGTGCGCTGGGCAGTCGCGCGCGCGATCATCCGAGCGGCCGAGACCCGCGTGCCAGATCGAGCACGACGTCCGCTACCAGCGACGGTGTGTCGCGCCTCAGGCTTTCGTGCATCGCCTCGAAGCGCTCCGCGAGCCTGGCCTGACCGGCCGCGTCCTCCAGTTGCCCGATGAGCGCCGTTGCCAGCGCGGACTCGGTCGCTTCGTCCTGCAACAGTTCCGGAACCACCATCTCGCCCGCCAGGATGTTCGGCAGGCCGACCCAGGGCACATAACCGCCAATCTTCCGGATGATCCAGGCCGACAGCCGCGGCATCCGGTAAGCGATCACCATGGGACGCTTGAACAGCGCCGCTTCCAGCGTCGCGGTGCCGCTGGTGACCAGCACCGCGTGAGCCGCCTCCAGGCAATCGTGCGAGCGGCCTTCGACCAGCGCGGTTAGGGGAATCAGCCGCGGATAGCGCGCCAGCAGCGCCTCGATCCTGGGGCGCAGAGCTGAATCGGCCACCGGAATCACGAATCGAACCGGCTTCAGGTCGCCGGCCAACCGATTCGCTGCGGCCAGGAACACGGGACCAATGAAATCGATCTCGGCCTTACGGCTGCCCGGCAACACCGCAATTACCGTCGTGCCGGCATCGATTCCGAGGCGTGCCCGCGCCGCCGGCGGATCGGGGCGTAGCGCGATCGACTGCGCCAGCGGGTGGCCGACGTAGGTGGCCGGGATGCCAAAACGCGCGTACAGCCGCTGCTCGAACGGAAACACCAGCAACACGTGCGAAGCAGCGCGGCGAATCCGCTCGATGCGCTCGCCGCGCCAGGCCCAGATCGACGGGCTTACATAGTGGACGGTCGGCACTCCGGCGGCGCGCACCGCCTGCTCCAGGCCGAGGTTGAAATCGGGCGAATCCACGCCCACCAGGGCGCGGCAGCCGCTTTGCACGACCCGGCGAATCAGCGATCGGCGCAGCCACAGCAGGCGCGGCAACTCGCGCAGCACTTCCGCGTAGCCGCGTACCGAAAGCTCGCGGACATGGTGCCACGGTTCGCATCCGGCTTCGATCATCCGGTCGCCAGCGATCCCTGCCACGCGCCATTGTGCCTGCCGGCCGCGTATCGCGCGAATGGCGGGCGCGGCCAGCAGATCCCCCGAAACCTCGCCGGCCACCATCACAAGCAAGGGTTGCGCCGTCAAGGGCTTGCGCGCTAGCGAATGATGCCGCGCCCGGGAACGCCGAGGAATTCGGTGAGCTGGCCCAACGCCGCGGCTGCGGTCGAGTCGCGCTTGGACCCGGACTGGATCGCCTCGCGCGCCTGTGCCAGCGTCAGGCCGTCCCGGAACAGCGTCCGGTAGGCGCCCTTCAGCGCCTGGATTGTCGCCTCGTCGAAGCCCCGGCGCTGCAGACCTTCCGCGTTGATGCCGTGCGCCTGGCATGGGTTGCCGCCGCACAGCACGAAAGGTGGAACATCCTGCCGCAGCGCCGTTACACCTGCCACCATCGAGTGCGCGCCGATGCGCACGAACTGATGCACCCCGACCATCCCCCCCAGTACCGCCCAATCGTCGATGACGACGTGACCGGCCAGCTGGACCACGTTCGCCAGAACCGTATGGTCACCGATCGCGCAGTCGTGCGCGATGTGCACGTAGGACATGATCCAGTTATCCGAACCGACCCGCGTCACGCCGCCGCCCTGCGCCGTACCGGCATTCAGCGACGTGTACTCCCGGATCGTATTGCCGTTGCCGATCAGCAGCTCGGTCGGCTCGCCGGCGTATTTCTTGTCCTGCGGGATTTCGCCGAGCGAGCAGAACGAAAAGATCCGGTTGTCGCGGCCGATCCGGGTGCGGCCGGTGATCATCACGTGCGAGTCGATGGTCGTGCCGGCATCGATCGCCACCTGCGGTCCGATCACCGTGTACGGTCCGATCTGGACGTCGTCGGCCAGCTCGGCGCCGGGGTCGACGATCGCGGTGGCGTGAACGCGCGCCATCAGGCCGAGCCCGCCGATTTCGGCAGCGGACGATAGGCACACATCAGATCGGCCTCACAGGCCACCTGGCCCTGCACCAGCGCCTTAGCTTTGAAGAAAGCGATGCCGCGCAACTCGCGCGAGAAATCGACTTCGAGCTGAAGCTGATCGCCCGGCTCCACGGGGCGCTTGAAGCGCGCGCGATCGATGCCGACGAAGTAGTAGGTCGAGTCTTTCAGCTTCTGGTCTCCGAGTGTGACGATCGACAGAATCGCGGCCGCCTGCGCCAGCGCCTCCAGGATCAGCACGCCGGGCATCACCGGATAGCCGGGAAAATGGCCGGCGAATACGGGCTCGTTCATCGACACATTCTTCAGCGCGACGATGCGCTGGTTGGGCACGAGCTGCACTACCCGATCGACCAGGATGATGGGGTACCGATGCGGAAGGGTCCGCAGGATTTCCTGAATATCCATGTCGATCATCGGTCGGATTCCGACGGTTGAGCACGAACGCTCGCCTCCAGGCGGCGGATCCGCTCGCGCAGTTCATCCAGATGCCGCAGCATCACGGCATTGCGTTCCCACTCCCGATTGCGCATGAACGGGTAGATGCCGGTGTAGAAGCCGGGCTGCCGGATGTCGCGCGTAATCGCCGTCGCCCCCGAAATGATCGAGTCGTCGGCGATCGTGATATGCCCCTGGATCATCGACGCTCCGCCCAGCTGGCAGCGCTTGCCGATCGTTGTGCTACCGGCGATCCCGACGCAACCGGCAATGGCTGAATGGGCACCGATGCGGCAGTTGTGGCCGATCTGAACCTGGTTGTCGATCTTCACGCCGTCCTCGATCACCGTATCGCCGATCGCGCCACGGTCGACCGTGGTGCCGGCGCCGATCTCGACATCATCGCCGATCAATACGCCGCCGGTCTGCGGAATCTTGACCCACTGGCCGCGGAAGGGAGCAAATCCGAAGCCGTCGGCACCGATCACGCAGCCCGAATGCAGAATGCATCGAGCTCCAATGCGGCATCCGTGGTAGATCCAGGCGCCTGGATGCACCCGCGTGCCCTCCCCGATCCTGGCCTGGCGGCCCACGTAGCAACCGGCCCCCACCCGCGCGCGCGCGCCGATCACCGCGCCTTCCTCGATCACCGCCAGCGGTCCGATCGTGCTGGTGAGGTCCACCCGGGCGGCCGGGTGCACCACGGCGCCCGCGCCCGTTCCGGCGGACTCGCTCGCCGGGGGCGATAACACTTGAGCGGCAAACGCGAACCACGCATACGGGGCTTCGCACACGATCAGCACGCGCGAGCCTGAGTCGGCCGCCGGCAGCGCCTGGCGATCCGCCTCCGAAAGCACGAGCGCGGCCGCACGGGTGCCGGCCGCGCTGCGGCGATAGCGCGGATTGGCCAGGAAACTCAGATGGTCCGGGCCGGCCTGCTCGAGCGTGGCCACCGACGTGATCGTGCGGCGGCCGTCTCCTTCGATGCGGGCGCTCAACGCGCCAGCGGCAAGCCGCGAAACCTCTGCCGCCAGCTGCTCAACGCTCAGGGGGCCCGGCATCGCGATCGGTCCGCCGGGCAGCTCGTATCGCCGACCCGTTCAGGACGGGGTCGAGAGCGGATCCCGGGGGTCACTTGCCTGAGTCGAGTGCACGCAGGACCTTGTCCGTGATGTCGATATGCGGCCCGACGTACAGCGCGTCCTGGAGTATCAGATCGAACTTTTCCTGCTCCGCCAGCGCGCGGACGATCCGCTGCGCGCGTTCCAGCAGAGCCTGGAACTCCTCGTTCTTGCGTTGGTTCAGGTCTTCCTGGAATTCGCGCCGCTTGCGCTGGAATTCACGGTCCATGTCCTGCAGCTCACGCTGACGCTTGCCGCGCTCCGCGTCCGACAGGATCGGGCTGTCCTTGTCCAGCTTCTCCGCCGTCCCCTTCAGCTTGGCATCCATCTCCTGCAGTTCCTTGCCGCGCTTGGCGAATTCCTCCGACAGCTTTTTCTCTGCTGCTTTGGCTGGCGCCGAATCGCGCAGGATCCGCTCGGCGCTGACGTACCCGATCTTGATCTCCTCCGCTGCGGCCAATCGTCCGCTGAGTCCCAGCAGGACGGCAACGGCGATCGAGCCCAGTCTCACGGCGATGGAAGAGGTGGATCGCATCAGCAGCCTCGAAGGGTTCCAATCGGCGATTTTGCCATAGAAGCGCTTGCTTTCCGGGCCCGGTCAGAACCCGGTCCCGATCTGGAACTGGAAGCGCTGGATTCGATCGTTGGTTTTATGGTGGATGGGTTGAGCCAGGCTCAGCTTAAGCGGTCCGATCGGCGAAATCCAGGCGACTCCGAGACCCCCGGCCGAGCGCAGGTCCGAAAAATGGATGGCCTCGCCGCTGCCCCAGACGTCCCCGGCGTCGAGGAATATGAGCCCGCGCAACGAGCGATCGGCCCCGGGTATCGTCGCCAGGGCCTCGATCGAACCGTTGATCTCCTTCACGCCTCCCAGCGGGTCGCCGTTGGTATCGCGCGGTCCGAGCGAGCCGGCCTCGAAGCCGCGCACGCTGCCGATGCCGCCGACATAGAAGTTCTTGAACAGCGGAAACTCCTTGCCGTTGTATCCGCCGCCATAGCCGGCCTGCCCGTTGAACGCCAGCGTGAACTTGCTCGTCAGCGGCTGGAATTGCTGGTACTGGTAGGTCAGCTTGAAGTACTGCAGGTCCAGCGCCGGCGTGCCGAACTCCAGAAAAGCGCGCTGGAAGCGTCCGCGCTCGGGTGTCAGGATGTTGTCGCGGCTGTCGCGCGACCAGCCGGCCGTTACGAGCAGCGAGCCGGCGCTGGAGCCGAAGCGGTTCACATAATCGATGTAGCGGAACGGGCTCGAGGCTGTCAGCGTGATATTGGTGCTCTCCACGCCCGCCCCGAAGAAGATCGTGTCGAATTCGGTAAACGGAATGCCCCAACGCATGATCCCGCCGGTGGTGCCGATGTCGACGGTCGACAGACCCAGCTTGGCCAGATTCGAATCGCGCTTGTATATCTCCTCGCTGCGGCTGACGCCGTCGAGCGTCACGTACGGATCGGCGTGCGAAAGCGCGATGGTGCGCGTGGCCGAACTGGTGTTGACCTGCACGCCGATCGCGTGGCCGCTGCCCAGCACGTTCTGCTGGGTGTAGGAGCCGGAAATCACCAGGTGCTCGGTCGAGCTGTAACCTAGACCGGCCTGGATGGTCCCGGTCGGCCGCTCCTTCACGGTCAGGTTCACGTCGACCTGGTCCTGGCTTCCGGGAACGGCGGGAGTTTCGACCTCGACCTTTTCGAAGAAGCCGAGGCGGTCGACGCGGTCGCGCGACAGCTTGACCTTTTCGGAGTCGTACCAGCCCGATTCGAACTGGCGGATCTCCCGCCGTATCACCTCGTCGCGCGTGCGCGTGTTGCCGGATATGTTCACGTGCCGTACGTAGGCGCGCCGGCCCGGGTCCACCAGGATGGTGAACCCCACTTCGCGTTTTTCCTTGTTGGCCTCGGGCACGGGGTTCGCATTGGCGAACGCGTAGCCGAGCACGCTGAGCCGATCGGTGACCGCCTTCGCGATCGCGTTGATCCGCTCCCCGTTGTAGATCTCCCCGGGCATGACGTCGATCAGCTTGGCCAGTTGCGCATCCAGTCCGAGCAGCTCCCCGGCCAGCTTGACCGACGAGATCCGGTAACGCTCGCCCTCCAGGATGTTGATCGTGATCTGGATATCCCGCTTGTCCGGACTGATCGACACCTGGGTCGACTCGATGTTGAAATCCAGGTAGCCGCGGGCCAGGTAGAAGGAGCGCAGCGTTTCCTCATCCCCCTGCAGCTTCTGGCGGGCGTACTTGTCGTGACCGGTGTACCAGGTCAGCCAGCCCGGGGTGGTCAACTCCATCTGATCGCGCAACTCCGAGTCGGAAAACGCGTGATTGCCGGTGAAGTGGATCTGCCGGATGCGCGCAACCTCCCCTTCATCGATCGACATCGTGATGTTGACCCGGTTGCGCTCGAGCGGGCTCACGGTGGTCGTGACCTTGACGCCGTAGCGGCCGCGCGTCAGGTACTGGCGTTTCAATTCCTGCTCGGCGCGATCCAGCAGCGAGCGGTCGTAGATGCGCGCTTCGGCCAGTCCCACGTCCTTCAACGATTTCTTGACCTGATCCTTGTCGAACTCCTTCATGCCGACCAGCTCGATCGAGGCGATCGCCGGCCGCTCTTCGACCACCACCACCAGAACGTCACCGTCCGCTTCGAGGCGCACGTCCTTGAACAGCCCCGACGCGTACAGGGCGCGGATCGCCGCGGTCCCCTTGGATGGGTCGAAGTGGTCGCCGACCCGTAACGGAAGGTAACCAAACACCGTTCCGACGTCGGTTCGTTGTGCGCCTTCGACCCGTATGTCGCGGATGACGAAGTCTTCCTTCGACTCCGCGCGGCAGTCCGGGTCCGCGAACGCGAGTGCCACCGCGAGGCACAAGCTGCGCGTCGCCACGGACAACCGGGTGTTGCGGCGTTTCAAGGAATCAACCTGGCGGCGTCGAGATGTGCGTGATGTTGTGTTTTATCTTGCAGCGAAAGCCGCTTGCATCTCATCCCGAATGGGACCGCGCGGACGCTCGTGGCGGCTACTGGAACAGCAGCCCGGTCAGGTCGTTATAGAGCGCCAGCGCGGTCAAAACGACAAGCAGCCCGATCCCCACTCGCTGACCCAGTTCGATCGACGCCTGCGAGGGCGGGCTGCCCGTCACAACCTCGATCACATAGTACAGCAAGTGCCCGCCGTCGAGCACCGGCACCGGCAGCAGATTCAGCACGCCCAGGCTGATCGAAACCAAAGCCAGGAACGTCAGGAACGCGAGCGGTCCGATGCGCGCCGCCTGTCCGGCCACGCTGGCGATCTTCACGGGCCCCGACAGGTTCTTCAATGAGGCGTGGCCCGTGACCATCTGCCCCAGCATCCGCAGAGTGAACCAGCACGTTTCCCAGGTTCTCCCGACCGCGTGCTGTGCTGCTTCCAGGGGCGGATACCGCACCAGGATCGTGTTGCCGAAACCAACGCCGATCCGGCCGAAGTGCTCTTTGCCCTCGAACCCTTCGATCGGGGTGATCGCGATCTGCACCGTCTGTCCGGCGCGCTCGATGCCGAACTGCAAACGCTGATTGGCGGCGACCCGCACGTGCCGTCTGACGTCGGCAGCCGACCTGACCTGCGCCCCTTCGATCGACACGATCCGATCGCCGACCTGCAGTCCCGCCTGGGCTCCCGGGTCACCTGGCTTGACCTCTTCGACGACCGACTCCGCGTCGCCCGGAATCAGCCCGATCCGGGCGAACCAGTCGTTGTCGATCTTATCGGTATCGATGCTGCTCAAATCCATCGTCAGCGTCCGCTGCGTGCCGTCGGCGCCGCGCACGACGAGCTGCGAGCGCGCATGCTCGGTGGCCTGCCGCAACAGCGACCAGCGCAGGTCTCCCCAGGACCGGACCGTCTGATCGTCGATCCGCTCCACCACGTCGCCTTCGACCACTCCCGCCACCGCGGCCGGCGTGCCGGCTTTGGGCGCGGCGACCACGGCGCGCAGGTCTGGCATACCGTAGAGGTTCAGCCCGAAATAGATCAGGATCGCGAACAACAGATTGGCGGCCGGACCCGCGGCAACGATCGCCGCGCGGCGCGGCACCGATTGCCGATTGAAGGCGCGCGGCAGATCCGCCGGATCGATCGGTCCGGACTCGGCTTCGCGCTCGTCGAGCATGCGAACGTACCCGCCGTAGGGCACCGCCGCGATGACCCACTCGGTGCGGTCGGGGCCGAGTACCCAGCGAGCGATCGGCCGGCCGAACCCCACCGAGAATCGCAGCACCTTGACGCCGCACCAGCGCGCCACCCAGAAATGCCCCAGTTCGTGCACGACGATCAACAGGCCGAGCGCAACCAGGAAAGCGAGAATTGTCGTCAATACGTCCATGTCGATTTGGTCAGCAATGATCGGGCCTGGCGCCGGGCTGCGCCATCCAACTCGACGACCGCCTCGATCGAATCGGGCGGTCGGGCCGAACAACCGGCGAGCACCTGCTGGATCACACCGGCAATCCGCTCGAACGGCAGCTCGCGCTGAAGAAACGACTCCACCGCGACTTCATTGGCGGCATTGAGCGCGATGCAGGCGGCCGAGCCGGCTTGCAGGGCCTGGTAGGCCAGGTCCAGGCAAGGAAACTGGCGCCGGTCCGGGGGCTCGAACTGCAAAGGACCGGCTCGCAGCAGGTCGAGCCAGGCTGACCCGCTGCTGATCCGGTCGGGAAATCCGAGCGCGTATGCAATCGGAGTGCGCATGTCCGGTGTGCCCATCTGCGCCAGCACCGAACCGTCGACGAACTCCACCATTGAATGGATCACGCTTTGCGGATGGATCACCACGTCGATCCGGTCCGGCTCGAATCCGAACAGCCGGCTCGCTTCGATGACTTCAAGACCCTTGTTCATCAGCGTGGCGGAGTCGACCGAGATCTTCCGGCCCATGTTCCACTTCGGGTGCGCGCAGGCCTGCTCGGGCGTCACGCCGCTCAGATCGGAGCGCCTCAGAAAGGGCCCCCCAGAGGCGGTCAGGATCAGACGGCGCACCTCGTGGCTGGCGTCGCGCGCCGCCGCCAGGCATTGATGGATTGCGTTGTGCTCGCTGTCGACCGGCAGCAGGCTTGCTCCGCTGTCGCGCACTGCCTCGAGCAGCAGCGCGCCGGCGCATACGATCGCCTCCTTGTTCGCCAGCAGCAGGCGCTTGCCGGCGCGCGCAGCGGCCAGCGTCGCGTTCAGCCCGGCCGCTCCCACGATCGCCGCGACCACCGAATCGACGTTCTCGAGCCGGACCGCCCGCACCAGACCCTCGGGTCCGCCAACTGCGGCCGTGCGCAGGCCCGCGGCACGCAGCGCGTCGGCCAGCGCCGCCGTCTGATGAGCGTCGCCGATCGCCGCCAGTTCCGGTTCGAAGCGCCGGCACAAATCGACCAGCTGGTCGACCCTCGAGTTGGCCGTCAGGGACACCACCCGGAAACGCTCCGGGTGTCGGGCCAGAACGTCCAAGGTGCTGGCCCCGATCGACCCGGTCGCGCCCAGGATGCAGATGCCGTGGCGGGCGTTGCTGTCGGGTCTCATCGCGTCCACCAGTCGATCAGCACCGCAGCCGGCAGCACCGGCAGGGTCGCATCGATGCGATCGAGCACGCCGCCGTGGCCGGGCAGCAGTGAACCGCTGTCTTTGACCTGGGCCTGACGCTTCAACAGACTCTCGAACAGATCGCCGACGATCGACAGCGCAACGATCACCCACAGGCACAGAACCGCCAGCGGCCAGCCCAACTCCGACAGCACCTGGCTGGACCAGATGCGCGCCTGTGGCCAGAGCCAGTGCACGGCCAGCGCCGACACGGTCACCAGAGCCAGCGCGCCGTACACGCCCTCCCAAGTCTTGCCCGGACTGATGCGTGGCGCCAGCTTGCGGCGTCCAAACGCCCGGCCGCTGAAATAGGCCGCGATGTCGGCGATCCATACGACCGCGAGCAGCGACACCAGCCATGCCAGCCCCTGCACCAGCAGGCTGTTCAACGCGACCCATCCGGCCGTCAGCAAGCCCACCGCCAGCACGATCGACGCCCCGGAGCGGATCGCGAGTTGACCGCGCTCGGCCAGGGCGACGGCCGCCGCCAGAGCGCACCAGGCGGCGCTGGCCGCCAGCGAGACCGAGGCCGTGGCGCGATCGGGCAGATGCGCATCGAACGTCGAGGTAGCGGCCAGGACTGCGCCGTAGGCGGCCGCCGCGCCGACCGAGATGGAGCGTCCGCAGCCCGCCAGTTTCAGCCATTCATACATCGCCACCGCCGCCAGCACTGCAAGCAACCCCAGCAGCGCCACCCGGCTCCAGGCCGCGGCCCCGCACAGCACTGCGAGCAGCACCACCGCCGTGATCACGCGCGTCCGCAGCATCGCCGCCATCTCATGGTTGAGCCGCCGTCGCGACACGGCCGAATCTTCGCTCGCGCCGCGCGAACCAGCCGAACGCGGTTTCAAGCTGCTCGGCATCGAAATCCGGCCACAGTACATCGGTGAAGTACAGCTCCGTATACGCGAGTTGCCACAGCAGGAAATTGCTGATGCGCCGCTCGCCGCCGGTGCGGATCAGCAGATCCGGGTCGGGGGCGAATCCCAGCGCAAGCTGGCCTGCGAAGAGCGACTCGTCGAGGGCGGTCGCCGCGCCGTCCCGCGGTGCACGCTGCATCAACGCCGCAGCGGCCTGCACGATGTCCCAGCGCCCGCCGTAGCTCGCGCACACGGTCAAATTCAAGCGGTCGTTGGCGGCGGTGCGTTGCTCCGCGTCCCGAATCAGCCGCCGCAGATCCGGCTCGAGCGAATCGACCTGTCCGACCACGCGCATTCGAACGCCGTTTTCGACCAGGCGGCCGACCTCACGCTGCAGCGAGCTCACGAACAGGCGCATCAGCAGCGACACCTCGTCGGCGGGCCGGCTCCAATTCTCCGAACTGAAAGCGAACAGCGTCAGGTATTCAACGCCGCGCCGGGCGCAGGATTCGATGGTGGAGCGCACCG
>Ga0187846_10000654_pt1 | contig 19643 bp, 17 predicted proteins | sample TC_taG_FD_161473 | JGI IMG/M metagenome (GOLD analysis project Ga0187846, IMG submission 161473) | Biofilm microbial communities from the roof of an iron ore cave, State of Minas Gerais, Brazil - TC_06 Biofilm (v2) | ecosystem: Environmental > Terrestrial > Deep subsurface > Cave > Wall biofilm...
CAGGCCGGTTGCTGTTGCGCAGGCTGCTGTGAGCCCTGAGTTCCCCACCCTCCTGCCTGCTGCGGCGCACTCTGGCCCCAGGCGCCGGGCTGCTGCTGGCCTTGCATACCCCATGCGCCAGCTTGTTGCGCAGCCTGCCCCCAGGGATTATCGGTTGCCTGTGCCTGTTGATTCCAGCCACCTGGCGCAGCCTGTTGCCCCTGGCGTTGCCAATCGGTAGGTCCACCTGCCGTAGCAGCGCTTTTATTCTTCTTGGATTTGCCGCCGCGTAGTACCACCACTCCTATGATGGCGATGACCAGCGCTATTACTACGATGGCAACAATAATGATAATCGGGTTCCCAAGCAGGCTGGATATGCCAAGATTTGCCTTGAGTAGGACAGCAAGAATGTGTTCCATGGTTTTCACCCCTCCATATCAGGTCACCCTCGCGAGGTGCCCTTTGGCTGCGCATCAGCGTAACGTAATACCTTAACGCAATTCGAAACGCACCTCAACACTCCCAAATCGCAAAATATCGCCATCTTTGAGCATCCTTTCTTCGTATGGCGTTAAGGTCACTCCATTTAGACGAGTCTTGTTTAGGGCATTAAGGTCTTCGACGGTAAAATGCCCCTGTTGATTTCGCAAGTAGGCATGACGTCGCCCCACTGTCTTATCAGCCAGATTGATCTCTGGGAATATACCCAGGGTTGGATCCTTTCGACCCACGACCATCACATCTCGATCCAACTGAATGGGCTGCCCACTGGAGAGAACGATGATGCAGGCCTGTTTCTGAGGAGCCGTTATCGGTTTGCCAGCGCCTGCCCCCGCTTTTGTTTCAGGTTTAAGCTCCGATCCAGGCTCTATAGGATGTGTTGGCATTGGCGGGAGCAGTTGCTGCAATTGTTCCAATGCCGCGATAAAATCCCGTGGCGTACTGTAGCGGTCGTTGGGCGATTTAGCCATCGCCTTCCGCAGGAAAACGTCCATATCCCCAGGCAACTCAGGACGCAGGCGGCAGATCGAAGGCACTTTCTCATTCATGTGTTTCATGACAATGTCTACCGCCGTGTCTCCCTCGAAAGGGGGGTTGCCTGCCAGCATCTCAAATAAGACCGCGGCAACCGAGTAGAGATCAGAGCGGGTGTCTGCCGACCGGCCACTTTCTGCTTGTTCCGGCGAGATGTAATATGCCGTGCCCATAAAAACATTGGATTGTGTCAGTGTCACTGTTTCTCGACTGCGTGCCAGGCCAAAATCGGTAATTTTCACTACTCCTTTGGTGTCGATAAGGATATTCTGCGGTTTGATGTCCCTGTGTACTACTCCATGCTTAAAGGCTGTATCCAGTCCTTCAGCAATCTGTTGCGCGTAGTTCAATGCACGTGATGGTTCTAACGGGCCATGTGTCAGTGTATGGTACTTTAGGTTCTGACCATCGATATAGTCCATCACAATGAAGTGCATGCTACTGTCTTCTCCGTAATCAACAATCCGCACTATGTGGGGATCACTCAGATTCAAGAGAATGTGTGCCTCTCGCTGGAAGCGTGCCAGCAAATCTCCGTCGTTTGAAAGCTCAATATGCATGACTTTCACCGCGTAGATGCGATTGTCTTTTGTGTCACGTGCGACATAAACGGTAGCGAAGCTGCCCCTTCCCCGCTCATCAATCAACTTGTAATGATCTTTAATGACGCGGTTAATCATGTCACCATTCATGAGTCACTCCTCAAGTGAAAGGCACCTCTTTGCGGCTATTATACATCATCTAGCGCTCAATGTCATTGCACTTTTACCTCCCATCATCAATAGACGGAAGAGACACCAACGCGGTAGTAGAATGGGTATTTTTTCCTGTAATGGCTTCCTGTCTCTCAATTAATGAAGCTCGAAGCGAACATCTACAGTGCCAAAACGTAAGAGGTCACCGTCTTTGAGTGGATACTGCTGGCGGGCTAGCAAGGTTACGCCGTTCAATCGAGTCTTATTGATAGAGTCGAGGTCCTCTACAGTAAACTGCCCCTGCCGGTTACGTATGTAGGCATGCCGCCGGCCCACTTTCATATCATCCAATTTAATCGCTGGGAAGTTGCCAACTTTCGTGTCTTGCCGTCCAACAAGCATCTCTTCCCAGGTCAGCGGTATGGATTGCCCACTGGAGAGAACGATCAGGTATGCTTGCTTCTGTGGTAACTTCATGTGTGGTGGCGTTATCAGGGCCTGGATATGTTGTTGCAATTGTTCCAGTGCTATAATAAACTCACGCGGCGTCTGGAAACGTGCGCCTGGTACTTTTGCCAGCGCCTTCTGGAAAAATGCATCCATTTCCGGGGGTGAGTTTGGACGCAGGCGCGAAATCAAAGGAATCCTCTCCTGCTTGTGTTTGAGGATGATGTCCACGACAGTTCCCCCTTCGTAAGGCGGGTGACCATACAACATCTCGAACAATATGATCCCCAGCGAGTAGAGATCGGAGCGCGTATCGGCTAAATGCCCGCTGTCGGCTTGCTCAGGCGAAACGTAATAGGCTGTACCCATAAATACATCCATCGCCGTGAGTGTTGGGGTGTCCTGCCCCCGTGCCATACCAAAATCGGTGATCTTCACCACCCCTGCGTTATTGATGAGTATATTCTGTGGTTTAATGTCGCGATGTACTACGTTCTGTTTGTAGGCGACATCGAGTCCTTCAGCAATCTGCTTGGCGTAGTTCAATGCGCGCAGCGCCTCTATCTGCCCGCTGGTCGTAATATAGTATCTGAGGCTCTGTCCATCTACATATTCCATCACGATGTAGTATAGAGCGCCATCATTGCCGTAGTCGACGATACGCACGATATGCGGATCGCTCAGGCCTTGCAGGATATAGGATTCTCGTTGGAAGCGTGATATCAGCTCTTGATTGTCGGCATGCTTAGAATGCATGATTTTTGCCGCGTGCAGGCAATTATTTTCTGTATCGCGTGCAATATAGACAGTGCCGAATTCGCCGCTTTCTATTTCATCGATGAGCTTATAACGGCTCTTGATCATTACGCCTAGCATATTGGTCTTCATAACAAAATCACTCCTGAGTAAGTATCAGAGCTGCCCTGCATTACTTTAACGCTGGAGAGTGTGTTTTTCAAACGCTTTGATATACTACTATACATCATGCAGGAGATTATGTACATTAATTTGCTGGAAAATCCTACGTTAGTGAGGAGGAAATATGTTTATTATCCTGTGCCCAGAAATAGAAGCGCACGCCTCTATCTTCGTCCTGCGTAACGGGCTGGTAGTCATCGCTGCCTACTTTGCCTACCCACACGTTCAACACATTATGCACCGGAGCCAGGTAGGCCATCATCTTACCGTCCGGCGAGATTTGCGGGCTGGTCTTATGCGGGTTGCCAAATAATATCTCTCTGGGAATCAATTCAGTCGTTGTTGTACCGGTCATGGAGTTCCTTTCTCACTTTTGAGGTTCTGTGGATATTACGGACACCTGATGAGAATGTTGCAGGAAGCCTGTTACTTCTCCTCTGGTTGTGTGTGATAATTGAAAAGTGTACCACTTGATTCCCTCACAGTCTTTTCAGAGCATGCTATACTGATCCACGGAAGTCTGTTCACCGTTAGTTTGACAGGGGAAGACACGCTTCCCCTGACCGACACGACAGAAAGGAGACCATCGCATGGCCACCGCAGACAACGTCGACAAGAAGGAGACGAAGAAGCCCGCCAAGGCGATCAAGGGATTTTCGGACGAGGAACGAGGCGCGATGAGGGCGCGCGTCCAAGAACTGAAAGCGGACAAGGCGGACGGGGAAAGCGCCGTGCTCGCCAAGATCGGCGAGATGCAGGCGCCGGATCGCGTCCTCGCCGAGCGGCTCCATGCGATCATCACAGCCAGCGCGCCAGCCCTCTCGCCGAAGCTCTGGTACGGGATGCCCGCGTATGCCAAGGACGGCAAGATCGTCTGCTTCTTCCAACCCGCGTACAAGTTCAAGACGAGGTACGCGACGTTGGGCTTCAACGACAGCGCGAACCTCGACGAAGGCGCCCTGTGGCCGGTCGCCTACGCGCTGAAGGAGTTGACTGCCGCTGACGAGGCAAGGATCGGCGAGCTCGTGAAGAAAGCGGCGAGCTGAGGGTGTGCCGTGGAGCACATTCCATTCGACATGATTTTTCTCAGAGCGCGTCTGATACTCAGAGCCTTTCGCCCCCCCTCACCAGCTGCTCGCGCGGCTTCGCCGCGCAAAAAGTGAGTATGATGTGTGGAAAAATGCGCGAAGCGCATTTTTCCACACATCATACTCCCGCAGGTGAGCGCCGCAGGCGCGAGCAAGCGATGGTGATGGCAATCAGATAGACTCTCACCCCTCGGAAACTTCTTCTTCTGCAACTGCTTTCTCAAATGCTTCGCGCGCTGTCCTAAAATCTTCAGGCTTCTCTGTTGTGTTCTATTTTGATATACTCAGCCAGAGCAAACCCTCTTTAGCTCCCTGAACTGGACTTTTTCGTCACGAAACAGAGGAAAAGCAATGATAGCAAAGCTTCAATCATGGTGGCAGCGCACAAAAAGACCGCTGGAGGTTGCTATAATCATCTTCTCTCTGGTGATACTTATTGCGTTAATCATAGTGGTTATCATCGGCTATCTTTTGAAGTGGGGATGGATGGGACTGAGCCAAAAAACACTTTGGGATTGGTTACAGCTTCTCATTATTCCAGTGGTGCTTGCGGTTGGTGGATATTTGTTCAATTACACGACGACCAGGGCTGAGCAAAGGAGTACGCAGTTACGAGACCAGACGGAACAGGCGATTGCATCAGATAATCAACGTGAAGCAGCCTTACAGGCGTACATCGATAGCATGTCAGAACTCTTGCTTCATGAGAAATTGCGTGAGTCGGAACCAGGTGCTGAAGTACGGAATATAGCACGTGTACGCACCTTGACGATACTTCCTAGACTAGATGCCAATCGCAAAAGAAGCGTGCTTCAGTTCCTGCACGAGTCCGGACTTATAGAAAAAGGCAAAAATATCATTGACTTAAGTGGAGCGGACCTGAACAAAGCCGACCTGAGCCGGGCTAACCTGAGTGGAGCGGGCCTGAGCAAAGCCGACCTCCGCGATGCCAACTTGAGCAATGCCACCCTGAGTGGAGCCACCCTGAGCAATGCTAACCTGCTCTGGGCTAACCTGTACTACGCCACCCTGAGCAATGCCACCCTGAGTGGAGCTCTCCTGAGCTTTGCCAACCTGTTCGCAGCCAAACTTATCGAAGCCGACCTCAGCGGAGCCAACCTGGGCAAAGTCAACTTGAGTACAGCCACCCTGAGCAGAGCTGACCTGAGTAGAGCCAACCTGCGCGAGGCTAACCTCAGTGCAACCACCCTGAGCGAAGCTAACCTCAGTGGAGCTGACCTGAGCGACACTGACCTGCGCGAGGCTAACCTCAGTGGAGCTGACCTCAGTGGAGCTGACCTCAGTGAAGCCAACCTGAGCGGAGCCAGCTTGAAGGGCGCTGTGAACATTACTACTGAAGAACTGGAAAATCAAGCTAAGTCACTCAAAAAGGCAATCATGCCCGATGGGTTAATACACCCGTGAATACTGTCATCTCACGCAAACCCTTATTGTTTCTATCGTTTCGATAAGCTAGAATAGTATTGTTACTTGTTAAACCAGGACCCTTCGTCAGTGCCGTATACAAGACAAGGAGCAAACATATGGCATTACAAAGTGTACAGGAAATCTTTCAAGGGATTATACAGGACCCAGAGATCAATAGTGGTAGACCAGTTATCAAGAATACCCGGATTTTTGTTGATATTATTATTGGGCACCTTGAGAATGGGATGTCAACCAAAGAGATTCGTGAGGAATATGGTCTTACAGAGGAGCAGGTGAGGGCGGTCAAGAATCTCAATCAAGGAAAGGTCCAGTACATAAAGGGCTATGCTGACGCATTGGAGAATATGGCGACAAGGATGGGGTAATGGATGCCCAATGATCCGAGGACATTTTTACTGGACGAAAATATGCCAGTGTAGGTGTTTAGTGTACTGCGAAGGGATATCTTTGACAAGGTTTACAGAATCGATCTAAGTGGGGTAAGTGAAGAGCCTTAGATGTGTTATTCCCCCATCATTTCCACGTACACCTCGTACATTTGCCGGGCGATGCGCCCCTGCGTATAGTGCTCCAGCACACGCTGCCGCCCCTGCGCCGCTAGCTGCGCGTAGAGCGCGGGATCATCCAGCAGTTGGCGCACGCAGGTGACCAGCTCCTGCGCGTTGCCTTCCTGAAACAGCAGCCCGGCGTCATCGATCACATGAGGAATCTCGCCCGAACGTGAGCCGATCACGGGCGTCTCGCAGGCCATGGCCTCGACGAGCACTCGCCCAAACTGTTCCTTCCAGTTGGGACGCGTCAACGATGGCAGCACAAAGGCGTCCATCTGCTGCATCTCCTGTGGCACCGCGTAGGTTGGGACTGCATCCTTGAAAGTAACTCGCTCAGCAACACCCAGGCGCAGCGCCTGCTGTTCCAACTCGCCCTTCAATGGGCCGGTACCGACGAAAACTACCCGGCAGCGGTCAGGCAGATGCGCGAGTGCCTCGATCAGCAGCGGTAGGCCTTTTTCCTCTTTCAAACGCCCAACGTAGCCCAAAATGAAAGGCGCGTCCCCGGCGCGCGGTGGGCGTGGCCCGCTGCGCTGGTAAATCTGCGGGTCGACGCCGTGTTGCGGCACGACGCGGATTGGACCGTTGAAGCCCTTGCGCTTCAGTACATCGGCGGCGTCGGCAATACCTGCCACCGCGACCGCCGCGTGACGGTAATTGTACTGTTCCACCTGGTGGAAAGGGGATGGGTAGCTGCGGTAAATATTCTGCCAGGCAATAAACAGCGCCTTCGCCTTGTAGCGCCGCGCAAGGCGCATGGCGTGAAAGGTCGCGAAGTTGTACGGCTCTTCATCGATATGCAGGATCTCCGGGCGTGCCTCGCGCATGACCCGACCCAGGGGCGGGTAGTAATAGAGATGAAAATGACCATTGAACATCATGGGCGTGACGATCGTGCGATAACCACTCGTATAGCGCGGCTCAAAAACCTGTTTGCTGCCATCATCGGCCAGCCAGTAAGCAGGCGTGACGAGTGTGAGTTCGACGCCAGGACAACGCGCCAGTTCTTCTAGCTTGCGCTGTGCGGTGCTTGCCACAAAGGTTTTCGAGATCATCAGTACGCGCATAAATGTAAAACCCTCAACACTATCGTTTCTTGCCCAGTGCAAAGGCCTCTTCGTAGGCAGCAACGGTCTCTTGTGCAGCCTTGCGCCAGCTAAAACGCGCGGCCTGCCGCAGCGAACGAGCACTCAGCTCTGTCGCCAGTTCAGTATTTGTAAGGACATCTCGCATGGCCTCGGCCATGGCCTGGATATCGTCGGGGTCCAGGCTGATAGCGGCATCTCCCACCACCTCCGGCAGCGATGTGCGGTTCGAGCAGATGACTGGCACGCCGCAGCTCATCGCCTCTAACGGCGGGAGACCGAACCCTTCGTAGAGCGACGGGAAGACAAAGACGCTTGCTCCACAGTAAATGGCGGGCTTGTCTTCCTCCTCGACGAAGCGGTAAATGATTTGCCCCTCAATCTCCAGGCCGGCGGCGATGGGGCGGGGGTCGGGAAATAATGGCCCCCGCTGCCTGTCGGGGTTGCCTGCGATGAGTAGTTGCAGGCCGCTATCGCCCAACTGGCGCTGCAGGTGAGCAAAGGCCCGTACAAGCTGGGGAACGTTTTTACGCTGGTCGAGGCCGCCGAGATAGAAGATGTAGCGTTCTTTCAAACCATAGCGAGCGCGAACTGCCGCCTGTACCGTGGGATCGATAATGGGACGATACTCTTCTCCTGCTGCTTCGTAAATGACGCGAATACGCTCCGGAGGCAACTTCAGAGCATCGATCATATCCTTCTTGGCATGTTGTGAAACAGTAATAATCAAGGTGGCGTTGTGAGCAGCCCGTGCAACCAGGCGCATGTATGTACCCACCCTGCTCCCGGCCCGGTAGAGGGGCAGTCTCAGCGGGATCACGTCGTGGATGGTCACAACGGCTGGCGTGCGCGGAACCAGCGGGCTTGCAAAGTAGGGCACGTGTAAGAGATCGGCTCTGGCTTCGTGAGCCGCTGCCGGGCACGTAAACTGCTCCCACACCAGTTTTTCGATGTTCTCATTGAGCCCAGCGAAAGTGGGTACCGGTTTCACCTGGTAAGGGAACCTGTGGGGCGTGTTGCTCTCCTGCTGTAAAGAGCGAAGCGTCTGTGGTCCCAGCAGCACGTATTCATTGCGCTGGTCAACCTCTGCCAGCGCTTTGAGCAGGTGTACCAGGTATTGCCCGCTGCCGCTGGCTGGCGCTTTCAGGAAAAGGCCATTGATGGCAATCTTCATGCAGGGGTCACCTCGTCAGCGAAGTTCGTCGCGCCAGCGTGGAGTTTGTGGTAGACGGAAAGCATCTTGCTCGCCGACGCGGACCAGGTGTACTGCCGCGCGCGCTGGTAGCCTTTCTGTCGAAGTTCTTCCCGCAGTTGTTCATCCTCTAGCAGGCGAGTGATAGCATGCCCCAGCGCCTTCACGTCGTGTGGATCGACCAGCAGCGCGGCATCGCCGGCGACCTCGGGCAAGGAGGACGTGTTCGACGTGATCACGGGAGCGCCGCATGCCATAGCCTCCAGCGGTGGGATACCGAACCCTTCGGAAAAAGAAGGAAAGGCGAATACATCGGCCAGGCTGTAGAGCGTAATCAACTCGTGGTCGCTGACGCGGCCCAGGAAACGCACCTTGTTCTCCAGCCTCAGTTCAGACACCACCTGCCGCGTCTCTTCGTATAGCCAGCCCTTGCCCCCCGCGAGAGCAAGCATTGCCGGTCCTCCCTTCTTCTTTTGTGCCTGCGCAAACGCTTTGACCAGGCCAATGTGGTTTTTGCGCGGTTCCAGCGTGCCGACACCAAGGACGAGGGGGTGTTTGAGGCCATATTTGTTGCGCGTCGCTCCCAGTATAACCGGGTCGGTGATGCGCCGGAAGTATGCCCCGACGCCGTTGGGAATAATGACGATCTTCTCGCGCGGCGTCTTCAAATGGTCTACCAGGGCCTGACCCGTGGTCTGCGAGACGGCGGCAACGACACTGGCGGAGGCGACCGCTTCGGGCACGACCTTCTTGAGATAGGTTGCCAGCGAGGGCACCGCGTATTCGGGATGTTCCAGAAAGGCAAGGTCATGCACTGTGACTACCTTGCGCAGCTTCCCATTCAATGGCGGCAGTACGAAATCGGGGCCATGGTAGATATCCACCTGGCCCGAGAAGAAGGTTGCATACAGTGGCAGCCGCCAGCGATACCAGAGGATGTTGAGGTAGCGGTCGGGAATAAAAACATGGCGCGCGCGCACGTTGTCGGCTATGGGAAACGGGCGTGTTCGCGTTGGACGACCACTGGCGAGCAGTGTATAGGCGTTACTGGCATCTTGTGCGAGCATGGCATCCACCAGGCAGCGCACGTACTGCCCAATCCCAGCTCCCTGCCTGATGGCTGCTGTATAGTCAATCGCAATGCGCATAGAAAAAATTTAACCTCGGGTCCGGTTTGGCCTGGATGTGGATGCCCCTGACGATCGTCCTACTTCTTTGGAAAAGGCGGCCAGCCCATGGGGCGTCCGCCGAGCAGGTGAAAATGCAGGTGGAAGACGCTCTGCCCCGAATCCGGGCCAACATTGGCGACAAAACGGTAGCCGCTCTCGCCGATGCCCAGGTCGCGCGCAACCTTTGCCGCCGTCATGAAAATAGCTGCCAGCACAGGCCCGTCCTCTATTGTCATGTTCGCCATCGAGGCGATGTGACGCCGTGGAATGAACAGGACGTGCTGCGGCGCCTGTGGGTTGATGTCTTCAAACGCGACCACATCCTGGTCTTGATAGACTATCTTACTCGGTATCACACCCGCTGCGATCTTGCAGAACAGGCAGTTCTCAACAACCATATCAAGTACATTCCCTCCTCGGTGCTCTTCCAACCATGAATTTTCTCGCATTGTACCATACCGCGCAACAAGCGGCACAGCTAACCTGGGAAAAAGCTTATGGCCCCTGGGACAAAAACGGGATTTGGGGGTCAAGTGTACTATAGGGATAAAGTAACGAAAAAATATGAACTAGTAACCTCTTCTCGAAGTTACTATTGAGGTATGCTTTAGCTAGACAAATCCTGCTCTACCTGATATTTCATGGAGATTGAGCGGGTTCGTAAGAGCAATAGATGGGAATTTTCTCATTCCTTTCTAAGCTGAATTTCTATAAAGGAATGATATGCCTGAGGATGTCAATTCTGGTGGCTTCTACATCTGGGGTATAACTACAATTATCCGAAGCGGTCGGCCACAGTACGGTTTCGCTGTTCTGGCAGGGATAGTTGCTCATATCCCCTTTCGCAAGCCTGGCACCGGTCCTCTCGCTGTTCGTAACATTCTGGGCCGTTGTTACGTATTTAATATTGAGCAGTTCATCCCAGGTAAGCAAGTCAAGAGGGATCTGCTTGTCAAATTCAGAGTAAATTAAGAATAATATGTTATCATCTAACAACCAGAAATGCTTATACTCTCAAAATTTAGTATTTCAGGCTACATACGCACTCATCGGGTGTCTTTCAAGCCAGAAATAGCTATGAGATTGTTCTGTGACTCCATCTCGTGTTTTGGAGACGTTGTTGTGAGATACATATTATATACTTTCTGGCGCAAGGAAGGAGGTGAAAGAAAAGTACATATCACAAATTGACGCCTGTGTGGACACTTGAGTTGAATAGTTTCTTTTCAGAGAATAGAAGGTCTTACTAGTAGCTCTATGCATGGCTCACGCAATAAACATAATAAAACTGGCTTATGACCATGCAAAAATATAAAGGGTATCAGGATTTGATATAAAGAGAATATGAGCTAACAGTAAGAAACGCCTAGATTAGGGAGTCTAAGCGTTTCAAACAACCTCATTCACCTGCTCTGTAGTATTTGCCGTCCAAAACAAAGGTACTACAGAACAGCCAAAGCCCGCCTTGATTGTAGTCAGTTCAGCAAAAACGCCCGGAGCGTTTCTTGCTGCAAGGACAGGTCAAAGGTCTATGTAAATTGTCACATTACTGGCCTGGTCTGTCAATTGATGAGAGGTATCCATGGCCGTTATGGGAGAACAACCAGCGCAAAGTCCTGGTCCACGTATCAGCGTTGTTATTCCAGCGTTGAATGAAGCCCAAAACCTTCAGTATGTGCTACCGCATATTCCGCCTATTGTGAGTGAGGTGATTCTAGTTGATGGACATTCAATAGATGGCACAATTGTAGTGGCACGACGACTACTATCGTCTATCCGTATCGTCAAGCAAATGGGTAAGGGTAAAGGGAACGCCCTGAGAGCCGGTTTTGCTGCTTGCACAGGTGACATCATTGTCACGCTGGACGCCGATGGGTCGGCTGATCCAGGCGAGATACCGCGTTTTGTTGAGGCGCTAAAGCTGGGAGATGACTTTGCTAAAGGTTCACGCTTTCTTCGAGGTGGCGGAAGTCACGATATTACTACTCTGCGCTGGGGAGGTAACTACACCTTGTGCAGGCTCACCAACCTGCTTTTCGGGACACGGTTTAGTGACTTGTGCTACGGCTTCAACGCTTTTTGGAGGCACTGTCTCGACTATGTCGAAATTGACTGCGACGGCTTCGAGGTTGAGACATTGATCAGCCTGCGTATGCACAAAGCTAATCTGAAAATCGTCGAGGTTCCCAGCTTTGAATATCCGCGCAGGCATGGTTATAGCAACCTGCACACGTTCCGCGACGGCTGGCGAGTGCTAAGGACAATTATAAAAGAGCTACATGATCCTGCAGCCTCGTATAGCGTAACGAGTCGGTCGTCGACATCCGGAGAGCTTGTTTTGTAAATTTTCATTTGTACAGCGTGCATAAAGAGAGGTAATGTGACACAAACAACATACGATATTTCCGTAATCATATGTGCATATACCGAAAAGCGATGGGATGACCTCATTGCAGCGATAGAGTCGGCGCAGCAACAAATTCTACTACCCAAAGAGATCATTGTAGTTATTGACTATAACCCAGGTTTATTGAAGCGAGTGCGGGAGCAGGTACCAGGGGTGGTGGTAGCGGAGAACACAGAGGCGCCTGGGCTGTCAGGTACGCGTAACAGTGGCATCGCGGTAGCAAAGGGCCAGATTATTGCCTTTCTTGATGATGATGCAACAGCAGAACCAGATTGGCTGATACAGCTAAGTGAGGGATTTAGCGATCCACAGGTGCTAGGTACAGGTGGGCCAGTCATACCTCTCTGGTTAGATAAAGCTCCTCCCTGGTTACCAGAAGAATTTTACTGGGTGATAGGTTGTACCTACCGGGGTATGCCTCAAACCGCGCGAGCAATACGTAATCCCATTGGCGCTAACATGGCCTTCAGGCGAGGGGTATTTGATGCTGTAGGCGGCTTCCGTAGTGGAATCGGGCGTGTAGGTAAGAACCTTGTTGGCTGCGAAGAGACGGAATTGTGCATTCGAGCCCGCCAGCGTTGGCCAGGAAGAATGTTCCTTTACCAGCCTCAGGCTACTGTCTTTCATCGTATAATAAGCAATCGCACACAGTGGCATTACTTCTTCTCACGCTGCTTTGCAGAAGGACTTTCGAAGGCGGTTGTGGCTAGCTATGTGGGTACAAAAGATGCTCTTGCCTCTGAACGCACCTACATACTCCTGACCCTGCCCAGGGGAATCGTGCGGGGCGTCGCTGATACACTTCACAGAGATGATTTGACTGGACTTGCCCGCGCAGGAGTCATCATATTCGGGTTATTGGTGACAATGGTGGGCTACCTGGTAGGGAGAACATTCTGAAATGAAAAAAGTGCCAATCCTTATGTATCACAGCATTTCTGATCATGCCACCCCGAAATATAAGCCTTTTGCTGTGTCACCGGCTTTGTTCGCCGAGCACATGGCCTACCTGTGTCAACATAGTTACACACCCATCACTGTCACCCAGTTCATCAATGCTCGAGTCAAAAGTTCATCTGCTCTGCCCGAACGACCTGTTATTTTAACCTTTGATGATGGCTTTGCTGATTTTTTCACTGGAGCCTTCCCAGTGCTCCTGCGTTATGGCTTCCCTGCGACCCTTTTCATTACCACCGCTTTTATCAACGGTACGAGTCGCTGGCTGCGGCGCGAAGGGGAAGCTGCACGCCCGATGCTTACCTGGGATCAGTTAACTGAGATCAGCGCAAGTGGCATAGAGTGCGGCGGTCATAGTCATTGCCACCCCCAACTCGATACGCTTCCTCTCGCTCAAGCTCAAGAAGAAATTGTGTATTGCAAAAATCTCTTAGAAGACCATTTAGGTCAAGAGGTTTCGACCTATGCCTATCCTTATGGGTATCATAGTGTTGTTATAAAACGGTTGGTGCGGGAGGCAGGCTATACCTCGGCTTGCACCGTGAAAAATGAGATGAGTTCAGAGGCAACTGATCCTTTCGCTCTAAAGCGCCTTACTGTGAGTTCAGACACCAATGTAGATGCTCTGGCCACTTTGCTCGCCAGGCGCAGCCCGTCGGCTGTGGCAAGGATGTACGCAAGCATCATGGCTTCGGCATGGCAACTTGCCCGGCGCGGTTCAGCCCTGGTGATGCACTATCAAGGAGTATTACATTAGCACATGTTAGCAAAGAAGCCGGGAACTCCCGGCATCGTCGAGCAAGCATCGAACTTTGAACCGATGCGCATCATCGAAATCGAGATCGGGCAGCCACTCGCGGATATCTCAGCCTGCGATAAAAATACAGGTCGATACTACCGTCGCGCCCTGTGCCTGGTGCGCTTGCACACGCAGCCCCTGGGCCAGGTGGAGTTACAGCTAGACGGACACGGGGTGAGTGCAAATGAGTATGCTGCGCGCATCTGGCAGGTCTTGAGTGAGAAGATCAATGCGCATTTGCGCCAGGACGGCTTGCCTGAAGTGACCGGACTGAGTGCGCCGGGCTTGTCCAATTCTAGCATCCCTGCCTGTCTTGAGGAGCGTGCATGCTTTGTCGCGCGAGCACCTTTTGTGAGCGTCATCGTGCCCACGCATGACCGCCCGGAGCAGGTACGACGGTGTGTGCAGTCGTTGCTGGCCTTGCACTATCCGCGCTATGAGATCATCGTCGTCGATAACGCGCCCAGTAGCCCTGCCACCGCGGAGTCGATCCAGCAGGCCTACCGCGCTGTGCCCCAGGTGCGCTACGTCCGCGAAGACCGTCCCGGCTCTTCGTGGGCGCGCAATCGGGGCATGCTGGCAGCCAGGGGCGAGATTCTGGCGTTTGCCGATGATGATGTGGTCATTGACCGCTACTGGCTGCTGGAGCTGGTCAAGGCTTTCAGTCAGGCTGATAGGGTTGCCTGCGTCACCGGGCTCGTCCTGCCGGTCGAACTCGAGACCCCTCCTCAGTTCTGGATCGAAGAGTATGGTGGGTTTAGCAAGGGGTTCACCCGGCGCATCTTCGATATGACAGAAAACCATCCGAGGACGCCCTTATATCCTTATACCGCGGGACGCTTCGGCACTGGTGCGAATATGGCCTTTACAGCAGCCTTCCTGCGCAGTGCCGGCGGCTTTGATCCAGCTCTTGGACCAGGTAGTCCGGCCCAGGGCGGTGAGGACCTTACCTTATTCTTCCAGGCCGTCACACGAGGCTACAAGTTAGTGTACGAAGCAGCAGCATTGATGTATCACCCCCATCGCCGCGACTACCCAGGCCTGCGGAAACAAATCTATGGCTATGGCGTGGGGCTGGCAGCCTATCTGACGAGGTGTATGCTTGATACTCCTCGCCTCTTCCTTGATCTCGTCGCCAAACTGCCTTACGGCCTCTTTTTCATATTGAGCGCTCGATCACCAAAAAACAGCAAGAAGTCGGAAAACTATCCGCAGGAGTTGACTATGCTTGAGCGCAAGGGGATGCTGTATGGGCCGTTTGCCTATGTGCGAGGTCGATGGGCAGTACGAAATGCTCGCAAGGCTACTTAGTTGACCTGGTATTGAGGGAAATTTCATGTCCGTACTGAAATCAATGAAGTTTAGCACAGTAGGAACAATGCTGTTTGAATGGATCAAGACTAATGTCGTTATGCTGGTCAATACCGGGTCGTTAATCGGCACAACAGCAGTAACGTCCATGCTCGGCTTCGGGTACTGGTGGGTAGCTGCAAGGTGGTTCGCGCCACAGGCCGTAGGTCTTGGTTCTGCAATTATCTCTGCTATGACGCTGCTTGGGACAATCTGCATGTTGGGATTGGGTACCCTATTGACCGGTGAGTTACCGCGCCAACCAGGCAAAGAAGGACCACTTATCAGCACGGCTTTGATTGTAGTTGGGGGAGCAGGAGCATGCGCTGGTGTTGTGTTTGCACTTGTTGCACGCCTCGCGTCGGCTGACTTCCGGGTACTTGGAGCAAGTGTCGAAGTTATACTACTTTTCGCAGTTGGGGTCAGCCTCGCTGCTATCTCATTCGTTCTTGACCAGGCGCTGATCGGACTACTGCATGGTGAGCTGCAACTCTTGCGTAACACTTTTTTTGCGGCAACAAAACTTGCCGTGCTCTTTGTGGTGAGTCTCTGGCTGTCACAGAAAGTGGGTTTGACGATTTATACGACTTGGATAGGCGGTAATGCGCTCTCATTGGCAGCCCTAACCATTTACGTTATATTGAAGAAGGGATGGTCGCGAAGGACGTATCTGCCGCAATGGGGGTTGCTGCAGAAGCTAGGACCTGCTGCGCTACAACATCACATATTCAATCTGATACTCCAGCTACCGCCATTTTTCTTGCCCGTGCTGGTCACGATACTGCTCTCGGCGACGGTAAATGCCTGGTTTTACGTTTCTTTTATGCTTGTAAATCTTATCTTTGGCGTGTCTTATGCTCTTACGACCGTGCTCTACGCCATGGGTTCTGCTCGTCCCGCCATCCTGGCAAATAAAGCTCGCCTGACGTTAGGCCTCGGGGCAGTGACAGCAATCTTTGCAAATTGTGTATTCCAATTTGCAACCAGGCAGGTATTGGGGGTGTTTGGCCATATCTACGCTGAACAGGCTTTATGGAGCTTGCGCATCCTGGCACTGGGAGGTTTCCCGTATATAATCAGGGGCCACTATGTAACAATATGTCGTATTCAAGGTCGGATACCAGGTACTATACTGCCGATGACGGCTTGTACGCTTATCGAGTTGGGTGCGGCAGCGCTTGGTGCACAACTCGGCGGCTTATCAGGGTTAAGCCTCGGCTGGGTTGTAGCACTGTATGCTGAAGCAGTGTTCATGTCACGCACGGTGTTTAAGGCTGTTCGGCCCGGAGAAATATCAATTGGTATCGATCAACTTCACTTGTAAGCTGTATAAGGGAGCCATCATTAAATGGGACAATTGAAGTATTCACAACTTTCAACTGTAGCGGGTGTAAGCAAAGTAGTAAGCTGGCTGCAATTACCCGGTGGTATGAAAATGCCGAAACCTATGGAAGCTGCAAGCGTCCTGCTCCCTCTCTGTGCCCTTTTTCTGTGGGCTATCTCGCTCCAGTATGTGAATATACGAGATACAACTGATCTCGGCCTGGTCTCAGTATTACCAGCTTCAATCATCATTGCTCTTGCTATCTTGACGGTTAGTTTCTGTCTGACCTTGCAACAACCTGAACTGCGGGTACCTATCATCCTACTCCACCTTTTCCTGTTGATTTTTATGTTGTATGGTATCACGACCCTCGTTGAAGAGGCGCCCCGCTTTTCCCTGGTGTACCGGCACGCGGGATATACTGAGTTTATTATGCGCACCGGCTCGGTTGATCCAGGTTTAGATGCTTACTTTAACTGGCCAGGCTTCTTCGTGTTGAGCGCTTTCGTGACACGGGTCACCGGATATCAGAATATACTTCCCCTTGCAGCATGGGCACCCGTTTTTTTTAACCTGATCTACCTTGGGCCGCTTTACATGATCTTCACCTCGGCTACCACCAATAAGCGCCTCGTATGGCTCGGGCTGTGGTTCTTTTACCTGACAAATTGGATCGGGCAGGATTATTTTTCGCCCCAGGGTTTTAACTTCTTTTTGTACCTGGTCATTATTGCCATCTTGATGAAATGGTTTAAAGTAACAACGCAGGCACATCCACGCATACCGGGGCGATTGGAGCGGCGTTTCTCGCCACGGGCTCAGAGGCTCTATACATGGTTGACGGCACCAGATACATTAAATACACCTGCCCGGCCACGGCAACGTATAGCTCTACTCATCGGCATTGTAATCATCTTCGCGCTCGTGGTCTTTAGTCACCCTCTTACACCTTTTTTTGTGCTGGCGAGTGTCACCGCCCTTGTTATCTTTCGTCGCTGTACTCCACGCTGGCTGCCTATCTTGATGGCTATCATGATTGGCGCGTGGAACATTTTTATGGCACAACCCTTTTTTGTCGGACACTTGAATGAGTTGACTGGCAACATTGGACAGATCGATAACTCTATTACAGCAAATCTGGCTGCTCGCCTGGTAGGTAGCCCGGAGCATATCTTCATAGGCGCGACACGAGTCATTATGACCATCGCTATATGGGGGCTTGCATTGATGGGGGCAGTTTTTCGCCTGCGTAGAGGGTATCGCGATGTGAGCTACATCTTACTGGCAATTGCGCCATTCTCACTCATTGTGGCTAACTCGTACGATGGTGAGATGCTGCTGCGTATATATCTCTTTTCGTTGCCATTGATGGTCTTTTTTGCCGCTGCTCTCTTTTACACCACCTCCAGTTCAAGAATGTCACGCAAGATGACTGCAGCAGTTACAGGTATCAGCCTGATATTACTCGGCGGTTTTCTTTTCACCCGCTATGGAAATGAACGCATGGATTATATGACCTATGCCGAGGTTGATGGCGCCAGTTACCTTTACAGCATAGCCCCTACGAACTCGCTCCTCATTGAAGGCTGGGATGATGGTCCGTTGCAGTCTCAGGATTACGAGAAATATAACTATGCATCATTAGCTGATCTTCCTTCTATCGCAATTACAGCCCCAGATATTAACACTATTACCCGGTTGATAGAAAACCAGAAGCATACTGATGCTTACCTGTTTATCACGCGCAGTCAAAAAGCCGCGGCGGAGTTATTATCGGGACTGCCACCTGGATCGCTTGATCGGTTAGAAAATGCATTACTGAGATCCAGGAAGTTTATACTGGTATATAGTAATCCTGATGTACAAATATTGGAATATGCGCCTTAAATCGATAGTATAGCAAGGAGCGTGTTGTGAAGCGATTACTGTGGTTGTGGCCTGCAATTATCATTCTTTCTACCGCTGCTGCTGGCCTTGTAAGCTTTGTGATTACAGATACAGCAGTGCGCCCATTCATAGTATTATGGTTTCTCTTTGTCTGTCCGGGCATGGCACTGGTGCGCTTCTTTAGTCTCAAGGAACTGGTAGCAGAGTGGATACTGGCCCTTGCCCTCAGTTTTGCCGTTGATGCGATTGTGGCGGGCGTACTGTTATATGCCGGAAGGTGGTCGCCCACGGCAGCGCTCGAAATATTAATGGGCATCAGTCTCGGTGGCGCGATCCTGCAAATAGGATTAGCTCCTTACATAAAGTTGAGAGGGCCAACCCGAGTTTCGAGCGAATTGGACTTTAGTGATGACCTGGAAAAGACTCAGGTGTTGCTATGCACTTGTGGGTACGTGGATGATCGTACAGAAAGGCGATACTGTTCTCGTTGCGGCAAACCAAAGAGTAAACAAGCGCGCTTGCCCGCACTTATTCAACCACTCATTGATGCGTATCTCCACGCACTAGAACCATTGTGCTCTGACTGCTACGGTATCTACATCTTCGGCTCCATTGCCCTTGATGCCTTTGAAGAGCAGAAAAGCGACATCGATATCATAGTCCTGACACAGGGAGAGTGGACAGGGCATAAACTTGCGCAATTAAAACACATCCACGCGCAACTAATCCAGGCGTATCCCATTGGCAAGCGCCTGGAGATTCTGTATGTTCCCCTACGCGATATAGGAAAAAGCGACACTGAAATTGCACCGTATCCCTACTGTGGCAGGAAAGGAGAATTCCATTCTGCCGGATACTATGACCTTCATGCATTGACCTGGTGGATAGTCAGGCATAAAAGTATTCGCCTTTTCGGTCCAGAACGCTCGGCCCTGCCACTCGAGGTGACGTGGAAGGATGTGTTGAAAGGGATGAGTAATTACCTCGATATCTATGTGGTGGACAAGGCTAAACATCCTTACCTCTTCCTGCTCGATGGTTGGATCTGGGAGGTGGTCCCGATGCTCTGTCGTGTTTTGACTACGCTCGAAGACAGTGAAATTTGCGCGAAGCCTGTGGCTCTCAAGCGCTGGCGCGACCGTCTTCCTGCACGCTGGCACGTTCTGATCGACGAGGCCTGGCGCGTCGGGTATCATCCCCACACGCCATCACTGTATCGCTCGCCCATCAAGCGTGTGAGGGAGGTGCTGGCATTTATCGAGTATGTACGCGAACGAGGAGGTAAAGCGTTGGGAACATCTCCTATGA
>Ga0187846_10000655_pt1 | contig 19638 bp, 17 predicted proteins | sample TC_taG_FD_161473 | JGI IMG/M metagenome (GOLD analysis project Ga0187846, IMG submission 161473) | Biofilm microbial communities from the roof of an iron ore cave, State of Minas Gerais, Brazil - TC_06 Biofilm (v2) | ecosystem: Environmental > Terrestrial > Deep subsurface > Cave > Wall biofilm...
CTCCTGCTGCTCCAAGCACCATGCCCAACACCACGGCAATCCACAGCTTCTTCATGGCCAGCTCCGTGTTGACCCTATCCTACTACCGCCCTCCTCGAGAAGCCCGATTCTATCTGCTCCCGCAGGAAGTCTTTCTCAGCGATCTTTGCCTAAGCGACCTTTGCGATTCCTTCGCAAGCTTTGCGGTCTGGTTTTCCTTTGCGGCCTTCGCCGGTTGGCTCCTCTCTGTGAACTCTGCGAAACCTCTGCGCGCTCTGCGATCAAGCCTCCCCATCCGAATCGGGAACTCCCCAAAATCCCATGCCCCTCCGGCTATCCCGAACCCCCAATTCCCATCTAACATGGAGCGATGCACGCCGGCCACCCTGGAGCTGGAAGAGCCCGAAGCGCCCGCCGGGATTCCCCAGCTGCGCCTCGTGGTGCGCCTGGACCCGCGTCTCCCCGCCTTCTTCAACAATCTCTGGGAACTCATTCGCCCTTCTGCGCCGGTTTCGCTCGATCTCACATCCGCCCCGGCCCCGTTCTGGCCTGATGTCTTCGTCGCCCGCGGACTTCCCTGGCGCCGCTTCTTCCAATCCGGTGCGTACCACGTATCGGTGCTGGCCTTACTCTGGGCGGCATCCCATTTCCTCGCGTTCGCCCCGCAAGCCGTGGCCCATCCCGTAATAAGCCATGAAGACGTCATCTACTACACGCCCTCGGAATACCTCCCTCCGCTCGACACGCGTGTGGCCCAGTCCTCTCCTCCCGCCAAGGCGGATCCCGAATACGCTCCGCAGCCCATCATCTCCGTGCCGCCCGAGGCCGACAACCGCTCGCAAACCATCGTCACGCCGCCAAACGTCAAGCTGAACCGCGACGTTCCGCTGCCCAACGTCGTTGCCTGGGCCGACCAGCCCGACCTTCCCATCGGTCCCCCGCCGCTCGTCCCGGCCTCAAGCATCACGCGCCTCGCGCCTCGCGTGGAAAATTCCGTCGTCGCTCCGCCGCCCGTCGCACGCCCTGACCAGCATCGCACCATTACGGCGATGCAGGCCAACGTAGTAGCGCCTCCTCCCAACGTCGATGCCACCGCGGCCAGCCGCATCTCCGGCCTCAACATCGGACGCAGCGCTGTCATCGCCCCTGCCCCGCTGCTCCCGGTCGACGCGCAACGCGCCCTCGCCGGCGGAAATTCCTCGGCTGTGCCCGGACTCGCTCCGCAAGTCGTCGCGCCCCCGCCGTCCCTGGGTACGACCCGCTCCGCCGCTTCCGGCAGCCGGCGCATGGTCGCGCTGAATCTTCATCCCGCGGTCGGGGCCCCGCCCGATCCGCCCGCCGGCAACCGACGCGGCACTTTCGCCGCCGGACCTGAGGGACATCACGGCGCACCAGGAACGCCCGGCGCTTCCACCGGAGAATCTTCCGGCACAGACGGCCACGGCTTGGGGAACGGCGCGGGAAACGGCGGGTCGAACAAGGCGGGGAACTTGCCTTCCGGCCTCTACGTCGGCAAAGCCGCCAACCAGCCAACATCCGCAGTCGCCGGCGATCCCGCTCCGAACAACGCGGTCAACCCGAATCTGCTGGCCAGCGTGCGCCCCCGCGCATCTCCGCGGCGCCCCGCACGCTCGCACCGGAAAGCGAGTCCAAACTCTCTGAGCCCGAGCGCGAAGTCTTCCACAACCGCCGCTTCTACTCCCTCAGCCTGAACATGCCCAACCTGAATTCCGCGGGAGGGAGCTGGGTGATCCGCTTCGCCGAACTGAAGCAGAGCGCAGCCGGCGATCTCTCCGCGCCCACCGCCACGCGCAAAGTCGATCCCGCTTATCCTCTTGAGTTGATGCGCCAGAACGTCGGCGGCACCGTGATCCTCTACGGCATCATCCGCGCCGACGGTACGGTGGGAAACATCCGCGTGCTCCGCGGCGTCGACGACCGCCTCGACCAGTTCGCCAGCGATGCCCTGGCCAAGTGCCGCTTCGATCCTGCCATGAAAGACGGCGCGCCGGTCGACGTCGAAGCCACTTTTCAGATCCCCTTCCGCTCCGGCCGAGCCCGCTCGAGTTTCTGAGCAGTTCGAATCGTGTAGGTCCTGAAGGAAATGTCATCCTGAGCGGAGTGATTGCTTCGCGAAGCGAAGGAATCTCGCAGTCGAAGGATCCCTGTCAGGCGTACAGCACTTGCGGCGCGTCGAGGAGTCTGCACCGCTCCTGTGAGCACTCGTTGAAAGAAGGCTCTCGAAAGCGGCAGGACGCTCGCTCCGCGCCACCCGCTATTTGACGGCCCCCTTCTTCTTCTCCAGCGCGGCGTAAATCGCCGGATCGGTGCACACTTCGTAATACATCCGCTCCGTCCAGCCCAGCACCGAAAAATCCTCCGGATTGATTCGCGGCACGCGGCTTTGCCGCACCACCACCGAGCGGAAGATGTCGCGGTCCACCGGCACCATGCCGCGAAACAGGCGATACTCGCCTTTGTCCGACGATGCGATCGACTCCGGCAGCTTCACCTTCAGCGGCTCCAGCGAAATCTCCTGCTGCAGCTTGCCGAAGGCCGCTTCGTTCAGGCGAATCCCGCCCAGGTTGAAGCTCAGGATCGAGTCCTCCGGGTTTCCCCCCGCCTCCGCGTTCCCCGCCTGAAACGCATACGCGTGGAACGGCCCCGCCTGCTTCTCCATCGCCCGGCGCGCCCGCTTGTTGCACGATGACAGCCGGTCGCTCTCGTTCAGCGCCTCGGAGATCATGATCTGATGTTCGCCGTCCATCAGATACAGCGGCGCCGACTCCTGCAGCGTGATGCCCACACCCAGCTCCAGCCCGGGCATGCCCGAGCGCTGCACGATCGCGTTGTAGCCGCGCACAATTTCAATCATCTCCCGCGCCAGCACGCACGCCCGGCTCACCGCCAGCCCGGGCTCGCCTTCCCGCTCCAGAATGGCCAGGATGATCGCGTCGCCTTCCAGGAAGACTTTCTGCGCGCCGTACTTCGCCAGCAGCTTGTTCACCGGATCGTAAAAATTCAGGCTGAAATACGATGCCGGGTTCATCCCCTTCTCCATCAGAGTCCGGGTCAGCCGCGTCGAGTCGCGCACGTCCGCCTTCACCACCACGTGCCGCAGCACCTTGACCGCGGTGCTCTCCGTCTGCTCTTCCGGCAGCAGAAATTCATAGAGCGTCCCGTTCACCCGCGACAGCTCGCGTACCTTCTCGTTGCCCACCAGATTGACCGAGTCCAGCGCGGAGTTCAGCGTCTCCAGCCGCCGCAGATCGCGATGGTAGGTGAAGAAATCCTGCAGGAACCGCGCCGCCACCTTGGCCCGCTCCGCCCCCCGGCACGCCGCCACTTTGGCCACCGCGGCGTACAGGCTGTTGGGCGAGAGCTTGCCGTGCTCCTGGATCATGCGATCCACCCGGTCGCACTCCGTCCGGTCGATCAGCGCGTTCTTCAATTGCTGCGGATTGATGCGCGGCGCGTATTCGGCCAGCAGCGGCACCACGCAATACGAAGCGATCACGTGCTCCATCACCCGCTCGTCTTCCAGCAGCCGCACCCACTGCGTCAGCCGCTCCAGCTGCTCCACGCCTTCCTCGGTGGATTCATCCGGCGTGCCCGTGCCCACCAGTTCGCGCGCGTTCTCCGGCGCGCACAGCCAGCCGTCCAGCGTCTCCGCGCTCGTGTCCTCGCCATACAGCGAGCGCACGAATCCCGAAACCACCTCCCGCATGTGCCCGTAGCGGTCGGGATCGCGGTCCCAGTTGCCCAGCATCACATAATGCTCGGCGCACAGGTAGTCGTCGCGGCCGTCTTCGGAATACGCCAGCCGGTTCACGAACAGCCCGTAGCTGGCGGCCCCGCCCGCTTCGCCGAACAGCGACCGCCGCGTGCGCCCGAGCGTCTCTTTTTCGATTTCGCGCAGCGTCTGGAACAGCGCCTGCCCGGTTTTGCGCAGGATGATCTTCTTCCGCACCTGGAACCCGGCCACGCGCTCGCGCGCCGCCCCGCCTCCCCCCTGCCGCACGCCCTCGTAGCCGCGCAACGCGATGCGGCAGCGTTCCAGCACCTGGGCAAACTGCTGGTTCATCTGCGTGCGCAGAAACTTGGTCACCGCCAGCCGCCCCAGCAGGTCGATCGCGATGTTTTCTTCTCTCTTGGCGCGATTCAGCGCCGCCAGGTGCATCTCCGCCAGAATGGGCTTCCAGTCGGCCGCGTCCGACGAACTCCGGCCCGCCCCGGCGAGGTTCCTCATCCACGACGGACCGCTGGTCGACCCCGCTTCCGCTCCCAGCACCCCTTCCAGCTCCCCATGCCGCACCAGCAGCCGCGTGATCTGCGCCCGCGCCACCTCCACGAAGCGCGAACTCAACACCACGTCGTGGCGTAAGTTGTCCACGCCCACCGCCAGCCCTTCCAGTGAGACCGCAGGCACAGCCGCCACCAGTTGCGGCAGCTCCGGACGCTCCGGTGCCCCGCCCAATCGGAAGATGGGTAGTCGCGGCATGGATGGAAATCGCAAGGGTTAACGGAAGTTACTGATTCCAAACCCTATATCGGCAAGGCTAGCATGCTGCAGGAGGCCCTTAAACGTTACCCAAGTTACCTGCGAGGAATTTCGCGATTGGGAAGGCCTGCGCGTTGCTGGCCATCTGGAAGTGGCCTGGCATCTGCCGGAAGGGGAGTTCACCTACTACCGCAGCGCCGTCACATCCTTCACCGCGCGCCGCGAGTAGCGGCGCGGCTTACTGGCCACTGCTCACTGCCCGCTGCCTTTAATTCGCGCCGCTTCGAACTCGTCGCCCTTCTGCCATCCCACCAGCTTCGACAAGCTCGCCGCCTCCCAGCCCAGCGCGAATCCGAAGCGCGCCATCGCCGAGTCGCCCACAAAATCCATCTCCGGATGGTACTCGTCGCTCGGCTGGTGATAGTGCTTCTCGGTGTATTCCTTGTCCTGCGCCAGTCCCCAGGCCTCGTCGTGGCCTTTGAACTTCATCCCCTGATTGATCGAAAACGATGGAATCCCCACCCGCGCCAGACTGAAATGATCCGAGCGGTAGAAGTGTCCCGCCTCCGGCCGCGCATCCGGACGGATCGCCAGCCGGAACTCCTTCGCCGTCGCCTCCACCCAGGGATAGAACGTCGTCCGCTCCGCGCCGGAAACTTCCACCTCCTGCGGCGCGCCCAAAGGCTTCACGTCGTCGTAATTCAGGTCCAGCGAAATCTTTCCCGCCGGAACCGGCGGGTGCTTGCCCAGATACTCCGACCCCAGCAGCCCCTGCTCTTCCGCCGTGACTGCGGCAAACAGAATCGACCGCCCCGGCCGCGCCTTCGATTCGCTGTAGGCCCGCGCCACCTCCAGCAGGATGCCGCATCCGGTGGCGTTGTCGGCCGCTCCGTTGTAAATGTTGTCCCCCGGCATGTCGGGACGGATTCCGAGATGGTCGTAGTGCGCCGTGTACATCACCGCCTCGTCGCGGTGATAGCGATCCCCGCCCGGCAGCATGGCCAGCACGTTGTTCGACTCGAAATGCCGCACGCCGCTCACCATGCGCGCCTTCAGCTTCGCTCCCAGGCTCACCGGACGAAACTCGCGCGTGCGCGCATCCGCCATCATTTTGTCCAGATCCATGCCCGCCGCCGCCGCCAGCTTCTTCGCCACCTCCAGTTGCACCCACGACGCCACCTTCAGCGCCGGACCCTCCAGCTTCAGAAACGATTTCTCGCCGGAGTTCGAGTTCCGCACCACTTCCCACGGATAGCTGGCCATGTCTTCCCGGTGAATCAGGATCACGCCCGCCGCGCCTCTGCGCGCGGCTTCTTCATACTTGTAGGTCCAGCGCCCGTAGTAGGTCAGCGCCTTGCCCTTGAAAAATTTCGGATCGTCCGACGGCGGCTCGTTCACCAGCATCAGCAGCACCTTGCCGCGAACCTCCACGCCTTTGTAGTCGTCCCAGTTGTATTCGGGAGCCTCGATCCCATAGCCGACGTACACAATCTCCGCGTCCACCTCCGATTGCGTCTGCTGGGTCTGATCGTAGGCCACGTACTCATCGAGCGGCTTCAGATTCATCGCCCCGCCCTGCTTCGGCACCAGCGAGAACTGCGTCGCCGGCAGGGTCGTCACCCCGACCAGCGGAACCTTCTGCATGTAGGAGCCGTTGTCGCCCGCGGGCTTCAACCCGTATTCGGCGAACTGCGTGGCCAGGTACTCCGCGGCGATGTCGCCGCCGCGCTGGCCTGTGCCCCGGCCTTCCAGCAGATCATGCGAGAGATAGCGAACGTGCCAGCGGATGTGCTCCGGGTTGATCGTCTCCATCGCCACAAACGCCGCCCCGGGCAACCGCACCGAGACTGCGTCGCGCCGGGCGCCAATCGGAGCCGGATCGGGCGCGCCGCCCTCCGCCCATGTGCCCAGGCTCATGGCCATCAGGCCCAGGCAGACACCTGCTCGTGCCATTCCTCGCATCGATAGTCTTCTCCCCCCAACGAAGCGGCGTGGTCTCAGGGATGTTGTTAAAGGCTTTGGGCATTGTAACGGACTGAGGGGTATTTCGCGGCAGCCGAGTGACGGCCGTCATCTGCACGGGAGGGCAAGACCTGTCGGACAGCGCAAACCACGAAGTACGAAAGCGTATCGTCTTTGCAATCCATGAAGTCCACGTTGCGACACCTGGGGCCTTTGACCTGCTAACCTGAGAGCGCCCCCCGTGCAGACATTCACATCGTTCGACGGACTTCGAATCGCCTTTCACGACGAGGGCAAGGGTCCCGCTGTCATCCTCCTGCATGGATTCGGAGTCGACGCCCTGGGCCAGTTTGGAGACTTCGAGCGCATCCGCCCCCTGCTCGAAAAAAGGCAGCAGATGTTCCGCGAAGTTTTTGGCGCGGCGCCCCCGTTGCCCGATCCTCCCGCTGAAGGCAGGCCCGGTCTGGCGCGTGCCTTGCGCGCCGCCGGCGCCCGTACCATTTTGCCCGACATGCGCGGTTTCGGTGCCTCAGACAAGCCCCGCGAGAAGGAAGCCTACGCTGATTCCGCCATGGCTCGCGACGTCCTGACCCTCATCGAATACCTGCGGCTGGACGCCGTCGACCTCGTCGGTTTCTCCATGGGATGCGGCACGACCGCGCGCCTGCTCTTCTTGCACGCGCCCCAGGTGAAGTCCGCCATTCTGGCAGGCGTCGGCGACTACGTTATCCATGAAACTGAGATGGACTTCCCCAAGAACTGGCCCATTCCCGATTCCGTGGCGCGACCCATCACCGGCCGGGTGTGGGCCGAAGAAGGCGCAAAGATTCTGGAGAAGGGAGAGATCGTTCCCGGCCACCTCGCCTCCGCCGGCCTGATGGCGGCTCGGGTCAGCGGCGCAGACCCTAAAGTCCTCGCGGCGGTGATTCGCGGTGCGGTCGCCCCGATGTGGCCTGCTGAGCCGCTGCGCACCATTGACGTGCCGGTGCTGATTCTGAATGGGAGATCTGACGCGGCCAACCAGAAGGTGGCGCTCCTTCTCGGAGAAATCCCCGGCGCGCGCTTCGCGGCTTGTGAAGGCGATCACCACTCCACGCCCCACCAGCCAACCTTCCACAAAACAGTGGTGGCGTTTCTTCAGGAGCAGTGGCGTCGCCGCATCGCCTAATCTCCCGAGCATCTATTTGCCGATTCTTGATCCTGTGGCTCCCCGCTCACGGCGGGATCAGTTCTTCGATCCTCAACCCGCGCGGAAATCGACCACGCTCTCGCCCGGCTTGATCAGGACCGCGGCCTTGGCCTTTCCCGCCTCCGCCATGCGCCGGTTGATTTCTTCGAAATCGGCCTTCACCCAGCCCACGCTGGAAACTTCAATCTCGCCATCGGGCGCCATCCAGAAGATCGTCGGCACATTCGTCAGACCGTAAGCGTTCGACACCGGATACTTTCCCACCGGGTCGAGCAGCACCGGAAAGGTCACGCCAAATTCTTTGTTGAATGCAGCCGTGTCTTTGGGATCGTTCTGCGAAACTCCCGCCAGCGTGACGTTCTTGTGGCCGTAAGCCTTGTGCAGCCGCTCGAGAAACGGAAACGTGTACTGGCACGTCGGACACGATACTTTGAAAAACGCCAGCACCACCGGCCCGCGCGCCAGTTCCTCGCGCAGCGAGAAGCGTTTGCCGTCCATCGCCTTCAGTTCAAACTCCGGCGCGGTTGTGCCCGTCGTCAGTGCCGCCATCGTTCGCCCTCCAACTCCCCGCAGGATGTTTTGCAGCCAGCGCATATGTCACCTGCCCTGACCCGCATCATTTTAGATGACGGGAAATGCTTGCGGGATGGGAAAGTCGCGAGATTCGCATCAGGGCAGCGCTTCGGCGCTGCCCGACGGCCTCGCCGGCTCTCCGCGCCTTCAGGCGCTGCGGCCACATTCCCGCCTTGCGCAGAATCTTCCGCGCCAGCCCCGTCAGCGCCACTCGCGCCAGCCGGTCCACCGCGACCCACTCGCCGCCCACGTCAAGCGGCGCATCCATCTGCCACACCCGCACGGTGTAATCCGTCACCGTGATCGAATGCCGCAGCGTGAACAGCAGTTGCGGACTATCACACACGTTGTCATTCCGAACCGGCGTCAGCCGGCGAGGAACCTGCCTTTTTTGACCGTCCCGCTTTTGGGTGGCGCGGCGCTTCAGCGCTGCGGCTGAGCCCTTCTGTGCCAAAAGGGCTTTAGCCTCCGGCAGCTCCCACATCCCGGGCATCAGCGACGCATCCCGCGCCCGCAGCACCAGAAACACGGTCCTATCCCGCGAAGCCAACGCGTAATCCACCTCGCGCCTCTTCTGCCGCCGCGCCTTGGCCGCGCCCGCCAGCTCTCCCCGCGTGGCGCACATCTCGACCACCGGACACGTCAAACAGGCCGGCGCGCGCGGCGTGCACATCGTCGCGCCCAGCTCCATCATCGCCTGATTGAAGTCCCCCGGCCGCGACCAATCCAGCATCTCGCCCGCCGCCTCCCACACCTTCTCTCCAACCAGCCTCTTCCCCGAGATCCTCTGCAGCACGCGCTCCACATTCCCGTCGACCACGGCCACCGGTTCATCAAACGCGATGCTCGCGATCGCCGCCGCCGTGTAACGCCCGATCCCCGGCAGCTCGCGCCATCCCTCAGCACTCCGCGGAAACCTCCCGCCAGGTTCGCGCGCGATCACCTTCGCGGCCGCGTGCAGCATGCGCGCCCGCCGGTAATAGCCCAGCCCGCTCCACGCCGCCAGCACGTTGGCTTCGCGCGCCGCCGCCAGCTTCTCGACCGTGGGAAACCTCCGCAGGAATTCGTGGTAGTGCTCGATCACCGCCGCCACGCGGGTTTGCTGCAGCATGATCTCCGACAGCCACACGCGGTAGGGGTCGCGGCTGGCGCGCCAGGGCAGGGCGCGCGCGTGCGCGTCATACCAGGCTAGAAGCCGCGCCTGAAATTTGGCCGCGGCAGCGAGCGCCGGCTTGCGCTGGGGTAGAGGGTTCACGTGACTCGCGAGAGCGGAGTGTAGCATCTCCCGCCCGTCAGCCCCGGCACTCCATCCACTACCTGTTGGTTCCCGGTATGCCTCTGGGTTGACCCCGCACTCCGGCCACGAAATAATAGACGGGCCTGGCATCCGCCACATTCGCGTGGGCCCACTCACGCCTGAGTCTCGCAAGGAGCACCATGAACGACTTCAACCGCAAGGTGGAAGACGCGTCGGCGCGGGTCAGCAAGACTGTCGCCGAAGCCGCCGAACGCCTGGAGAAGGAAATCCCCGAGTTCATCAAGTACCTCAACGACGAGGTTGTGCCCGCCATGCGCACGCACTCCACCAAGGCGCTTCGCGTGGCCTCGCAGAAGCTCTCCGAGTTCGCCGACTACATGGAACAGCAGCAGTCGGCCAGGAAGTAGGTCGCGCGCGCCGGCGTCGGGCGCTGTGCCTTCGTCTGGATTTCAGGTTGGGCCGCTACCGCATGATTCTGATCGTTGTGCTCACGCTGTTGCTGTTTTCCGGCTGCGGACATCCCAGGCAGGCGCGCGTGAATGTCCCTCCGCCTCCCCCGCCGGCGCCCAGCGTCGAACCTCCGCTCGCCCAACCCCCGGTTGAAAAAGAGACCGCCAGGCAGCCTGCGAAAACTCCCGCGGAGCCGGAGGAATCCGATTCCGACACCGCCGAACCGACCCTCCCCGCCGATGCCGCGCCGCTGGCCTCCGAAACCGGACTCGCCAGCTGGTACGGCCCTCCTTACCACAATCGCCGCGGATCGAACGGCGAGGTCTACAACATGCACGCCATGACCGCGGCCCATCGCACGCTGCCGTTGGGCTCGATCGTGCGCGTCACCAACCTCAAGACCGGCCACTCCGCGCTGGTGCGCATCACCGACCGCGGGCCGTTCATCCCCGGGCGCGTGCTCGACCTCTCGCTGGCCGCCGCGCGCAAGGTCGACGTGGTGCAGCCCGGCGTGGCGCAGGTGAAGGTCGAAGTCATGCAGACTCCCGCCCCGCTCGACCAAGGCGGAAAGTGGGCGGTGCAGATCGGCGGCTTCCCTGACGAGGACGTCGCCACGAAACTCGCCGACCATCTCACGCGCCGCTACCGCACCGCCAGGGTGCTGCGCTTCGCCAGCCCCGCCGGAGACTGGTGGATTCGCGTGCGCGTCCTCGACGACAACCACGAGCGCGCGGAAAAGCTCGCCGCAGAGACCGAAACGCCCGAGGGCGCCGTGTTTCTGGTGAGGCTCGACTGACCATGAGTGACGACTCCGACCCTCCGCTCACCGGCGTGTCGATCATCCCCGGCGAAGTGCGCGCCCGCTGGATCAAGGCGTTCGTGCTCGCGGCAGCATTCTACGTCCTGCTCCGCGTGGCCGGCCTGCAGAAGCTGTTTCAGAATGACGCGGAAGGCATCGGCGCGCTGTTGCAGATTATCGGTACCCTCTACAGCGTGCTCTATGCCTTCGCCACCTACGTGATCTGGGGACAGTTCACCGCGGTCGAAAACGAAATCCTCAAAGAGTCGGGAGCGCTGAAGGATCTGATGCTTTTCAGCAAGCGCCTGCCCGAGGCGGCGCGCGATCCCGTGGTGCGTGCGGTCAAGACCTACGCCCGTGGCGTTGCCGACACCGAGTGGCGTGCGCTTTCCCGCGGCGAAGACACCGAAAAGACCGACCGCCAGTTTCTGGAAGTGATCTCTGCGGTAACCGACGTCCAGCCCGGAGACGACGCCCAGCGTATCGTCTACCAGCGCCTGCTCGAAATCGCGAACCAGGCCAGCAGCCACCGCGACGAGCGGCTGGCGCTCAGCATCAAGCGCATGCCGCGCACCCTGCTGGTGTTCGTCAACGTGACCGCGTTCACCATTCTGCTTCTGCTCGTCGTCTTTCCGTTTCGCAATCTCGCGCTCGGACTGGCCTCGATCGCCATCACCAGCATCCTGCTGTTCCTCGCCCACTTCGTGCTCACCGATCTCGACAATCCCTTCGAAGGCACGTGGAATGTCAACCACCAACCCTTCGCCGAGCTGGTGACGAAGTACCGCTAGGGGCGGCCGGCACTGCCCGCAATCACTGCCAGAGGGAGAGCTCGGCCATCGAGGTGGCCTGCTGCAGTCCGATTTTCTCGTCGGAGTAGCTGCCATCCTTGTCGCGCTTCATCTCCTGGCGGTCGCCGCTCGCGTCCAGGCGGTACATGGTCGCGGTGATCGTATTCTGCTTCTGCTCCAGATTCCATTCCAGCGAAACCGCGTTTTCCTTGGCTACGGTCGGGACGTAGGCGCGCACGTCGAGGGAGTCATACTCATTCGGAGGCACGTAGAAAATCAGCGTTCGGGTGGAGACTTCATTGGGTTTCAGCTCGGTATCGGGGAGAAGGCCGCCGAAGGCAACGATGTCGCCACTCGACACGCTGGCGCATCGCTCCACGTTGCTGGCTCCGGTCTCCGCGGTCAACGCGGCGGGCTTCTGGAACTCGTCCGGCGGCTTGTCGCCGGTAGCTTCGATCCGGATGCCATACGCGATCCACGCGCTGGGCAGAAGATACACTTCGCGCGTGCTGGGATTCTTCGCGGAAATACGCATTTCCACCGGGATCAGTTGCTTGGCCGGGTTCTTCACCGCGGGCTTGTCCCCGCCCACTTTCTTCAGGCCGAGATCGACTGTGATGTTCACTGGCGCAGCCCGGGGCATAACGATTTCCGTATATACGAAGGTGTAGACGCCCCAGGCGGCTGCGATCACGATGCCGATCGTCTGCACCCAGGCATTGAGTTCTTTTCCGAAACTGCGGTGTTCCGCCTCCGCCATGAATCCTCCCGCCGGCTGAAGTGCGCGTGAAGGTGGGCGCAGCCGGCAATCGACCGGATTCTAGCGTCCTGCCGGCCGGCTTTCGTGTCGCATGTTCAGGGGACAGCTCGCGCCAGCGCAGCGGTCTCCACCGTGACTTGCCTTCGGCCAAGCTGCTATCCTCACGCCGGAGTCTGCCATGACCGACCCTACCGCCAACTGTCTTTTCTGCCGCATCATCCGCGGAGAGATTCCTGCCAGGAAAGTGCATGAGGACGAACACGTGTACGCCTTCGAGGACATCAACCCGCAAGGGCCGACGCACGTGCTGGTCGTCCCCAAGAAGCATTTCGCGGGACTCAAAGAAGCGCAGCCGGAACATGCCGAACTGATCGGCTTGTGTCATCTGGCGGCAGCCAAGATCGCGCGCCAGCGCAACATCGAGCAGGGATACCGCACCGTGCTCAACGTCGGGCCGGGAGCGGGCCAGTCCGTGTTTCATTTGCACGTGCACCTGATCGGCGGACGCCCGCTGGCCTGGCCGCCGGGGTAGGGCAGGGGTCGGGCATCAGGTGGCAGGTCTCGGGTGTCTGGTGTCAGGCCCTGGGTCTTGAGCTTGGGCTTTGAGTTTTTCTTGTTTTTGGGTGGACGCAGCGCTTCAGTGCTGCGAATGAAGCGTTCCACACTCTGTTTTGAGTTTCTTGCTTTTGGGTGGCGCCGCGCTTCTGCGCTGCGAATGAAGCGTTCCACACTTGTTTTGAGTTTTCTTGCTTTTGGGTGGCGCAGCGCTTCTGCGCTGCGAATGAAGCGTTCCACACTTGTTTTGAGTTTTCTTGCTTTTGGGTGGCGCAGCGCTTCAGCGCTGCGAATGAAGCGTTCCAACACTTGTTTTGAGTTTTCTTGCTTTTGGGTGGCGCAGCGCTTCAGCGCTGCGAATGAAGCATTCCACACTTGTGACGGGCTTTAGCCCCTGAGGTCGCCATGCGCATCCTCCTTCCTCATGCCGCGCTCGAGCTCATTCAGGGCGACATCACTGAGCAGGAGGTCGATGCGATCGTCAACGCCGCCAACCGGCACCTGGCGGGCGGAGGCGGCGTCGACGGCGCCATTCACCGCGCGGGCGGGGCGACGCTGATGCAGGAGTTGAAGCAGAAATATCCGCGCGGATGTCCGACCGGCGATGCCGTGGTCACTGGAGCGGGCCACCTGCGCGCCAAGTTCGTGATTCACGCCGTCGGCCCAATCTATTCTCACGAGGACCAGGCAGTCTCCGCGGACTTGTTGGGTAGCGCTTATGCCCGCTGCCTGCAACTTGCCGGCGAGCGGGAGTGCGCCAGCATCGCCTTCCCGTCGATCTCCACCGGAGTCTACGGCTATCCGGTCGACGACGCGGCACGGATCGCGCTGCAAACCGCGAAAGACCGCGTCTCTGCGGCCACGTCGCTGAGATTGGCGCGGTGGGTGTTGTTCGACCGGCATACGTACAACGCCTTTGCCCGCGCGGCGCGGGAAGTCTTTGGCGGGCTGGCGCTGGAGCCGTAGACTTCCCGCCACATCCCGCTCGCCTCCTGCAAGGCCCCGCCAACCCCCTTAGCTGCCCCGTGGAGCGCGAAGCAGCCGGCGCCTGAGCCTCGGCTTCAGCCCGATTTCGAGTTAACTAAACAGACAGTTAAATCGATTTAACTCGCGGCTGCATCCCCAACCGAATCAGCAGGTTAGAGAAGGCCTTGCTAACCCTATTGAAATCATGCGCTTGGTGAGGCCGGCCTTTACCAGATCCGTACGCGGTCTGCCGGCGCCAGATACAGCTTGTCTTCCGGCTTGACGCCAAAGAGCGTGTACCAGACATCGAGGTTGCGCACCGTAGCCGCCCGGTACTCGGCCGGGGAGTGAGTGCCGGTCAGGACTTGCCTCCGGAGTCGTGCTGCGCTCGACTTGAATGCCCAGGACTGCCCGAAGCCCAGGAAGAACTGCTGGTCGGCCGAGAATCCCTTCTGTTCGGCAGCGGGCTTGCCGGCGAGCGCGGCGGCATAGGCGTCGTAAGCGGCGGCCAGACCGGCGAGGTCGGCGATGTTTTCCGCCAGGGTTTGCTTGCCATTCACGGCCAGATCAGGAAAGGCTTTGTAGGTGTCGTACTGGGCGGCGAGCCGGGCGGTGGCCTGGTTGAAATGCTCGAGATCGGCCGGCTTCCACCAGTTGCGCAGGCGTCCGGTGGAGTCGAAGGCGCTGCCCTGATTGTCGAAGGTGTGGCTGATTTCGTGCCCGATGAGCGCGCCGACGGCGCCATAGTTTACCGCCGCGGGAGCCTGCGGATCGAAGTACGGCGGGCGCAGCAGCGCGGCGGAAAAGTTGAGCGCATTCTGCGTGGGCAGTTCGACGGCATCGATGGTTTGCGGATGATAGGTGGCGCACCACTCTTTGCGATCGACAGGCTGTCCCAGGCGCGCGACCGAGCGGCGATACTCGAACAGGCCGCTGCGCCGGAGGTTGCCGAAAACGTCGTCCGGCTTCACCTCGAAGCCGGAGTAGTCGCGCCAGGTTTCGGGATAGCCGATGCCGACGTAGAGAGTCGCCAGCTTGGCCAGGGCTTCGTTTTTCGTCGCCGGATCCATCCAGGGCAGGTCTGCGAGGCGGCGCTGGTACGCAGCGATGAGGTTGCGAACCATGGCCTGCACTTCAGCCTTGGCCTGGGGCGAGAAGTAGCGCTGCGCATAGAGCTGGCCAAGCGCGTCGCCGAGAAGCCGGTTGACCAGCACGGCGGCGCGCTGCGCGCGCGGACGCCGCTCCCGCGTGCCGGAAAGAACTCGCTCGACAAAGGCGAAGCGCTCGTCGGCCAGCGCTTTGGGAAGAACATCGGCGTAGTCCTCGATCAGGTGGAAGGCCAGCCAGTCCTTCCAGGTGTCGAGCGCCATTGAGGCGACCAGCGCGGACTCTCCGGAGAAAGTGGCGGGCTGCCACACGATGAAGCTGTCCTGACTGCTCAGGCCGGCGCCACGGAAATACTCCGCCCAATCGAGGCCCGGAGCCCTGGCGTCGAACTCAGTTCGCTTCCAGTTGTTGTTTGCCTGGTGGATGTCCTGCGAATCCGTCAGGTCCTCGTGCGTTCCCGCGAGGGCGTGCTCGAGGGCAATGATGCGCCGGGCGCGCGGCTCGGGGTCCGTGAATCCGGCACGCTGGAGCAGCGTTGCCACGTGCGCCTGATATTGGGCACGGACGTCGCGCATCTGCCCGCTGTCGGACAGATAGTATTCGCGGTCGGGCATCTCCAGCCCGCCCTGCAGCAGAAACGCGGCGTAGTGCGCCGGGTCAGCGAAACCGGGAGCGACCCAGAGCCCGAAAAGATTGGGCGTGTGGTAGATCGAGGAGTTGAGGGGATCGACGTCGGCGCGGAGGCTCTCGCCCAGGGCTCGCGCCAGTTCGTGCTTGTCGCGGATCGCCGCAATGGCCTCGAGCTGAGGCCGGAGCGGAGCCAGGCCTCGGGTCTCGATCCTGTTCTCGTCCAGGTAGGAATGGTAGAGGTCGGCAATCTTGCGGGAGTTGGAGCCGGCAGGACCGTTTGCCTCGACCGCGTCTTTAATCAGGCCGGCCGTGTGGGTCAGGTCGTTCCACTGCTCGTCCTGATCGATGCCCGACAGGTCTACGAAATCGCGATCAGGGGGAAGGACGGTGCGCTTCATCCAGGCGCCGTTCGCATAGTTGTAGAAATCGTCCCCGGGCCGGACCGAGGGGTCCAGGTTGGCGATGACGATGCCGGGAGCCGGGGCCGAGTCAGGTTCCGGGGCATTCTGGCTGAGCACGCCCACTGCGGCGAGAACGAAGAGGCCGCATGACGCGGCGAATGCGCGGGGCGGAAAGGTGGAGGCGCGTCTCATGCGTCGTGCTCCGGCGAGCGGAGTTACGGAACACAGAAGACTGCGGCGAGTTCAGCAGTCGAGGGGAAAGAGTATCACGGGCGCACTGACGCCAAGGCGGATCAGCGTGCGGGGCCGCTATTGCACCGTGGGACTCTCGCCGCCTTCTTCCGGCGCGCCGTGGCGGCGCAGCAGTTGCGGCAGGTTCTGCGAGAAGGCGGAGCGCGGCAGCACCATGTCGCAGCCCACCTCGTGCGCCTTCTGCTTCAGGTCGCCCTGCACGTGCGAGAGGAAGCCGATGATCGAGGTGCCCTTCTTCAGCTTGGTCTTGAGCTTGGGGATGAGGGTGAGCGGCTTGGCGCTGGCACTGTTGAGGTCGAAGATGATCAGCGACGGCTTTTCTTCGCCGTTCTGCTCCATGCGGTCGGCCAGATCCTTGTCGGTCTTGACGAATTCGACCTTGACGTTGAGCTTGCGCGCGGTCTCCTGAATCTTGGCGGCGAAGAACAGGTCGTCGACAAAAGCGAAGATGCGCGAACTGGCGTCGTCGCGGACGGGCAGAGGCTCGGGATCGGGAACGAAGCTCGCGCCAAAGCCGGGGCGGCCGCGGCCTGGTTTCTGGCCGTTGTTGCCGTTGAGCACGGCGCGGTAGCTGTGATCCATGGGGGCGGTGTAGATGCCGTCCTGGTTATGGCGCGCCTGCGCCGGTCCGGGGCGCTGCCCGCGTTGATTGTGGGGACGGCGACCGCGCCGCCTTCGGTTTCTGCCTCCGCCACCGGAGGGTCTTCCCGGTCCTGCGTTCATAGTCCTCTCAAGTTGGGGTGTTTCGTGGGCACCCACCGGACAACTAAGGTCTTAAAGGTCTTACCGCAAAATTTCCCCAAAAGGCTCACCCAGTCGGGCGGATTCCGGCATCTCCGGTCAGGCCAAAGAACGGGACCGCACGTAGCGCGCATCCCAAGACCCGGACAGGGGGCGCGTGGCAAACTCACACGCGAGGCCGCGGGTTATGGCAGGAACGCACTGTTGAGCGAACGTCACTCCAGAAAACTCGCACTTGCGAACGAACGACTGAAATCCTGCGAAATCGGTTTTCCGTTTGTCGGATCCGTCGCGCCGCCGGGAACGGCTGGGACGCGGAAGCCTACGCGGGAACGAGGCCAATGAGAACAAGTTCATGGTACTCGCCTCCGGGCGGGTGCGCAAGGGGGCAAGGGGCGGGGATTTGCACAGGAGGACAGAGACGGAAGTGTACCGAGTTCGGCTCACGCTCCGCTGGAGACTTCGCGGGCCCACTGCTGCGCTTGCCAGTAGAAGCCGGCGACATCGTCGGGGAGGAGCGCCAGTTGCGCCTCCAGTGCCCGCGCGGCTTCCCACTCGCCGCTTTCGTGGGCCAGCATGAGCTGATAGATGGGGCGCAGCAGGCTGGGCTGGCCGAGCAGTACGGCTTTGGTTTCGTGATCGAGCGGAATCTTCGCCAGAACCTCCGCCATGGGCATGTCGAGCATGGCATCGAGCAGAGAGAGCAGGCCGAGCAGGAACAGGTCGGACTCGCCGTGGGGCACGAGCGGCGAGAGCAGCTCGCCGAAGCGGGCGCGCACCAGGGCGCAGAGAACGAGGTCGCTGGTCTTGTCCTGCCCGGCGCCCACGGTGGCCACCAGGCGCACCCAGCGGCGAACTTCCGATTCGCCAAGAATGGCCAGGGCGTGGCGCACGGAGTGGATTTCGCTGCGGAATCCGAACATGGCCGAGTTGATGTAGCGCAGCAGGCGGTAGCAGATGGAGGTTTCGCTCTTGATCAGCTTCTCGATGGCGGGCAGATCGAGCGCCGCCGACACCGCCTGCAGCATGCGCAGATAGCTGAGCCGGTTGGCGGGCACGTCGCGCGTGGCCACGATTTCGGGACGATGCAGGAAGTAGCCCTGAAAATAAACGAAGCCCTGCTCGCGGGCCTGGACAAATTCGGCGTGGGTCTCGACCTTTTCCGCCAGCATGCGGCAGCGCCACGGGCCGTAACGCTTCACCAGTTCGGCGCGCTGTTCGGGCGTGGTCAGCTTGAGGTCGACTTTGAGGATGTCGGCCATGTCGGCCAGCGGCTGGCGCGGATCGTCGGCGGTGTAATCGTCGAGCGCGATGAGGTAGCCGGCCTCTTTCAGGCGCTGGCAGGCGGCGATCACGTCGGCCTCGGGGCGCACGCTTTCCAGAATCTCGACCACGCTGATCTGCGAGGGCATCAGCGTGATCAGGCCCTTCACCAGCGTGTCGCGGGTGCAGTTGATGAAGGCGCGGCGCCCGTCGCAAAGCACGTCCAGGCCCACCAGCAGCGAACTATCGAGCGTGGAGCGCGAAGCCGCGTCGGCGTCGCCACCGTGAAACATATTTTCCATGTCGTCGCGGAACAGCAGTTCGTAGCCGAAGACTTTTTCTTCGCGATCGAGGATGGGTTGCCGCGCGACATAGCGCAGCGGCCGGGTTTCTTTGCGGGCAGGCTTGGTGGCAGGACTCGACACGTGGGAATCATCGGCAGAGGGAAGGAAAAACTCCAGCGCGAGATAGCCGGAGAGGCAGGTTAGTGGAGTCTAACCGGACCTCGGCAGTCAGACCCTGGACTGCAGGAGACGATGACCACGAGACAACCCGAGTGCCGCCACCGAGTTTGCCTCAATGGCAACTGTGGGCAAGCGGGCTCAGGTCCGAAGTCCGACGTCGCTCAGCCCCTACTTCACGTCCTCCACCTTTTCCCGCTGTTCGTTGTAGGTTCCGAACTTCTTGGCCACGGACTTCAGCGTGGGATAGAACTGCACAAATGTGTGCTCGACGGCGGCGTGCGCGTCGTGGCAGGCATAGCATGCGTTGCCATGCGGCATGGCTTCGGCAGTCTGTCCGTCGGCGTTGAAACCGTAGTAGGCCCACTTGTCGGGATTGTGGGCGGAGTCCTTGGTCTCGACCGCCAGGCCCATCAGGTCGGTCTGGTAGTGGCCGCGTTTGTTGATCGAGCTGCGGCTCTCCGCGTCGCGCTCGTCGATGACGAACATGGTCTGCTCGGGCCATTTGCCGGAGCCGAGAAACTCCTGGTAGGCCCAGCGTTGCACGAAGACGTTGGTGAACATCTCGTGGCCGCCCGGGTCCGGGCTGTAGTTCATGCCGTAACCGGCGGAAAGGAACTCCCAGTCGCGGTAGTCGGCGGGCCGAAGCAGGCGGCCCTTCTCGTCGTATTGCGGCTTGGGCGACTTATCTTCCGGCGCCGCGGCCAGCAACGCGAAGGCACAGGCAAGAACCAGGACACATCCCGCGAATCGCTTCATGGAGCCTCCCCAGGGCGGTGATGCTGTAATGCGTAGCATTCTAAACGGCCTCGTGCGGGCGGTCTTGAACAGATTAAACATGGTGGGGCGACAAGCCCCGGTTGACGATTTGGGCCGCAGGCAGTCTGAACCATCATGCCCGGCAACGATCCCGGCAGGCTGCTGCGCGGCGGGGAGTTCTACTCGACCGTGCAGGGCCGGCTGTGCACCGACGATGTGCTGCTCAGCCAGCTGGAGCAGC
>Ga0187846_10000656_pt1 | contig 19634 bp, 17 predicted proteins | sample TC_taG_FD_161473 | JGI IMG/M metagenome (GOLD analysis project Ga0187846, IMG submission 161473) | Biofilm microbial communities from the roof of an iron ore cave, State of Minas Gerais, Brazil - TC_06 Biofilm (v2) | ecosystem: Environmental > Terrestrial > Deep subsurface > Cave > Wall biofilm...
CCCAGCAACCCGGCGTTAACTTGTACAGCGAGGCCGAGAATAAATAAGAAAGACATCGCCGCGAGAATCAGCAGTCCAATGCTCAGACCCTTCCCGTAATAAGAACTAACACCTGACACATCAGGAAGCTGTACTTCACGAAGCAACACACTTCGGCCTGCCAATGCGTGCCCCTCTCCAACAAAGATCAGCCGCCGATTGGTCACAACTAGGTAACCGTCAGCCTTTGGCCACTTAAGGCGGGTGGCTTGGTATTCCTTTACAATGCACTCCCCCTCAGCCAACCGTACACCGTGCGTCGTTGAGGTCTTAGCACAGTTGGGGCATGTTCCACCTTCTCGAAATTCAGTTCCACAATTTCCGCAAAAAGGCACTTGTGCTCCTCCCCTAGCCGCGCGGTCGTGCAAGCGGGCTAAACAATGCGCAACAACTTGACAGATCGCAGTGGTAACTACTCAATGCCAGAATTGCCAAATTACAATCGCGCGGGCACTCTCAGGTTCTGTAGCCCCGGTCCGCCCACTGCAAAAGGCGCGTTATTGATTCGTCGCGACTGTCCTTGAGACCGGAATTTCCGTTATTGAGGCCAATAATGCCCATCCAGATGAAAATGCGCCGGGGTGCTGAAACTTGAGCCATCGACCCTCGCCAAAACTCGCAGCATTTTGATTAGGAACGAACACAACGATGTCCCTGACATCACTAATCACCGTGACGCCCGGCACACCATCCACCATCGCACTTGCATTCAGAACAGTGAAGTGTGTCTTTCGTCCATCTTCGTAAATCTCGTACCAGTTGTTTCTGTCAACCTGTAGCCAATCACGGCGTTGTTTTCCCGGTGGGTCGAACCTGTAAGTCCAAGTGAAATGTCGGATCGCCCCGTCCATCTGCGCCTCTCGGGGCATTGTTGAGATGCTCTCTGACAAAGCTTCACGCTGACCAGTGTGCCTGGCCGAGTATTGTTGCGCAGATGAATTGACCACTACTTCATCAACCACTTGGGAAACCCCTGTGATTTGCATTGCTAGCGCACGAACTCGTTCGCGGATCGGTTCACTTGAAACCGTACCGGCGAGAGTAACGATCCCGTGTTTCGCCGTTACCTGAACTTTCGCATTTCTAGTCTGGGTGTCAGAGGAGATTCGCGCTCTGGCCTCGGCTGCCAAACTAGCGTCGTCAAGGTTTGCTGTCGCTCGCTCGTCGTAATGAGCCAAGTGCTTGATATTGTCAATCGTGCCGGGAAAGCAAATCGCGCTGAAGATGAGTAACAAGGCCACAGCCAAGCCGCACCACGTTGCGGAGAACCCGCCTACAAGAAGAACGAGGACTATATACCACATCAACGCGATTAGCGGCACCAGCGCCTTGCTCGCGCCTAGGGGAACCAGCGAACAGTAGAGTCCGATAAGCAGATACGGAAGCACCACGCGGGCAATCCACGGAAGCAAACCGATCTCGACCAACGCCAGTTTGGTCGGTCCCAGGAGGATCAAAAGCAAACAGGCTATGGTAACGATCGGCACTACCGTGAGTGCAGTTTGTGGCGGGAGGAGTGCCCCAGTGCTAATGAGCACAAGAGGCCACACTGCGATAATGATGAGACAGATTCTCGAAATGTAGTTGGCGGTTTCCCAAGCCCTTCTGAGAAATCGCCAAATTCGGCTTTCAGGTGCCCAGTGACCGTCAGCTGTATCCACGACTGATAGTTTAGACCCGCCGAACCAGTCCTTGCTTCCTCTCCCCGAGAGCGGCATAACGCACCTCCCCGTTCGCCATTCACACTCTCTATTTTTCCCTGGACTGAACTCCTAAATTACAAATACTGCCACATTCTATAAGAACACCGTCATGGACCAAAAGCCTCGCTCTCCACAATCTTCTTGCCCATCCCCGCACAGCATAGACCAATTCTCAACGATGCTGTGCAGACGATCATCAAAAGAAACACCTCCGTTGGACCATGATCGCGCGAATCCGTTACGCCGCCACTTCCACCAACCGCAATGGACACCCACACACTCTGGCCAACGGAGGAAGCCGCAGGGGGCACCCCTCTTCATGCGTAAGAGACCAGCGCAAAGGACAAACCGGGCCACACTCCATTACAAAACCCATTTCCTCCACGTTCCTTGCCCCTTGCTAATTACGCTCTTTGGCGTTACGCTATTTAGCGTAATGGCAGAGAATCCTTTCGTTTTCGGGGAGGTTATCGATGACTCCAGCTTTGTCAACCGTACTGACGAACTAGACCAACTCGTCAGAGACCTGGCGGATGGCCAAAAAGTATTCTTGCTGTCTCCTAGACGCTTTGGCAAGACTTCCTTGGTCGCCGTGACTCTTTTCAAGCTGAAAAAAAGACACATCCACACAGTCAGCCTGACGGTCAGCAGCTACTCCAGTTACGCCCAGTTCCTCGAAAAATTTGCCGAGAAGGTGCTCCGCGCAGCCGGTCCTTGGGACCGCGTAAAGAACTGGGTCACCCGATTCGGAAAGCAAGTAAAGCCGGACATAAATTACAACATGACCACGGGAGAGATCGGTTTATCCCTCGGCAAAGGATCAAACTATGATCCCTCCCCTATTGCACCCGACGTTTTCGCGTTGCCAGGCGAATTAACCAAGAATGGAGGCTTTCGCATGGCAATCTGCCTCGACGAATTCCAGCAGATTTCCCAGTTCAACAGCGGCTCAGTCGAGAACGCAATTCGCAACCAGGTTCAGGAGCAAAGAGAGGTCGGATACGTTTTCGCCGGATCACAACCATCCTTAATGGAGGAGATGCTTTCCGCCAAACGCCCCTTTCATAAGGCTGGCCCACAGATGTTCCTAGACAAGATTTCCGCGACCGACTGGAAGGAGTTCATCGTTCGCCAGTTCCGCAAGAGGAACAGGACACTCGATGATGAGGGTATCGAAACCTTGCTCAAGTCCGCTGATCTGATTCCATACGACGTTCAGCGCATCGCACATGAAGTATGGGATTACGCCGAACTAAAGGACAAACGCGAACTCGATGCATCGGACGTAAATTCCGTGATTGCCATCCTTGTTACAGGCCAATCTACTTACTATGAGCTTCTCTGGGAACAACTCTCTGGTCGGCAACGCGCAACCCTGCAGGCGCTCGCTTACCGTGGCCCCTCTGAAATCTACTCCCAAAACGTCCGAGAAGAATTTCGCCTCGGACCCGCATCTTCGGTTCAGAAGGCTCTTCAGTCTCTGATTCCAGGGATGTCCTCGACCGCTACAAAGGTAACTACTTTTTCCTCGACCCGCTATTCCCCAACTGGATAAGAAAAAAAGGCGCGTAGGACCGTTACGCCATTCGGCGTTACGCCCCGAATAAGACGTGGCAATGGAACTCGTTGAAGTGCATCGTTACTTAGGCGTGTGCAGCCACAGCCCTCTGCTCGCGGAGCGCCAAGGTTTCCCGATACTCTTTTGCCTCACGGATCCCATTTAGCTTTTCTTCTTCAGCAGCAAGTGCTTTCATGCGGTTAGCCTACCCAAACACTTCATCAAAAATCTACTTGCACACCTTCAATATCCGATATCAGCGGTAGCTCCGCCTCTTCTTTCCACTTCGCCCTCTTCCGGGTGGACGCCGCTTGGCCGCGGCTCGGACGGGCGTTTCGGACTGCGCCGGTATCGCGCCAAACATAACCCAACCCCGTTTGGCACTCGCCGCGCTTTCACTCACGCCCTGCCACCCTCCTTCGCGCTCCGTTTCGTCCCTTCGCCCGTGTCGCCTTGTTTTTCCTCGCTGCCGCTCCAAGTGAAAGAAAAAACAAGCCGACACCGGCAGAAGGAAAAAACAATGAAATTAGAAGAGATCAAGAACAAAACCAACGAGGCAGTCAGCTATCTAGTCGCAGCTTTGGAGTCGGGAGAGAGTGAAGTGTTGACGCAGTATCTCAACGCGATGGCCCGGTTTCATCATTACAGCTTTGGCAACATCATGCTGATTGCTCGGCAGAAACCACAGGCAACCAACGTGGCAGGGATTCGCACATGGAACTCGCTTGGCCGCTTCGTCAAACGCGGGGAGAGAGGCATTCTCATTCTGGCCCCATGGTCGGCTACCGCAAGTCGCGCCAGAACGAAAACGCGACCGACGTAGACACCGACAATACAGCGGACGAGCGCAAGCCCGAACCGCAACTGGTTGGATTCCGCGCTGTGTACGTGTTCGACAGATTATCTCGTGATTTGTGGCCGAGCCTTTGCGCGCTCGATGGATTCCGCGAGCGCCCAATCCAGATGGTCTCTCGATAGCAGCTGCTACATCATCGCTCAATTCCTCTTCCCTGTGCAACGCTCCTTGATGCAGGATGCCAGGTAGGCCTCAACCCGGAATGTTGTTTGCGAGGTCGATGAGCCTCACTCGCACTATCAAAGGTGATTGCGGACTAGAAGCGGTTACATGCCGGGATACTTTCCCAAAAAGATCAGTACAAAGTCTATCGTGTCGCCAAGTCCGTGAGCGATGATCGGCACGGTCAAATTTCTCCCGTTTCGCAGATAAATCACTCCAAACAACAAACCGGCGAGTCCTTCATCAATAATGCCTGTGATTCCCTGGTACGAGTGCGCCAACCCGAATCCCACATGGACCGCAACCAAACTGACGATCCAGGCCAACCGACTACGATTCATTAGATCGGCTACCCTATTCATCAGGTATCCGCGGTATACCATCTCCTCGCCGAAGGCCGCGAGTGTCCATGCCCCCGCGATGGCGAGCAAGGTCCACTTCACATTTCCATTCAGTGCGCGAAAGAGTTCAAGGTCGGGTTGCTTTTTCAGCATACGCACCAGCAGTGGTTGGCTGATGAAAAGCTGAAATGCTTCCAGTACAAGTCCAGCCGCAATGCCGTACCGGAGGGTTTTGCCCCAGTTCTTATAACGGCTCAGCCCGACGTCGAGCCAGCGTAGTTTGCGTATGCGCAGAGAAATCCAGCCGAACACCAGCAAGAATGGTGTTTTGCTCAAGGGAATATAGTGCTTGGCATCAGCAACAAAAATGAGAGTAACGACAAGCAGCTCAACCAAAATCAGCCATTTGCTCTGGCGCCAGTCGCTCGTCGTCACCTTCTCTGGATGATCCACTTCCATCGGTGTGATTCCGATGCGATCACTGTTCGCAATTTCACTCATGAGAGTATCCATGCCTTTCCACGGTCGTATCCACGGAAAAATCTGATTCCGGCACGTTCGATCTGCGGAATCTGCTCGCGCACCATAGCGCCAGGCGGGAGGTCAACACGACCAGTCCAAAAGCCACTAGCAAACCAATCGGGACGATCCACCAACCAAGTAATTCATGCGCGCCCGCTGGAGGAGTTGCCGATCCAAGTCGAAAAGACAGCGTCAGGTCTCCGGTCTCATCGTGAAAGGCCCACAAACCTACCGTTTGCGGGTGAAATGGTTTCAGCATCGCGCAAATGAATAGGACGCCCCCCAGTAAATATCCTCCAGTGGCACCCACCAGCACGAATAGGCCCGCCACACTGTAGCTTGCCCAGCGAAAGAGAATCTCAAGAATCCGCATCGGCGACCCGCTGGCTGCCGCCTTCGTTATCAACGCGGCGGTTCTGTATTCGCTCGCCAAGTCTGCCGGATTGCCCAACGCCGCCAGCACTTTGTCGACTCCGGAGATCGTCATTTCCCCTGTGACAGAAGTCTTCTCTTGGATGTGGCTGCGCAACTCCTCCACAAACTCCTGGACATCTTCTTCCTTCACGCCGCGCAGATGGCTCCGTAATGTATCTAGATACTGTTCGATCCGCTTCTGCGGGTCGTTTGCGATGGTCATTTATTTCCCCCCGCTTAGCGGACTGAGTAACTTGCGCATGCTCGACGAAAACCGCGTCCAGATGCCCGCCATTTCCAGTGCTCGCTGTTTCCCGGACTTTGTCAGAGCGTAGTACTTCCTCGGATGTCCTCCTTCGGATTCCACCCACTCACTGTTCACAAGGCCCAGCGCTTTTAGCCGGCTCAGCAGGGGATAGACTGTACCTTCAGAGACAATCAACTTGGAATCGTCTTCCAGGCGTCGCAGGATCTCCAGTCCATATAGTCGCCCACCCCACAAGGCCGCCAGGATCGCCAACTCCAGACATCCCTTGCGGAGTTGCACTTCCCACTTGTCGCCGGCCAACTGCTCGCGCTCGCCGATTTCCATTTGCTTAGTATTGTAATACAAGGTATCATGCCGTCAATTACAATATCAGAAATGGCTTTTGTCCCCTGTCAGGCCATCTACATCTGTGCTCCACAAAGCCGAGATTTTGGCGCTGGCAGTAGACCTTTGGTCAGCAAACCGGAAACTATGAGGAAGTTCGCATGCATTCGCGACATCCTCGGACGGCCGCAGTCGACAGTTATCCGACTTCAGAGAGCCCGTTCGATGGCGGCGGCGACGTCATCGCTCAATTCCTCCGCTCTTTGCAATGCTCCCTTGATCCTGACAATCTCCATCTCGCGGGCCGCGATCTGTCCGGCAGGTTCGCTGTGACCTCGCGCAGCCACCAGGCTGCGCTCATGGCTGGCCAGCATTCGCCGAAAAATCGGAACAGCGCTTTTCTTTGGCTGCGCATGCGCACAGCCAAGGCAAATCAATCCCTTCGGGCAATGCTCTCCCGTGGGCAAAGCACATAGGTGTGTGCCCATGTCGCGCAGGTTGCAGCTCGCCGCGAAGGCAGCCCATTCTTCCGCGGTCGGGTTCTTCAGACCGTCTTCGCCGTAGTAGGCGTTATAGAGACTGCGCACGGTCTTGCGGTACTCCTCGATGAGCTGAGTGGGATACAGCTTGGCATAGATCATCACGGTATCGGGCGAGGCGTGACCGAGCAGCGCTTGAATCACGTGTACGGGCGTGTTGTTGTTCAAATGTTCGGATGCAAAGATGCGCCGACAATCGTGCGGTAGTAGCACGAGAGGAGGACCGTTCGAGCGGCGGGCGCCCGCTTCAATCGAGATCCCGCGTATGCGGCTGCGAATGGTCTCAATGCCAGCGGTGCTGGGATGACGAATGCCCTGGATCAAATACGGTGCTGGAGGACGAGGACGCTTCTCCTGCAAGTCCCAATGATCGCAAACCGGAACCGACTCGCTGTTGTAGAAGCGTTTCACATATCGGATGATCTCCGCCACGACACGGCCGAGTCCGTCGCCGATGGGGATGACACGAGCGCGATCAAACTTCGACGGCTTAACGTGCAGCAAGTAGTAGATGCGGCCGTCCGGCATCTTCCGCTTGAGAATATCGAACGTGGTCAGTTCGCTCGCCTCTTCGATGCGCAAGCCGCTCTGCACGAGCAGTTCCAGCAGCGCCCAATCCCAGAACGTGTCCACCTCGTCTGACCATGGATAACCGCGCGTGGTTGCGATCTTTGGCGCTGCGACCGCAGCTTTCCACTTCTGAAGGGCGAAGGCGCGAATCTTCGGCATCTCGCGCTCCAGATCAAGTACCGTGGCTGTGATGCGAGCTCGGGTGCGTTCCCGTGCTTTCTCGAAACCGTACCCGAGAAACGTATGGCGTGTCGCAGGAATCGTGCGCGGCGCGAAACGCTTGAAGAGAGAGTCGGGTTCGGTCGCCCAGGCGCAGATGTTGGAAAAGAAGACGCGCAACTCGATCAGCCAGCTGTGTGCAGTTGGGCGCACCTCGTCGCCGGCACCAGGACCCCGCTGCACCTCGCGAGCGCGCCTGATCGCATGCGGGATGTACTCGCGGACATGGCGCGGCAGAATCTGGGAGCAGCGCTTAACGTCGGGATGTCTCTCATGAATGAATCGCCAAAAATGTGCAAGGGCAATGACTTTATGTCGCAGAGTCCGATAGGCATCACTGACTCGGGCCTCGTATGTTTCCAGATACAGAATCATGATCTGCCTGAAACGATCCGGCACTCCGGCGTTCTCAACCAGTTCCGGGGCAGTCATTCGCTGTTTCCTGCCGTGCCGGGCAGAGCCTCGCTTCGGGGTTCGAGAAAACACGCCGAGTGAGCAGAGTGCAGCATCGAGGGCATCAGTGCCCTTTGACCAACGAACCGCCAGCAACTTCAGATCGTCATCCTTTATATGGTGGAGACTGTCGTAACCGCGTACGAGTAGAATCCGCAGTCCGTTCGAAACCGCCAGCTGGCGGCTGTGAGCCGACGTCCATGTGATCGAATCAGTCGCCTGCAAAAGCAACGTGTGCTGTTGTGCCAGCGGGTGATCTTCGGGCAAATGCGCGATCCATTGGTTAACGCGAAGGTCGGACAACATGTCCAGACTCGGAGCGATCATCCGCGCAGAGATCAGGACGCGTGCACCCCAAGTCCAATACTCCCTGCCGCGACGATCGACGCCAGCCTTCCACTTCAGCCAAAACCTCTTTTCGAAATCGTTCCAGCGCTGTTGCAGGGTTGATCCGCTGCAGCGATCAAGAGCATCGGCCAGGTATCGACAGACTGCACGCATCTTCGACCTCTCGAAGCTGTTCGGCATACGGAAATGCGTTGTGACCTCGTCAACCAACGCAAGCAACTTGTCGCGGTCGTAGCGATGCTTTGCCAGCGCCTCTGCTTTCTGGAATGCGGTCATCTTCTTTGTTAGGTTCCTCTTTCTCTCAGCGTTTGAAACCCCTCATTCCCTCTTGCTCGAAACCCATAGCAGAGACGGCCCTTTCCGCCGTCAAGGGTAAAAGCTGTCGCCAGCCATAAACCGGCTGCCCTATGACTGCTCGGGCCGCTCTGCACAACACCTCTCCACTACGAGGGAATGAAGTTTTTTAAACGCTCGTAAAGGAGAAACACAATGCAGCGAATCGAAAAGCAAGACATCTACACTCGGATTACCAATCAGATCGTTAGCCACTTGGAAAAAGGCGTCAGGCCGTGGGTTCGGCCGTGGAACGCCGAACACGCAGCCGGACGGATTACGCGCCCACTCCGCCACAACGGGAAGCCCTACAGCGGAATCAACGTTCTCTCTCTGTGGGCAAGCGCGATGGGACAGAACTTTGCGGCTCCCATCTGGATGACCTTCAAACAGGCAGCGGAGCTTGATGCCCATATCCGCAAGGGCGAGAAAGGCTCGCTTGTCGTCTACGCAGATAGCATCAAGCGAAAAGAAACCGACGAAAAGACGGGCGACGAAATCGACCGGGAAATCCCGTTTCTCAAGGGATACACCGTTTTCAATGTCGAGCAAATCGAAGGTCTGCCGGGAGTTTATTATGCGAAAGCCGCACCTACACACGACTCTGTGGTCCGCATCGATCACGCGGAAAAGTTCTTCGCAGCCTTGGGAGCAACCATCCGACACGGCGGAAACCGTGCGTTTTACAGCATCGCCGCCGATGCGATCCAGATGCCGGCATTCGAGAGTTTCCAAGACGCGGACAGCTACTACGCGACCCTTGCCCATGAATGCACCCACTGGACAGGCAGCACGACGCGGCTCGACCGTGACTTCGGCGGGCATCGCTTCGGCAGCGAAGGTTACGCTGTCGAGGAACTGGTTGCCGAACTCGGGGCAGCTTTCCTGTGCGCCGACCTGGAACTCGCTCTTGAGCCCCGCGAAGACCACGCGTCCTATATCGCAACTTGGCTGAAAGTGTTGGCTACTGATAATCGAGCAGTGTTCACCGCAGCCGCGCACGCACAACGTGCCGCCGAATTTATCAACCGCAGAGCCACGGAGGCCGCCGCGCAAGTCACTACGACTTGCACGGCATGATGTGACTCCAGACATCAACGCACCCATCAAGAATCTCCACCGGTCGGCTCGACACCGGAAGCTTGCGCAATGGCACGCTCCAGTTCCGAGATCGTTTCATCGTCATAAGAGAAGACGTACTGTGCAGCTTTAGCTGATGGCCACGAGTGGTGCTTCTTGGCTCGCCCAGTGTTGGCCTTTGCCCTCTCCAACGCAGTGACCATCGCCTGCTGATCGACGCGCAGGTACAAATCGGCTGTCGTGCTCAGGTGCGAATGCCCGAGAATCTCCTGAGCAACCTTGATATTGCCGGTGGTGTCGAGTACGCCTTGCGCGAGGGTGTGACGGAATAGGTGCGGATGAACCGAGATGCCTGCCTTTCGGCCGATGTAGCGCAGGGCAGACTCAAAACTCGCATAGCGAAGCGGATTGCCGCGACCTTTCCGCGAGGCGATCCAAACGGCGTGAACGTCCGGCGTCGCGCGGCGCTCGGTGCGCAGGTACTGTTCGTAAATCGGCCAGAAATCGTCGGTGACGGGCACGCGATGCTGATCCCGCGCACCCTTCAGCCGCACGGTGATGAAGCGCCGCTTGCGATCGATATCCTCCAGTTCCATGCCCAAAATCCCATGTCGGCCAGCAACCGGATTCCAATCGCCGATACGTTGACCCGCGCGAGACAGCAATATCAGAATCGCTTTATCGCGACAAGAACGGGCGCTGTCGAGCACCTTCTGAATCGCCGCGGGTTCCAAGATCTTCGGGAGCGTTCTTGGAATACGACGGCGAAATCCATCACGTTGCCTCTGGCGCGCCGGCAAGTCGCGCCCGATCATCCCGTGACGCAGCTCCTCGGTGAGAGGGTTCCCAGAGGCTGGGTTGATGCGACCTTTCCACGGACCCCGCCCATCCTCGGTATCGCGGCGAATGCAGTACTGAAAATAGGAGGCGAGCACGCTCAGCCGATGGTTGATGGTGCGTGGCTGGCGTGGCTTCTGTGCGGAGTGCGCGCTCAGAGCTCCTTGCCTCGCGCCTCTCGCAAACTCGGCGATGTAGGTGCCCACAATCTGCCGCGTGACGCGGTCGGGATCTCCTCCCGAAGCGCGCAGCCAACTGAAAAAGTGCGCGAGGCCAATCGCATAAGCGCGCTGCGTGTAGACAGAACAATCGCGCAAGCTCAGCTCCGTTAGAAACTGATCGCACGAGCCAACGCCGGCGTCGTTCGAGTCACAAACACGGAATGAGACGCCGAATCGCTCGGTTCTTCTTAGGACGCTGTAAATCGACATAGCAGCCATCTTCGCTTGACCGCTATCGAGAAGTACATCTACAGGCGGAATCCATCGAGCGCGCAGAGGCTCGGCCGCAAATCACGAGATAAGATATCAGCCAAACCAAAGGCAAGGAATTGCCGACGCTGACCGAAGTCCAGGGCGACGTGAGCGGCTACCGCGAACGGCTGGTGAAATTCACGGAAGCGCGAGGCGTAACCCTCAACTACTCGGAACGGATAGCACCCGCCAAAGGCTTGTCCTTTGGCGGAAAGATCACCTTGCTTTCCGGGATGCAGCCCGCCGAGGAATTTTCCACGCTGGCGCATGAGATCGCGCACGAAATGCTCCATCACGGAGAACGCCGAACCCTTACCACCAAGCCTGTGCGCGAAACCGAGGCAGAAGCCGTAGCGTTTGTGGTTTGCCAAGCCATCGGGCTGGACAACGGAACCTCTGCGCCGGACTACATCCGGCTCTGGCATGGAGACGCAAAACTTCTGCAAGAGAGTCTGGAAGTCGTGCAACACACCGCCGCCGTGATTCTTGGGGGAATCGCCCCGGAGCCGGTTGAGGCGGCTGCTGCTGCCTAAAGACAACAACCAAGAAAACCAAGCACCACGTTTAGGCACACATGCCCGACGTGTGTCAGGACAGAAGCCGCCCGGAGTCAATTGCGCTACGACGGGCGGCTTAATGCCCCCTCAGCTTGCATCCGAATTGTATCTAACTGACATTCCCGTTGTCTTCTCGGCTAAAGCCATCCTTGTCGGCCTCATGGACAAACTTCCTCTTGGGAGAGGATTCAATTAGGCAAGGTTTCGGGGAGAAACTTTCCCAGAATAGAAGGGTTCTAATCCTCCAGATGCCTTGCCAGCCGCCTCAAGTGAAGTGGACTCCCACACCTGAATCCAGGCGAGCGCAGGGGCCGAATTTAGGAGGTGGCTCTTGTTCAGGGTACGGGTCCTGGCCACCGAAGAGGAAATTGCCCTCATTACGCAGGCCGCCCGGAAGCTTGGCCTAAGTGCGCCTCAATTCGTTACCCGTCTGGTCAAGAGACTCACACGAACCCTGCAAACCCCCAAGACCCGACGCCGTAGCGCCACATCCCCGAGGCGGACGAAGTCGTTGCGCAAAAAGCCGAAATCCTGATAGATATATCACTGTATAGATATAGGACTGTCGGATCGGCGACAAAGCGCGTATTCTCGTTGCCGAGATGTGTTCCCGGCCCGTTTACCACAGCCCGAGCCGTACTATAATCCAGCCGGCAAATCAGCGCAGGAGGAGGAAATGAAGAGACCCAAGCGCAAGATGTCCCCTGGCGTCTCACGCGCACGACGGCCCAAGACCGGAAACAACAAGGGAATGTTAATTCTGCTCAATGAAGAAGAAAAGATGAGCATTGAAAAAGCGGCCGCGAGAGAAGGGATCAGCATGAGCCGTTTTATTGTCGAGCGGGCTCTGAACGCCGCCAAGCGCGTCCTGTCCTAAGTGTGGCCGCATGACTCCAACACCCGTGGCCCAAAGCTGCGATGGCGAGATGCACACGAGTACGATTCATTCGGCGAGTCCTTGAACGTAGGCTGTCGCACGCTCGGCCAACTTTTCTGCCCGCACCTTGAGGAACTCCTCGAACTTATTCACTTCGAGAAGCTCGTCACCCGGAACAGATTGTTCATCCAGCCTCTCTTGCTTAACATTGTGCTCCTTCAAGTACTTCTTGGGGGCTTTGCCGCTAAACGACCTGTTTGCCTTCTCATTCAGCACAGCGATGTTCGCTATCGAGTCTACTAAACTGGTGTCGAAGGAATCCTTGACGACTTTTCTCGGGAAGATATGATGCCATTCCGGCTTGAACCCCTCATTGATCTCATTGTCTTCTTTGTCAAAGCCGATTCGGACCTCCTGATTGATCCAGTCTTTTGCTCCACTGTTGAAGACAGTCAAATAGAGGATCAGCCTGAGGAACTTGTCCGTGTACTCCTCGCGGAAGTCATCGGCTGTGAACACGCGAGGTGCGGATAGCAGTGCGGTTAGATCGTCAATGGTCTCTGCGAAGGATTTTTTCGCTCTGATCTGTTTTGTATCGCGATCAAGAACCGTGGTCGCTGAGCCGCTATACCTACCGTCCCTTGTAGCGATAAGGAGCCAGCTGAACGCCTTCGCAAATTTGAAATCTTCGGGGAAAGAAGCTCTCATCACAAATACCGGTATGAGAGCATTTAGGGACGGCAAAAGTTCGCTCGAAAGTACTCCATATTCCAAGAGATTCTTGATGACCGAGGAAATCGACTCTTTCGTCTTTCGCCAATACTCGTCAAACTCATTGGAGGGATCCCAGAAGGCTTGCGGAACGTCCTTAAGCCTTGCGCTCCCATGCCCAATGATGGCAAGGGTCCTGACTACCACACCTGGATCGAACTCAAAGCCTTTAAGTTCAAGATCCTTCAGAAAGGGATCGAACTTCTGCCTTATCCAGCCCTGCTGCTTTGCAGCAACGAGAGCAACCACAATGTTACTTTCACGGATTTTTGTTCCGGCCGTGTTCAGCCTAGCAAAAATCTCGGCAACGTCTTCCAGTTCGTGGTCAACAATAATCTCGTATAGTCCGGCGGTCTCGATTTTCTTAATGGATTGAAGCTTCTCATGAACCTCCGCAAACCGTTTGGCTCCTAGTTTTTCGGCTACCTCCGCAGCAAGCTCAGACAGATTGTGAGAGTTGAGAACACGCCGGACAGACAGCCAGTCGTTGGACTTCCGGCGAACGGGGTTTATAAGGCCAAATTCCAGGTCTTCCTTGTCGATAGCGATATTCGCGAGAACATCGTATTTTTCGAAAAATCTGTTCCATTGTGCAGCGTCCGACCACCAGTATGGTTTCTTCCCGAAGAGTAGCGCGAGGGAAGCTACTCGCTGCTGACCGTCGACGATCCACAACTTGGGACCTTGACTTCCCAGCGCGGTCCGCGGGGAGTCATACGCCGATTCCCAAAGAAGCAGTGTGCCGATCGGATAACCGCGCCACAGGGAGTCCACTAGATCAACTACCTTGGAAGCCCGCCAGACGTATTTTCGTTGAAACTCGGGCACGTTTAGGTTACCCAAAGTTGCATCATCAATGTGTCGGACAATGTCCGCAATCTGGAGCCTTTGATCCTTCATTTCTTCCCTCGACTTAGTCCTTGCAGGGTATCCTCCAGACCTTAAGGTGTTGAATATCCAATACCCTTCTCTTCGGCTTGACCAAGTACCTGAAGCACTCTATCCACAAAGACGGAAGCCCGTTGATACAGGGCGTACACTTCCTCGTTGGTCTTTTCAAAGACGTATCCAGCAAAATTCTGATGAACCAGACTGTTTCGCAAAAACCCAAGCTCCAAGAATGCCTCAACTGAAGACTTGAGAGGGTCAACCTTCGATTCGGCCTTTAGTTTTTCACCTATATCCTCCCCGAGCAAACTGAAAAAGGGACCTGGTCTTTTGTTTTCCCAATCGAAATACGTAAAATATTGCCGCTTCAGAGCCTTGATGCGGACCAACGCGAGCACGCACGCGTCAGAACCGCTCTTTCGGGCACAGTAGCTTTGTATGGCGTCGGAAATCTGATGCTCAAACAAGCTCGCCGCAGAAAGTACCAGAGTCTTACGAAATGAGTCATCGACGGTTCGCAGGAGCGAGAGTTCGTTTCTGCCCGACAGATAGAGTAGAAGACTAGCGTTGTCCTCGTACGCTCTATCGATGATGGTGTTGGCCATAACTCTACCCGATTACGAGTTCCTTGGCTCTCTTAAGTCGCAGCAGGACATTCGCCTTGTCCGTCGTCGATTTTTGTGTGGCTTCAATAAAATCGTTGTCTTCTTTGAGGCTATCAAGCCTCAGAGGATCAATCTGCTTTCCGTTTCCGTCATGTAAAGAGCGGGCTTGCGCCGCAAAGACCGCCTCGAACAATAGAATGTTGAATTTTCCCGAGGTCTTGCCATAAAACGCTCTAGGGGGCAAGGAAGAGCAGGAATTCACGAACTTCTCGAAGAGGTCCTTAAGTTCCGTGAGTCTGTCGCCAGAGATATTACGGCATTGGCTCGAAAACCTGTTTAGAAAACTCGCCATTGACGGACGATAATTGTCGCCCTCCATAAACATCGCGAACCCTCTGAGTACGATCTCAAGGTCTTTCATGTGCAAGTCAGGCTGCGGAAGTCCCAGGAGGAGCCTCCAGTCTGGATTCAGGTTCAGTTTCTGTAGCATTTCGTAAAATCGCGAATGGTACAGACTGATGCGAATCTCCTGAGGAGTCAGGTTCATACCGCCTGAATTGAGGCGATTGAAGATCTCGAAGATGGAGGAATCATCTCCCTCGGGCAGGTTCTGTTTGATGATGACGTTTCTGATAGTTCTCAAGTCAAAGGTCGTTTTGTATTCTTCCAGTGTTTCGTAATTAAGACCGTTGAGCTTATTCGGCTGGCCCGGCGGTTGGTGCGGTAGCTGGAGATTAAACTTGCTGAAGAACGCGTCATCTTCCAGCACTGCGTCCGGGATCTTGCTCTGCTCGTCGAATATCTCCCTCAGCTGTACCCTCTTCTCCTTGCGAGGAAACTTACCCTTAATGAAATAGTAAAGCGACATTAGCCGTTGCTGACCATCTATGACTAAGAACTTGTTTCGGCTCTCCTCGTAAAGAAAGATTTGCGGCACGGGCAGTCCTATAATCACGGATTCGATCAGCTTCGAGGCCCTTTTCAAATCCCAAACGAAATTCCTTTGGAATCCAGGTATTTTGACCGCCCCTGACTCGATGAAGCTATGGAGCGTCAGGATGTTGAAATCATTCGGTGAAGCCGTGATGTCATACTCCTTAATCTCGCATTCCTCCCCGTTGGCTTCATCACCCTCGTACCAATTCTTAATGGAATCCCCTTCCGCGGCACTGCTAGCCGGGGGTCGATCAGTTTGCGGTTGATCACCATCCTCCTCATCCTCATGAAGGCGATCGAGCGTCCCTTCATCTGTAGAGATATCATCAATTGCCTGCAGCTCCCCCGCCGCTGCTTTGCCGACACTCGTGAGGCCGGCGCTCCACACAAATCGCGATGGCCATCCACGTCGACCCTCAACGAACTGCCCACATCCTTGATCTTGCAGCCTCCGGAACAACTCTATAATTTCGCGCCGTTGGAATTCATGTCCCCCTGTCCCTCTATTAAGCAGGGCCAGGATTCGGTCAACCTTGGTTTCCGACTGATCGCGCTCACGGCGCGCAGCATGGTCGAAAAACGCCTTGGCGACTGTATTCTGTCGATAGAGTTGCCGGAGCATGTCAACATTCGGCGATTTGGAATCCATCTGCTGCTCTCCCGTCAAGTTTCAGCCTAAAGTTCGTTCAAAGAAACTACGCGTGCTATTTGGGGCCAACTCCTGATAGGTCAGGCCCAACAGGGGCCACGCCAAGGACAGCCCGATTGTCCGCACATCCGGTAAAACCGCGAGTCGTCAGGTCGCTCTGCCGTATTTGGCACAGAAAATGCTAATCATCTCCTGCCACAGATCAGGGCGAAGACCGCGCGGATAGCCTTACAAATGTTCCGGGGGAAAGAAGGTTTATTCTCCCACACGGGTGGTTTTCAGAGCAAATGCCGGGGAAACCCGTTGGAGTATGAAATCCAGGCTTGCTCAACTCGATGAGTGCGCTTTCAGGTAAGCTCCACTGACCCTGGATCGGACAGAATAACCGATTGATCGGGATGATTTCCTACTTGGCGGACTGCTGTTCGAGAACTGCATTGACTGTGATCGCCGGGACTAAGTGTGATATCTCGCACCCAATTCTCGAAGCCTTTGCTCGTGATAGTTAGCTTGTGGTCGCCCGCTGAAATATGCAACGTTGATGGAGTGTTTCCTGAGAACTTCCCGTCAACCATGATCTCAGCGCCATCCGGCGTGGACTTCACTGTGACAGTCGGCAAGATGTTCCCCGCCGACCGAGGCGTTCGTCGATTCTATCTTAGGACTTCCTAAAGCATTAACCAAGTCGGCCCTGTCGGTGAATGGCCCAAAAAGACGCTTGATTTTAACTAGCGCCGAAACAATTCCCATATTCGCGGGTTCAGAAGAAATAATAGATATATATGTACGACCAATTCTCCGGTTGGAGTAGTCATATATCTAAATGGCCTGGTGGTAGGCCCTCTGGAGGCTTGAGATGGCTGAAAGTTCAAATCCGACAACTACTGAAGCGAAGGTTAAGCCGGTGAACAGGTTTCTGAAAAGGGGTGCGTTGACATTCGGCGCGTGTCTAGCTCTGGCTGACGAGGTTTTCGCCCAGCAGGGCGGCTCTCCCTGGACTCAGGCTGTTCAAGCACTCCAAGCCGCATTTACCGGCCCGATTGCCACCGGACTGGCCTTGGTTGCCATCGTGGTAGGCGGCTTGATGTTCGCCTTTGGGGAAGGTGCGGCCACCCTCCGCGAGTTCGAGTCCTTTCTCACCGAGCAAAGAACCACGCGGCTCCAAGACATCACTAAGCCTATCGTGGAATCCTTCAAAGTGTGGCGCGTCGAGCGAATAAAGAGAAGGAGATTCGCACGAGGAGCAACGGGGCTTGTGCTAGATGCGGCTATTTTGCATCGCGTGTTCGCGTTCGCAGTTGAAAACGAAATGATCGTAAAGAATCCTGTCCGAATGGAAGGACGGCCGGGCGAGAATCCGGAGCACGGCGCTGAACCGTTTACAGCCCATGACCTGTCCCGGTTGCGGGATCACGCGGGAGAGGACCTATTTACGTTCCTGTTGCTTCGATGGACCGGCCTTCGCGGATCGGACGCGGTCTCTGTGACTTGGCGAGAGGTGCACTTCGACGGAAAAGAAATTGAGCGGATCACACAGAAGCGAAAGAAACGAGTAATCCTGCCAATACAAACTGAGTTGCTGTTTGCCTTGGAAGCGGAATGGGAACGCAGAAAGCCCGACTTGTCCGACCGGGTTTTGCTCAATCCTTTAACGGGCAAACCACTCACACGTCCACGTCTGTATCATCGAATGCTGGCCCTTGGAAAACGGGCTGGTGTGCCTGATGCTCACCCACACCGCTTCAGGGATACCCTTGCTGTGGACATGCTGACACGCGGCGCTAACCCGTATGATGTGGCAAAGATGCTAGGCGATACGATCGAGACCGTGGAAAAGCACTACACGCCATTCGTGCGTGAGCTCCGCGAACGAGTCAGGATGATTCTCGAAACCGGGACCGGACTCGAAAATTCGTCCAAAATCCAGCCAAGCGACCCTCAGAACGCGATAAAAAGGCCGAATTAGAAGTCTGTTCTCAGAATGACCAACAAACGAGGAGAGGTGTGCGTGCAAGTGATTGAGATTTCGGTTGCGCGATCTGCTTTTTCCGTCACACCAGTGTCACAATTGCGAACCCCGAATCCGTAAGCGATTGAAATCTAAACAGCTTGTGGCAGCCGGACCTGTAAGCCGAATTCTGTCCGCCGGATTGCTCCGGCGGGACGGCCATTCCTCTGGGCCGCGCATTGCTGCGCGGCTCTGGCGACCTACCCGGAGGTTTGACGCGCCGAGCCGGCACGTGCCCGGGACCGAAGTTCCTGGCTTCCTCCCTATTTGGTCTTGCTCCGTGTGGGGTTTGCCCTGCCCGCGGCATTGCTGCAGCGGCGGTGCGCTCTTACCGCACCTTTTCACCCTTACCCCGGCGTTGCCGGCGAGGCGGTGTGTTTTCTGTGGCACTTTCCGTCGGACGGGCTTGAACCCGGCCTCCCGGACGTTATCCGGCACACTGCTCTGCGGAGTTCGGACTTTCCTCCCCGCCCAATCTCGCCAGAGCGCGTGCAGCGCTCCCGCCAGAATGGACGGGGCGGCCGTCCGGTCCAGCTGCCTACAGAGTCATTATAGGGTATGAGCAGCTTGCCGGGGATGAGCCTGGGTATGGGGTCTCCGGTCTTCGGGCCTGGCCCGCAGGCGGGCAGAGATTTACAAGCTCCTTGAGAACAGAGCGCGGCAGGCTGGTAGACTTGTAGCGGCCCAGGGCTTTCAGAATGGGTCAAATCCGAGACCTGGGACGCCAGACCTGATTTTGTGAATATCGTCGAAGCCATCCGCGTTGCCTTCCAGTCGCTGTGGGCAAACAAGCTGCGCTCAGTGCTCACGCTGCTCGGTGTGGTGATCGGCGTGGCCGCCGTGATTGCGGTGGTCACGTTCGTTTCCGGCATACAAGATTATGTCGCGCAGAAGGTCTTCAATTTAGGAGCCGACGTCTTTCTGATCTTCAAAGTTTCGCCGTTGTCGACCGACATTGATCACTACCTGGAAGGCGAAAAGCGGAAAGACCTGATGTATGAGGACTACGTGGCTGTGGCGGAGGCCTGCAAGCATTGTGAACTGGTGGCGGTGTCCACGCGCAATGAGACCGGCCAGGTAAAGTATGGCGGGCAATCCATCAGCGACACGCTGGTGCGGGGAATTACGCCGGGCATGGCGACGATTCTTGACACCGATCTCACCAGCGGCCGGATGCTGAATGAGACCGACGTCAGCAATCGATCTTCGGTTGCGGTCGTCGGAACGGACATCGTGGAACACCTGATGCCGGGCATCGATCCTCTGGGCAAGGAGGTTCGCCTAGACGGCTGGACGTACACGGT
>Ga0187846_10000657_pt1 | contig 19626 bp, 12 predicted proteins | sample TC_taG_FD_161473 | JGI IMG/M metagenome (GOLD analysis project Ga0187846, IMG submission 161473) | Biofilm microbial communities from the roof of an iron ore cave, State of Minas Gerais, Brazil - TC_06 Biofilm (v2) | ecosystem: Environmental > Terrestrial > Deep subsurface > Cave > Wall biofilm...
GGGTCCTGGCGACGGTGTAGCGCCGCGCAGCGAGTGCCTGTCCAATGTGGAGGTCTATCCCACCGATCTGGAAAGACTCGAGCGCGCGTTTCAGTATGACCCGCTTCGCAGCGCCAACGGTGGCGATGAGGTGGACTTCCGCGTTCGCGATGCTGACGGCAGCTATCGCTGGGTGCGGATGCGCGGCAAGCACGTGCTCGATTCCGGCGGGCGGGCGGTGCGCTGGGCCGGGTCGCTTACCGACATCGACGCCGAGAAGCGCACGCAGCAGGCCCTGCGCGAATCCGAGGAGCGCTTTCAGCTGGCAGTTGCCGGTGTGAATCAGGGCGTATGGGATTGGGATTTGGCGTGTGACACGGTCTTCATGTCCAAACGCGCGCAGCTCCTGTTCGGGCTGGAGCCGGGCGAGCCGCGAAGGCCGCGGCGCGAGTGGATCGCGCGCTGGCACTACCACCCGGACGACAAGCCCCGTCTGCGCGCTGCTGTGTCGGCGTACCTGCATGGCACCACGAAAACGTTCTCTGTCGAATACCGGATGCGCCTGCCGTCGGGACAATGGCATTGGTTCTACGATCGCGGCGTCGCTCTGCGCAACGACGACGGCCGGCCGTATCGCGTGGCCGGCTCGATCGAGGACATCACCGAGCGCAAGAATGCGCAGGCGGAGCGCGATCGCCTCGAAGTGCAGTTGCGCCAGGCTCAGAAACTGGAGGCGATCGGGACGCTCGCCGGGGGCGTCGCGCATGACTTCAACAACATCCTGGCGGCGATCCTCGGCTACGGTGACATGGCGCAGAAGGCCGCCACCGAAGGCACCCCGCTGCGACGCTACATCGATGCCGCGATGAGCGCAGGCTTTCGCGCCAAGGCGCTGGTCGAACGGATTCTCGCCTTCAGCCGCAGCGGCATGGGTGAGCGCACTCCGGTAGTGCTGGAGGCGATCGTGGCCGAAGTGCTGGACGCGGTGGCGACCTCGCTTCCGCAGCAAGTGCGGCTCGTGCGTCGCCTCGAGGCGGGCCGCGCGGCGGTGCTCGCCGACCCGGCCCAGCTGCATCAGATCGTGCTGAATCTGTGCACCAACGCGGCCCAGGCGATGGACTCCGCCGGTGACATATCGGCGGCGCTCGAGGTGGTCGAGTCCGATACGGAGCGCAGCGTCTCAACCACGACGCTGCCCGCGGGGAAGTATCTGAAGCTGCAGGTATCCGACTCCGGCAGCGGGATCGACCCGCAGATCATGGATCGCATTTTCGATCCATTTTTCACGACCAAGGAGCTTGGCACCGGCACCGGCCTTGGCTTGTCGCTCGTGCATGGCATCGTCGCCGATCTCGGTGGCGGAATCGACGTACACAGCATTGCAGGTGTCGGCTCGACTTTCGACGTGTACCTGCCGTGGCATAGTCTTGCCCCCTCGAACCAGGTCTCCGAGGAGTCGGTCGTCAATGGCGCCGGGGAGACGATCCTGCTGGTCGATGACGAGACTGCACTGGTGCGCCTGGGCGAGGAGATGATGGCGGAGCTCGGCTACGAACCGGTCGGATTCACTTCGAGCGTCGCGGCGCTCGAGACGTTCCGCGCCGAGCCGCAGCGCTTCGACGCGGTGTTGACCGACGAGGCAATGCCGTCGATGAGCGGCTCGGAGCTGGCAGTCGAAATCCGCAAGCTCAGGCCCGACATCCCCATCGTTCTGATGAGCGGCTATCCGACCCCGGCGCTGGCGGCGCGTGCGCGCGCCGCTGGTGTGTTCGAGGTCCTGGCCAAGCCGCTCGTCGCACGCGACATCGCACGCAGCCTCGCCGGCGCGCTCCGAAGCTAGCCCCCTCTCGTTGCAATTGAAATCCAGCCGCGGCACGGCGGAAATCGCGCCGCAACGCGTCGTCTCGATCATGGCGCTAGGTTCGATTCGATGTCCTGCGGTCCCGGCACCAGGAGTCCCAGTGAAAGTGGCCAAGACTTCCAAGGCTTCGGTGACGAGGTGGGATTCGCTTGCGGAGTGGGAAAGTGTTGCGGAAATTTGTGCAGTGGGCGAGCCCGTATTTGCTGCTGGAGCTGTTGCTTCCGGGCGGCACGGTGGTCGCGACCCTGGTCTTTCTGTATCGAACCTGGAAGGCGAAGCGAAACAGTGTTCTAACGGGTCACTGAAGGAGTCTCATGTGTTAACGCAACCGTTGGCTGTCAAAGAGGACTGGCTTGACGACGCGCTCTTCTCATCCACGCTGGTAGTTGTCTTCATCGCGATCGGAACCTCGATATTGCCTGCGAGACCGCTACCAGGGGTTGACGCGCACCCCACGGAAGTGCGGACGCTTGCGTGGCGCTGACCGATCTTTGGTAAGGACCGCACCATGAAACATCCCGCTGCCATGCGCGAACCTCGGTTGGTGCAGTCGCCCGAGGACGGTTGCAGGCCGAACTGCCCGTTTCGCGCCATGTGCGAGTCTGCAACGCAGTCCCCTGCCGCTCTGCGGTCTTCTGAGAAGGCGGACGTCAGGGTCGTGCGACGCAGGAGCGCGGCCTCGCTCGCAAGCGCCGCCATCTGAGGTCCGACATGACATCGAACCGCCCGGTTGCTCTGATCACAGGCGCCTCGAGCGGGCTCGGATTCGAGTTCGCTTGCCAGCTGGCCGAGGACGATCATGATCTGGTCCTGGTTGCGCGCGGCGACGGCGCTCTGCGGCGCCAGGCCAGGGAGCTCGAAGCAAACCACGGGATTCTCGCGATGCCCGTTGCGATCGATCTTTCGCGACCGGGGGCTGCGGAAGAACTGTGGCGGCGAATCGCAGCCACAACGCGCGGCGTCAATGTGCTGATCAACAGCGCTGGCATCGGGGTGGCAGAGACCTTCGCTTATAGCGACCCCGATACGACGCAAGCCATGCTCGAGTTGAACATCAACGCGCTCACGACGCTGACGCGCAAAGCACTGCCAGGCATGCTCGAGCGTCGTTACGGCCGCATACTCAATGTCTCGTCGGTAGCGGGTTACCGGGCCGGCGGGCGATGATCGCCCGCCGGGCGGCCGCTCGAGCAAAGGAAATCGTCATGAACGAGGCCATTGTCAGCAGGAGAAGGTTTAATCGCAGCTCCGTGGTCTTTGCGCCGAAAGAAGCGACGGCGCAGATCTGATGAAGCCACTGTCATGAGGGTATTCCTGGCCGGAGCAGCGGGCGCGGTGGGCAAGCGCCTGGTGCCGCTGCTGCACTGTGCCGGACACGATGTAACGGGAACAACCCGCTCTGAAGCCAAGGCCAACGAGCTTCGTGCGGAAGGAGTGGAACCTGTGGTGGTCGATGTGTTCGACGAACCCGCTCTGGCGCGAGCGGTTGCGACGGCTCGGCCCGACATCGTTCTCCATCAACTCACGGATCTTCCGCCGGGCCTCGATCCTGGCCAGATGGAGGAGGGAACACGGCGCAATGCGCGCATGCGAAGCGAGGGCACCCAACATCTGGTAGCGGCAACGCTCGCGGCGGGCGTTCGGCGTCTGATCGCGCAAAGTATCGCCTGGATGTACGCGCCGGGACAGGAACCGCATACGGAAGAAGATCCGTTGGATCTGAACGCGTCCGGCACGCGTGCGATCACGGTGGCCGGCGTCGCATCATTGGAGCGACTGATCCTTTCAACACCGTCGATCGACGGAATCGTTCTTCGTTATGGCCACTTGTACGGTCCTGGCACTGGTGCCGCTGCGGTGCCCGAGGCACCCGCGCTCCACGTGGATGCAGCCGCCTCGGCGGTCATTCAGGCGATGGGAAGGTTGATGCGCGGTGTGTACAACATCGCCGAACCGAGTCGATATCTCACTACCGATAAAGCGCGCCGCGAACTGAACTTCGACGCGGCGGTTCGGTGCTGGCCCGTGTCCCAAGGGGGGATATGACTTCCAATACCGCATCGCCCTGCCACAACAGCATCGTGGCGTAGGCACGCCACGGGCGCCAAGCTTCCGACCGCTTCTCCAGTTCGCGCTCGGTCAGGCCGCCGGCTCTCCTGCGTAGGTGCAGGTCGCCGGCCGGAAACGCATCGGGATCGCCCAGCGCCCGCATCGCCACGTATTCCGCGGTCCACTTGCCGATGCCGGGGATCTGGCACAGCAGAGCGCGCAACGCGCGGTCATCGAGGGCTCCCTCGAAGCGGATGCGCCGTTCGCATACCGCGCGCGCCAGCGCTCGGACGGTTTCGGCGCGTGACCGCGTCAGGCCGATCTGCGTCAGATCGGCCCCGGCCAACGCTTCCGGTGTCGGAAAAAGATGCGTCAGGCCCGGTGCGGGCGCATAGCTCTGGCCGAACACACTCGCGATGCGTCCCGCAAGCGTGGTGGCTGCCTTCACACTGACCTGCTGGCCCAGGATTGCACGCGTGGCCAGTTCGAAGCCGTTGAAGCAGCCCGGTACGCGCAGTCCTGCCTCGGCCTGCAACAGCGCTGCAAGGGCCGGATCACTGCCGAGTGTCCTCGAAATGATGGACCAGTCGGCGTTCAGGTCGAACATCGCGCGCACGCGCTCGATGATGAACGCGAGCGAGCGCGAATCGTCGAACTGAACGCCGACCTGAACCGCGTTTCGCTGCTCCTGCAGTGCCACCTCCAGGAATCCGTGGCAGCCATGCAGCGAAATCGTGCGGCGGTAGCGGCCGTCCTGCACCGCTTCGACCCCCGGCGTGGCGCGCGCTGACAGGAATTCGAGCATCCGCTTCCAGTTGTAGGGCGGGCGGAAGTCGAGTCGGAAAGAGCAGGCGCTTTCCGGCTGCTTGGCCGTTTGGCGCGCCAGGCGCCGCAGCTGCGTTGGGGTGCGGCGATAGACCTTGCGGATCGCGTCGTTAAAACGCCGCACGCAACCGAAGCCGGCGGCAACTGCGACCTGCACCATCGGCAGTCTCGTCTCGTCGAGCAACTGCTTGGCAAAGTGCAACCGCCGCGTCTGCGCGACCGCGCTCGGGCTGGCTCCCAGGTGTTTGAGAAACAGGCGCCGCAGATGGCGCGCTCCGACGCCGAGGTGATCGGCAAGCGTTTCCACGCCGCCGTCTTCCAAACCGTTCTCGCTGATCAGGCGCAAAGCGCGCGCCACCGTGGTCTTGGTTCCGGACCACGCCGGGCAGCCGGGTGAGCACTCGGGCCGGCATCGCAGGCACGGGCGAAAGCCGGCCTCGGCCGCGCCGGCCGCAGTAGGGAAGTAGATGACGTTGCTTTCCTTGCAGGTGCGCGCCGGGCAGATCGGTCGGCAGTAGATGCGCGTGGTCAGCACCGCGATGAAGAACTTGCCATCGAAGCGCGCATCGCGCGCGAGCCGTGCGCGCGAGCAAAGTTGCTGATCCAGTTCCATACGCCGTGTCGAGCGATCGTAGCCGATTGTCGCAGGCGAGTCGGACGTTTTCGGACATCCAAGTCGGTCACATACGGTCACACATATCGAGGTCCGCGAACGTCCAACAGCGTGCTCCGTGTTGTTCTAGATTGCTGCGCGCTGAAAGCCAGCTTCGAGCAACGACCACGCTTGAATGAGGGAGACGAGCCATGAATTCGACGATCCGCACGGCGGCCATCGCCACCATTTTGTTCGCCGCGCTCGGCCCTGCGCAGCAGCTCGGTGCGCAGGAGCGAGCGTCGCCCAGCCGTTACCGCGTAATCGATCTGGGCACACTGGGCGGGACGTTCAGCGTCGGCAACACGATCAACAACCTCGGTTGGGTGATGGGGGGCTCCAACGAGGCAGGCGATGTGGTGCAACTGGCCACGCTGTGGCTGCCCGGAAAGCAGGTCCCGTTGGGAAGGCTTGGCGGCCCCAGCAGCGACGTGTTGTGGCCGGTGAAGAACGATTTCGGCCTGATCTCTGGTGTGACCGAAAACGGCAAACCCGATCCGCTCGGCGAAACCTTCTCTTGCCCGGTGTTCGGGCTGACGAGCGGCAATTCCTGTATCGCGTTCGCCTGGCGCAACGACAAGATGACGGCACTTCCCGGCCTGGGCGGCAACAATTCGATCGGCGGCGGCGACAACAATCGCGGGCAGATCGTCGGCTGGGCCGAAACCGCTGCGCGCGACCCGACCTGTGCGGGCACAAGCTCGCCACCTTTCGTCCAGTTCCTGCAGTTCGAGGCGGTGATTTGGGAAATGGACGACGGCCATTGGCGCGTGCGCCAGCTCGCACCGTTTCCGAGCGATGTCGATGCCGCGGCCGTAGCGATCAACGACGCCGGCCAGGTGGTCGGCATCTCGGGGCTGTGCAGCATCGCGATCGGGGGCTACAGCGCGATCCATGCGCTGCTGTGGGAAAACGGCACCCCGATCGATATGGGCAACCTCGGCGGTCACGGCTGGAACACCCCGGGCGCGATCAACAATCACGGCGTCGCGGCTGGGTTTGCGAATCAACCGAACGATGTGAGCGGCGGAGTGCTGGCGTTCCTGCCCGAAGCGTTTACCTGGACGAAGCAAGGCGGAATGGTCGACATCGGCCGACTGCCGGATGACGCCATCAGCGAGGCCACCGACATCAACGATGCAGGCCAGGTCATCGGTGTGTCATACGCCCACACGGACTTCAGCGGCGCGCGCGCCTTCATCTACCAGAACAGCATGATGACGGCCCTGAACGACCTGTTGTCGGCCGGCGATCAGGCGAGTTTCTTCATATCCTCCACCGGCGGCATCAACGACGCGGGTGAGATTGCGGCGACCGCCAATCTGGTTTCCAACGGGGTGGTCACGGCTGCAACGCACGCGGTGCTGCTGGTGCCGACCGGGGAGTCGGACGGCGGCAATGGCGCGGCCGCATCGGCCGTTAATCCGGCCGAGGTCAATGCGCAGATGCGGCAGCGCGCCTCGCTGCGCCACTTTGGCCGCGCCGAGGCGACGCGATGACGCGGTATCCGTCTGCTAGTTCAAACCGATCGTCTTGTCGGAAAACTGGATGTTCTGAATATGGGTGAGGGTGTCGGGCCCTTCCGCAGTCGTCGCCGATGTGACCAGCCACGACCCGTTCGGCTGCTGGATGACGGTGTAATTACCGGACGGGCCCCGGAAGACAACCGTGTTCGTGCCGCCGCCGCCGTCGATCGTGTCGCTCGTGTTTACCGGGTAGGGCGAGGTCAGCGCGAAGGCGGTCACCGGGAACGTCACAGTTCCATTGTTGCTGTAAGAGAAACCGTTGTTGCTGGCGCCGTTGGAATACGTTCCGGACGCGAGGTTCACGCCAACGCCGTTGCAGAGAATGGCCTGGATCTCGACATTGGAGAAGTTGTTCTGATCCGTGAAGCTTGCGTTGGTCACGGTGATCACCACCGATGCGATCGACCCTATGGTCGACCGTGTAAAGGCCCGGAAATGCTGGATTCTGATTGCCGAACCAGGACGGAAGTCCCGGCCCTGCGAAGAGGGCGGGCTCCCAGTAGGACGCCGCTTCCGCGACATCGAGATAGCCGAAGATCAATTTGGATCCGCTGGGATCCGCCGCCGCCCGATTCAGAGGCACGTTGTAGGCGGCGCCTCCGAGGATCACGAGGTCGGCCGAGCTGCTCGCGATTGCGGCGTTGATGCCGGCGGTCTGCTGGTTTGCGGCGATCACGTATTCGAACGAGCGCACTTTGCTCGGCGGCCCAGTCAGCGGCGGCCTCGGCAGGGTCGGCGCCGCTGGCGGCGGGGTGGCCTGTGTCACCATCGAAGTGGCGCTGACCTCGGTTAGCGTCGCGCTCGCTGTTGTTGATCCGCCCGCACCGGTACAGCTCAGGTCATAAGCGAAAGCGCCGGAACCCGCAGGCGCGACGATCAGCGACCCGTGGGTCGATTGCGGTCCAGACCACGCGCCGCTCGCGGTGCAGCCGGTGGCGTTCGTCGACGACCAGGTGAGCGTTGCGGCCTGCCCGACGGTACCGTACCAGGGATTGACCGAGATGGCGGCGGTGGGGCGGGGCGGCGGGGTACTACTGCCGCCACCGCAATCGGCCAGCAGGGTATGCACGCGCTACGTCGCCAGTTTCGGTGAAGGTTACCTCACGACATGCACTGCGGCCAGGAACTTGCCTTTCTGGAACATTGCATTAACCCGTTCCGACCGGGTGGTGATATCGGCTCTGCGTTCGACACCAATGCGTGACGGACACGCGGTAGCGCGTCATCAAAATTAGGTCCGTAGCGTTCTACCTGGGAATCGGCGCAGACCGATCCTTTGGAAGCTACTCGGCGCGTGATGATTGTTCACATCAGTCCGCTTCGAATCCTTAGCCTTTTGCTTGCAACGGGCTGCTGCATCGCCTGCGGCGGTGACGGGGGCTCCGCCGCAACGCAGCCTACGCTGACTTCGATCCAGATCTCGCCAGCGAGCGCGAACATCCTGCCAGGCCAGAGCCTGCAATACCAGGCGATGGGCTCGTATTCAGACGGCACGACACGCGACATCACGACGCAAGTGTCGTGGGTTTCGACCCAGACCAGCGTGGCGGGCATCGGCGCCACTGGACAGGCCAGCGCTCTTGTGCCCGGGTCCGCTGTCGTCCAGGCACAAGTTGCTGGCGTCATGGGAGCGGCACCGCCGTCGCCCCTTCGACGTGGCACCTCGCACGTTATGAGGCTGAAGCGGCGCTGCTGTCCGGTACGGCTGCCGTCGTCGGCGCAGCCGATGGCAGCGATCGCGCCGTCGGCGACTTCGGCGGCGAGGCGTCGGGCAGGAGAGCTGTGACCCTGATCGGCACAGGTGATTCTGTCGCCTGGACGGTCGCCGCGACCGAAGCGGGTGCCAATGCTTTGGTGCTGCGCTTTTCGATTCCGGACGCACCCGGTGGAGGCGGTCTGTCCGCGTCGCTCGATCTTGCGATTGCCAACAAGAACGGCGCCTCGCGCCTTGCTGGTTCCCTGCAGCTGACCTCCCGCTACGCTTGGCTGTACGGCGGCGTGATGGATGGTACGAAGCTTTACAACGCGCCGGCGAACGCAGCAACGTACGCGACCGCGACCGGACCGACGCATCTGTACGACGAGATCCAGCTCAAGCTGCCGATCGCGCTCGCGGCAGCTGACACCATTACGCTGGCCAGGAATACGGCTACGACGCTTGGCGTCATCGCAATCGACTTTATCGAGCTCGAAGCCGTTCCGGCGCCACTGACCCCGGCCAGCGGATACCTGTCGCTGACTGATCCGCGCTGCGGCGCGATCCCGTTGGACCTGCGCAATTCCCAATCGGTTTTTGACGGCGCGGACGACTCCAGCTACGGCAGCGTCTTCAATGCCGTGATCGGAATCAACCCGTACAACCCGCCCAGCTTCTCGGTTCAAGAGAAGGTCTACTACGCTACCAACCCGGCGACCGATGCATTGCAAGACACGGTCGCGAGCGCAGCCAGCGCGGGAATGAGCATGTTCGCGCTTGCCGACCATAACCTGCACAGTCTGCAGACCTGTCTGGCGCTGGTCGCTGCGAGCGGCAGCGGCCTCGCGGGAATATTCGTTCCTCCCGGCAGGTACTACGTTCGCGGCGTGCTGCCGGTGCCGAGTGAGGTTGCCCTGCAGGGGGCCGGCATGTGGTACACGAAGTTCACCGCCGTCGATACAGCGGCGCCGAGCGCCGCCACGGTCAACGGGCGCAGCGGTATTGCGGGACTGTCCGGAAATCTCGTCATCTCGAGCCCTGCAGGAGGCTCGATCGGCGTGCGCCTGTCGAACTTCTCGATCTTCGGCAACGTCACGCAGCGCGATGTAGTCGATTCCGTGATCCCCGACGGCATTCGAGCTCAACTGATCAACAGCACGGTGGACAACGTGTGGGTCGAGCACACGTTCAGCGGCATCAAAGCGAATCAGAACTCCTCGGGGGTGACGTTCAGCAACAGCCGCGTTCGCAACACCTTCGCCGACGGCATCGATTTCTACAGCAGCACCAGCCAGTCGTCCATCGTGCATAGCTCGGCCCGCTCCACCGGCGACGACGGTTTCGCGATGTGGTCGCAGGGCACGACGGTGGCAGCCACTTCGCAGGCTAACTCCATTGCGAACTCGATCGCGGAGTTGCAATGGTATGGCAACGGTTTTGCCGTCTATGGCGGAAACCAGATGAGCATCACTCAAAGTATCGGCTCCGACATCCTGAACTATCCATGCCTGCAGATGTCGACGCAGTTCGTCTCCTCAGCGATACCGTCAACCGCATCGATGTCGGCTGCAGCGTCCGGTCTGAATTTCTACCGCTGCGGCGGCAACGGCTTCAACCAGCAATTCGGGGCCGTACTGCTGGGAACCGACCTGGAAAACATCAATGGAATGTCGCTGAGCCAGATCCAGGTGGCGAGTCCCACCTATAAAGGCATCGACATCCGATCGATCCCGCTTCCGGCCAGCGGGACCGTAGTGGCGAGCTTCGCCAATGTCAGCCTGCAGGGCGTCGACATCACCGCCGCGCCGGAGTGCGCAACGGTGGGCGCGGACACGGGCGGCACCGTGCAGTTCAACGGCGTATGCAGTTGCAGCGCCGCCGGCAGCGTTCCCCAGGCGTGCGCAGTTGCCGTTTCCGCTTCCAGCACGCTGCAGGTCACGCCCAATATCTGTAGCGCGATGTCGTGCCCGGCCTTTTGACGAAGCCGTTCGCACCGAGCCGTTCGTAAATCGAGTGTGACGGTGGTAGGTCGTCCCGGTTCGGCCTTCCGTAAGCCCGCAGCCGGCGGGGACGTGCGCAGAGCAGGGCCCCCATCAGGTACGATCGATCGTCTTTCCGGTAAGAGCGAACGCCCGCTGAAGTATGACCGCTTGCCGATCTCGTCGGCGCCCATGTTGCTCGCGCAAGCCGAGCGGCCGGGTGAGGCTGGCGTACGCGATCTGTCTCACGCTGCTGGGATGCAGCCTCGGCCCCGCCTATCAGCGACCTGACGCGCCGACGCCGGCAGCGTGGCGCGGATCCGGTGGCGAGCCAGCGAACTGGCCGTCTGCCGATTGGTGGCACGGCTTCGGATCGTCCGAGCTCGACGGCTACGTGGTGCAAGCCAGGCAAGCCAACAACGACATCGCCGCGGCCGTTGCGCGCGTGCGGCAGGCCGACGCGCTGGCTTCGGTCGCCGGGGCGGCCTTGCTGCCAACGATCGGAGCGAGCGTGAACGCCCTTACGGAACGCCAGCAGGCATCCGCAGGGGGGTATGCGGACCTTCGCCAGGTATCGCCGCAACTCACAGCGAGCTACATGCTCGATTTCTGGGGAAAGAACCGGGCCGCGCAGTCTGCCGCCATTGCGACTGCTACGGCAAGCCGTCGCGATCAGGCAACCGTGGAGCTCACGGTGATGACGAGCGTCGCGCAGACATATTTTGCCGCCTTGGAGCTGCGGGATCGCTTGACGGTCGCCGACGACAACGTCGCATCCGCGGAGAAAACTCTACAAGGCTTGCGCCTGCAGCTGGCTGCGGGAATCGCAACCGCGCTGGACGTGGCGCAACAGGAAACCACGGTGTCCACGCTCAGTGCCGCCATTCCGCCCCTTCGGCAGCAGTTGCAAGCGACGCTCGATGCGCTTGCGATTCTGATCGGTCGCCTGCCGGAGTCGGTCGGCGGCCCCACGATCTCTCTGTCCGACCTGTCTCTTCCGGCCGTCAGCCCCGGTCTGCCTTCCGAGCTGCTCGAGCGGCGCCCGGACGTTGCGGAGGCCGAGGCGCAGCTGATCGCCGCCAATGCCAACATTGCGGTCGCGCGGGCAGCCTTCTTCCCGAGTATCGAGCTGACCGCATCGGATGGCTTCGCGAGTCCATCGCTGTCGACGCTGGTGCGCTCATCGAGCCGGGTCTACTCTGCTGCTGCCAGCCTTACGCAACCGATCTTCGAAGGTGGAGCGTTGCGGGCGCAGCTCGAGCTTGCGAAGGCGCGGCGTGATGAATTGGTGGCCAATTACCGCAAGACGATCCTTGGCGCCTTCGCCAATGTCGAGGATGCCCTGGTCGCTGTGCAACAATCAGCCGAGCAGGTCAGCCGCCAGGGAACCGCCGTCGCCAAGGCGCGGCGCGCCTATCAGATTTCTCAGGCGCAGATGCACGCAGGGACCGTGAACATCCTGACGGTACTCAGCACCGAAACGGCTCTTTTTTCTGCGCAGGATGTTCTGATACAGGCCAGGTTCGCGCAAGTGCAGTCGCTCGTCAGCCTGTTCAGTGCACTTGGCGGCGGCTGGCGCGAAGAGCCGGGAGAGTCGGGCAAATGAGCGGTGGTCGCTGGAGCGCGTTGGCTGGCTCAATGATCCGGACGGCACGGCGACCTCGCGGCGCGATGATCGTCGCGGGGATCGTACTTCTGTTGATCGTGGCGGTGTACGGGTCCGCCGACGCACCGCGGCGGCCGGCCGCCACCACTGCTGGTACGTCCCAGGCGATCCGCGTTGAGACTGCGGTTGCGACGCGACGGGATGTACCGATCTTTCTCGAGGGCCTTGGCACGGTCCAGGCCTTTTACACCGTGACGATCACTCCGCGCGTGGACGGGGAGTTGCTCTCACTCGGATTTGCCGAGGGGCAGATGGTCAAACCGGGAGATGTCCTGGCGCAAATCGACCCCAGACCGTATCAGGCCACCTTGGATCAGGCGCTCGCGACCAAAGGCAAGGACACCGCGCTGCTGGCCAACGCGAAGCGCGACCTCGCGCGCTACGAGTCGCTTGCTCCGGAGGAGCTCACCAGCGAGCAAACGCTGGAGACACAGCGCTCGCTGGTCGTACAACTCGAAGCGCAGTTAGTCGGCGATCAGGCGGCCATCGATAACGCAAGAACCCAGCTCGGCTACACGACAATCCGATCTCCCATCTTCGGGCGCACCGGTATTCGCCTGACCGACCCCGGCAACATCGTGCATGCGGCGAGCTCGACCGGCATCGTCGTCGTGACCCAGGTACAGCCCATCTCGGTCATTTTTACGCTGCCGGCCGATTCGCTGTTTGCAGTCCGCAAAGCGATGGCATCGGCTCCGTTGGAGGTGACGGCGATTTCGCGCGATGGCAAGAACCTGCTGGGCAGTGGAACGGTCGGCCTGATCGACAACGAGATCGATCAGGCGACCGGCACCATGCGGCTGAAGGCCAGGTTCCCGAACAAGGACAACGGGCTCTGGCCCGGCGATTTCGTCAACGCCCGCGTGCTGGTGCAGACCGAACACGACGCGCTCACGATACCGTCCGCGGCCGTGCAGCGCGGGCCGGAAGGCGTCTACGCCTTTGTCGTGACCTCGGATGCCAAGGTCGAAAAGAGGCCATTGCACATCGTTGAAGAATCCGGCGGCGTCGCGATCGTTGAAAAGGGACTGCAGGACGGCGAACGCGTTACTACCAACAATGCGTATCGGCTGCAGCCGGGCAGCCGCGTTCTGGTGGTGGAGGCGCTGACGGCGTCGCCGGCCGGCAGCGGGACGCGAAATCCATGAGCATTTCGGCGCCCTTTATTCAAAGGCCGATCGCTACCTCGCTGTTGATGGCGGCCATCTTTCTGGTCGGGTTGGCGGCTTTCCCACTGCTGCCCGTCGCGCCGCTGCCGGAAGTCGATTTCCCCACGATTCTGGTCAATACACAGCTGCCCGGAGCCAGCCCGGAAACGATGGCCTCGTCGGTCGCGACGCCGCTCGAAAACCAGTTTGCGCAGATTCCCGGGGTTGCGCAGATGACTTCGACCAGCATACTGGGCAGCACCCAGATCACGATTCAATTCGACCTGAACCGCAACATCGACGCCGCGGCTCAGGACATTCAGTCCGCCATCGACGCCGCCGGCGGCACCTTGCCGAAGAACCTGCCGTCGCCTCCCTCGTACCGGAAGATCAACCCGGCCGATTACTCGATCGTCATCTTCGGCGTTCACTCGGACACCTTGCCGGTGACGGCGGTGGACGAGTACACGGAAAACGTGATTGCGCCGCGCATCTCCCAGATCGAGGGCGTCGGTCAGGTATTTATCGGAGGGCAGCAGAAGCCCGCGGTTCGCGTGCAGGTCGATCCCGCCAAGATCGCGTCGCTGGGCATTCAACTCGAGGATCTGGCCAACGTCATCTCGACGGCCACCGTCAATGCACCCAAAGGATCGATCGACGGACCGGTTCGAGCCTTCGTCGTGTACGACAACGACCAGCTCCTGAAGGCCGCTCCGTGGAACAACGTGATCGTCGCGTACAAGAACGGCGCGGCGGTTCGGATCCGCGACATCGGTGTTGCGGTCGATGGAGCCGAAGACAGCCGACTCACGGCCTGGCAGAACGGCAAGGACGGCATTCTGCTGCTGATCCGCAAGGTGCCGGGCGCCAACATCATCGACGTCGTGTCCCGTATCCAAGCGGCGATGCCGCAGATCATCGCGACGGTTCCGCCATCGATCAAGGTCGACAAAGTGATCGACCGAACGACGACGATCAAGGCCTCCGTTCAGGATGTAGAGATCACGCTGGCGCTGACGATCGTGCTCGTGGTCCTGGTGATCTTTCTGTTCCTGCGCAACGTGGTGGCAACCCTGATCCCGGCCGTGACCATTCCGCTCGCGCTGCTCGGCAGCTGCGCGCTGATGTATGCGCTGGGCTATACCCTGGACAACCTCTCGCTGATGGGGTTGACGATCGCGGTCGGCTTCGTGGTCGACGACGCGATCGTGATGCTGGAAAACATCTATCGGCATATCGAGGCGGGCCTGTCGCCGATGGAGGCCGCGTTCAAGGGCGCGGGCGAAATCGGCTTCACGATCCTGTCCATCAGCATATCGCTGGTGGCCGTCTTCATCCCGCTGCTGCTAATGGGAGGGATCATCGGGCGACTGTTCCGCGAATTCGCAATCACCGTCACGATGACGATCGCAATCTCCGCGTTCGTCTCCCTGACGCTATCGCCGATGATGTGCTCGCGCTTCATGCGCGACGAAAGGCGGGCATCGCACGGGCGCCTGTATCGGCTGACCGAGCGCTTCTTCGACGGCATGCTGGCCTTCTACACGCGGGGCCTGGACTTCGTGCTGCGGCATCCGGGAGTTACGCTGATCACGTTCTTCGTGACGGTGGCAACCAGCGTCGCGCTGTATGTCATCGAACCAAAGGGGTTTTTTCCGCAGCAGGACACGGGGATCATCGCCGGACTGGCGGATGCGTCGCAGGATGTCTCGTTCAACGAAATGGTGCGGCTGCAGCACCAACTCACCGATGTGATCGCGCGGGACCCCGACGTTGCGGGTTGGGCCACTTCGGTGGGGGGCGGCGGCAGGCCGATCAACAACGGGTTCGTCATCATCGGCTTGAAGCCGCGTGCCGAACGCAAGGCAACCGCGGACCAGATCGTCAACCGGCTGCGTTCGAAGTTCGCGGGCGTGCCCGGCGGGACAATCTTTCTTCAGGCAGCCCAGGATTTGAACGTCGGCGGAAGGCTGTCGCGCACGCAGTACCAGTACACCTTGCTGGACCCCGATTTGGAGGAGCTCAACGAATGGGCTCCAAGGCTTCTGAACGGACTGCAGGCACTGCCTCAGTTGAGGGATGTCGCTACCGACCAGCAAACCAACAGCACCATGCTGTCGTTGACCATCGATCGGGACCAGGCCGCTCGTTTCGGAATCCAGCCGTTCGTCATCGATCAGACCTTGTACGACGCATTCGGCCAACGCCAGGTTACACAGTACTTCACGCAACTGAACACGTATCACGTCATTCTGGAGATCACGCCGGCGCTGCAAACCGATCCGAGCACGCTGAACAAGCTTTACGTCAAATCGCCGATCTCGGGCCAGCAGATCCCGCTGTCGACGTTCGTCAAGTTCGACACCCAACATGTCGGTTTTCTGTCGATCAATCATCAGGGCCAGTTTCCGGCGGTGACGCTCTCGTTCAATCTGGCGCCCGGTGTCGCGCTCGGTCAGGCGGTGGATGCGATCGAGAAGGAGGTGTACGACATTCGCATGCCACGCTCGATCATCGGCACGTTCCAGGGCACCGCGCAGGCATTTCAGGCATCGCTTAGGAGTCAGCCCTACCTGATCCTTGCGGCACTGGTCGCCGTCTACATCATCCTGGGCATGCTGTACGAGAGCTACATTCACCCGCTGACGATCCTGTCCACGCTGCCCTCGGCCGGGGTCGGGGCGCTGCTGATGCTGCTCGCGTTTCACTACGACCTGACCGTCATCGCACTGATCGGCATCATCTTGCTGATCGGAATCGTGAAGAAGAACGGAATCATGATGGTGGACTTCGCGATCCAGGCCGAACGCGAGCAGCATTTATCGCCACAGCAGTCGATCCGCCAGGCATGCCTGCTGCGGTTTCGTCCGATCATGATGACGACGATGGCGGCCCTGCTCGCCTCGCTTCCGCTGATGCTCGGACACGGCACCGGCTCGGAGATCCGACAGCCGCTCGGCTATTCAATGGTGGGCGGGCTGCTGCTGAGCCAGGCCCTGACCCTGTTCACAACGCCGGTGATCTACCTGTACCTGGACCGCCTGAACAGCCGGCTGGAGCACGGCAGCGTGGAGCCGGACGAATCGCGGATACCGGCATCGCCGTGAACGCATGACGAAATAGAGAGCGTCATGGACCTCAACGCATTGCAGAACGTCCGCGCCTGGACGGAAGGCATCGAGGTGGAATCCGATGCGATCCGGCAAATCGAGAACATCGCCGGCCTGCCGATCGTCGCCGGGCCGGTGGCCATCATGCCGGACGTGCATCTGGGCAAAGGCGCAACGGTGGGGTCGGTGATTCCGACGCGTGCAGCGGTGATCCCCGCGAGCGTCGGGGTCGATATCGGCTGCGGCATGGCGGCGGTCAGGACGTCGCTGAAAGCAAACGACTTGCCCGACTCGCTGGGTCAATTGCGGTCGGCGATCGAGCAGAAGGTGCCGGTCGGTTTTTCGATGCATGCGCGGGCGATATCGAGCAATGGTGACGGACCGCAGTTGTCCCGGCGCTACGACAGGCTGCGGATCCTCAAGCGCATCGGCAAGTACGACCACGGGCGAGTCTGGCTGCAGATCGGCACTCTGGGAGGCGGAAACCACTTCATCGAGCTGTGCCTGGATGAGAAGGACTGCGTCTGGGTGATGCTGCACTCCGGATCTCGCAACGCCGGCAAGACGATCGGGGAGACGGCCATTTCGATGGCACGCGAGATCGCATTGAAGCTCGACCGGCGGCTGCCGGACAGGGATCTGGCCTGGCTGGACGAGGGTACGGCGGCCTTCGACGAGTATATCGAGGGACTGCGGTGGGCACAGGACTACGCGGCGCACAACCGGGCGCTGATGATGCGCTCGGTCCTGAGGGTGCTCGCTGCCGAGTTCGGCCGGAACGTGGCGACCGACGAGGAAGCCATCAACTGCCACCACAACTACGCGTCGCTGGAAGAGCACCTCGGGCAGCGGGTGTGGATCACGCGCAAGGGAGCCGTGTCGGCGCGTGCTGGAGAGTTCGGCATCATCCCGGGCAGCATGGGCGCCCGTTCGTTCATCGTGCGCGGAAAAGGCAACGCGGATTCCTACTGCTCCTGCTCCCACGGGGCAGGGCGTCGGATGTCGCGCGGCGCTGCCAAGCGGGCGTTCTCGCTGAACGACCTGCGAACCCAGACCGCGGGCGTCGAATGCCGCAAGGACCGCGGAGTACTCGACGAGATCCCGGGGGCCTACAAGGACATCGACACGGTAATGGCGGCCCAGGCCGACCTGGTCGAGGTGGTTCACACCCTGAAGCAGGTGATGTGCATCAAGGGGTGACCCCGGCAAGAAGCGCGGGTTGCCTCGTTACGCTTCGTTGCGTTACTTCGTTACTTGCAGCGCTTTTCATTCCGGTACGCTGCGCGTCTGTAAGCGTGGCCTCGCCGATGGTCGTATCGGGGCCGCATCGAATTTTCAGGTAGCAAACTCCATGCAGACAGCGCACAGGGTCGAGGCCGTCGGCGCGAGCTTTACCAGCTATCAGAGGTGGGTGCTCGGACTGCTCACGTTCCTGCAGTTCACGATCATCCTGGATTTCCTGATGCTTTCGCCGCTGGGCGCGTTGCTGATGCCTGGGCTGAACATCTCGCCCGAGCAATTCGGCCTGGTGGTATCGGTCTATGCGTTCAGCGCCGGCGCATCCGGCATCGCCGCCGCGGGATTCGCCGACCGGTTCGACCGCAAGCGACTGCTGCTAGTGTTCTATGGCGGGTTCGTGGCCGGCACGCTGATGTGTGGCGTGGCACACACGTATGGCTTCCTGCTGCTCGCCCGCACGGTGACCGGCGTGTTTGCCGGGGTGGTCGGCTCGACGGTGTTTGCGATCACCACGGATCTATTCGCGTACCAGGTGCGCGGACGAGTGATGGGGATCCTGCAGACCGCCTTTGCAGTCAGCAACGTTGTGGGCGTTCCGGTGGCGTTGGCCCTTTCCAACCGCTGGGGTTGGAACGCACCATTTTTGCTGATCGTCGCAGTCGCAGCGCTGGTCGGGGTGGCGGCGATGCGCTATTTGCGGCCGATCGACGCGCATCTGAAACTGCATCCGGATCGCAGCCCGATGCATCATTTGCTGCATATAGTGACTACGCGCCGGTACTTGCAGGGGTTCGCTGCCACCGTACTGCTGGCCACCGGCGGTTTCCTGCTGATGCCGTACATGAGCGCCTTCCTGGTGCACAACCTCGGCATCGATTTCGGTCAGCTGCCGCTGGTCTACATGATCACCGGTGCTTCCAGCATCGTCGCCGGGCCGCTGATCGGTCGAGCGGCCGACGTGGTCGGCAAGTTCGTCGTCTTCGCCTTCGGCTGCGCCGTCACCATCACGATGGTGCTGATCTACACGCACCTCGGCGTGACCCCGATCGCCGTGGTGATCCTGATCAACTGCGTCCTGTTTATCGGCGTGTTCTCACGGATGATTTCGGCCCAGGCGCTGATCTCGGCTATTCCGTCTGCGGCGGACCGCGGCGCGTACATGTCGATCAGCAGCTCGATCCAGCAGGTTTCGGGCGGGTTCGCCGCGATCGTGGCCGGCCTGATCGTTTCGGAGAGCGCCAGCGGCGCGCTGGAGCATTTCGACATCGTCGGGTACGTGCTGGTCGGCACTACGCTGATCACGCTGGCGATGATGTACTTCATCAGCCAGCGGATCCGCCGCGCGGAGCCCCACTGAGGGTGAGGTCGGCCAGAGACACGATCAGCCCTTCGACCGCTGTTGCCGTGCGATTGCGCACGGATAGTGATTTGAACATCTCGAAGCTGGTCAGCGCGAACAGCGTATCGACCAGATCGACATTGCCGGCGCCACCGCCGCCATCGTTGGGCCGCAAGCGACCAACGAGCACGGACAGCCCCTGACGCCGCCATTCGTCGCGCTCCTCCAGGCTCGCGGCAAGCTCGTCATCAGACACGATCACCGTCCGCAACTTCGGAAGTATTGCCCGGTGCGTGGTCCAGTTTTGCCGCTATTAGGATCGCGTATTTTGCCGAGCTGATGAATCGCTACCCGGCGCTGACGGTTCGCTACGACGGCAATCCGCTGATGATACTTTTCACAGGCGCAACACCATGCGTCTCCGGTTACTCGACTCCGTGTGCACCTCTCGTAAGCGATTTTCTGGCGAAACTCACCGGTAGCGGCTTTGCCTCCCAATTTACGTTCAAGATAATGGCCGGCTACTTCGATGCGCAGAGCCCTCTTTGGAATCCGGG
>Ga0187846_10000658_pt1 | contig 19620 bp, 18 predicted proteins | sample TC_taG_FD_161473 | JGI IMG/M metagenome (GOLD analysis project Ga0187846, IMG submission 161473) | Biofilm microbial communities from the roof of an iron ore cave, State of Minas Gerais, Brazil - TC_06 Biofilm (v2) | ecosystem: Environmental > Terrestrial > Deep subsurface > Cave > Wall biofilm...
CCTCTTCGGGGGTGAGGAACCGGCGAGCCATCGTCGGTCTGTTTGGCGGTGAAGGAGGCATCTCCTTCAATCCTCCTGCGGGAATCCCGCCGCCGAAGCGCGAATGCTCTCCCCCAGGCCGGAGATCGACGTCATGCCGTACGCCCGCGTCCTCCAGACCATCGATTGCCACGCCGCGGGGGAGCCGCTCCGCATCGTGACCGGAGCGCTTCCCCCGGTTCCGGGTGAGACTATCCTCGCCCGCCGCCGCTACATGCGGGAGCGCCCGGATCACGTCCGCCAGACGGGGCTTCACACCTTTGTGCTTGATCCACACGACCCGTTGCCCGAGGGGTTCCTGCTACGCTAGCAGAGGGCGCGCGGCTGCTCCCGCGTTGCGCTGTCGATCTCGGGTTGGCTCGATCGACTACACGGCAGGGCCCGGGGCGGGCTCGCCCTGGCGGCGGGGGGGGACGCCGGCGCGCCTCGCGGGTGCCACCTCGTGCCAAGACGGGAACAAACACGGAAGGGAGTGGGAGATGAGCAGGGTGCGGGTGTTGGTCGGGACACGCAAGGGGGCATTTATCCTGACGTCGGACGCCAAGCGCGAACGGTGGGACATCACCGGTCCCCACTTTGCAGGCTGGGAGATCTACCACCTCAAAGGGTCTCCCGCGGACGCCAACCGACTGTACGCGTCGCAGTCCAGCGGCTGGTTCGGGCAGCTGATCCAGCGTTCGAACGACGGGGGAAAGACGTGGGAGCCGGTCGGAAACCAGTTCGTGTACGAGGGCGTCCCGGGCACGCACCAGTGGTACGACGGCACGCCCCATCCGTGGGAGTTTGCGCGGGTCTGGCACCTCGAGCCCTCGCTGACCGACCCCGACACCGTCTACGCCGGGATCCAGGACGCCGCGTTATTCCGCTCGGGCGACGGCGGGAAGACGTGGCAGGAACTCCCCGGACTGCGCGGCCACGGCTCCGGGCCCTCCTGGCAGCCGGGCGCCGGCGGATTGTGCCTGCACACGATCCTGCTGGATCCAACCAATCCCGGACGAATGTTCGTCGCCATCTCGGCGGCGGGCGTGTTCCGCACCGACGACGGGGGGGTGACCTGGCGGCCGGCCAACCGGGGTCTGCGGTCCGAAGGGATCCCCAACCCGACGGCCGAGGTCGGCCACTGCGTTCACCACATCGCCATGCACCCGTCGCGCCCCAAGGTGCTGTTCATGCAGAAGCATTGGGACGTCATGCGCAGCGACGACGGGGGTGAGTCGTGGCATGAGGTCAGCGGCAATCTGCCCACGGATTTTGGGTTCTCCATCGACGTGCACGCGCACGAGCCCAACACCATCTACGTCGTCCCGATCAAGAGCGACTCGGAGCATTTTCCGCTCGACGGGCAACTGCGCGTCTACCGCAGCCGGACGGGTGGAAACGAGTGGGAGGCGCTGACCAAAGGTCTGCCGCAGCGCGACTGCTACGTCAACGTCTTGCGCGACGCGATGGCCGTGGACTCGCTCGATTCGTGCGGGGTGTACTTCGGAACCACCGGAGGCCAGGTGTACGCGTCGGCCGACGCCGGGGACAGCTGGTCGCCCATCGTCAGAGATCTTCCCGCCGTGGTGTCCGTCGAGGTCCAGACGCTGGCATGATCCGGGTCGTGCTCCCCGCTCATCTGCGGCGGCTCGCGCGGGTCGACGGGGAAGTGACGCTCCAGATCGACGGCCGGGTTACGCAGCGCGCCGTTCTCGACGCGCTCGAGGCCCGCTACCCGATGCTGCGCGGGACGATCCGCGATCAGGTCACGCAGCGGCGGAGAGCGTTCCTGAGGTTCTTCGCCTGCGAGCGGGACCTTTCGCACGACCCTCCCGATGCCCCGCTGCCCGACGCGGTCGCGGAGGGGCTCGAGCCCCTGCTGGTCGTCGGGGCGATGGCGGGCGGCTAGCGCCGCGCGCTCCGGCCCGAGCGCGCGGGGACGAACCGAACGCCCAGCCAGACGGCGCGGGTGCCGCGCCGGGGCCCTACTGGTTCGGGTGCTTCTGTTGGTAGTCCTTGACGAGGCGCGGGTTTTGCTCGGCGCCCTGGAGGAGCTTGTCGCGTTCCGCGGGAGTGCTCGCGCCGGTTGCGCGCCGAATGGCATCCATATACTGCTCGTGGGTGAGAAGTCCCGTCTCCGCCAGCCCCGTCGCGGTGACCCCCGGCCCCCCGATCTGCTCTTGGGGGCTTCTAATGGAGAACGCGAGGTGCGCTCCGAGGTACGTCCCAAAGAACAAGAGCGTGGTGACTTTCTCGTCCGCCGTCATGAGGATGTTTCCGCCCTGGACGGCGTCGGCCGGGGTCGCGAGGGTGAACGTGCCGCCTCCCATCCATGCGCTCGCGCCGGTTCCGTACTCATAACTGGCCGAGGTGACGGGCAGACCCCCGATCGTCCCTGTGAGCGTCCCGGAAAACTTGTGCCGTTCGTCTTCCGTGCTGAGCGTCAGCCCGGCGAGCGCTTTGGGGACGTTAAAAGAATAGTACAGCAGGTAGCCCGTCGGCCCCGAGGCTCGGGTGGATCGCGTCGGCAGCGAGGTCGGGACGGCGCACAGCACCCCGAGCCCGGCGGCGAAGAGTAGCAACCACCTCGTGTAACGACGACCAGGATGACCCAAGTGAGATTCTCCCCCCGAGCGGGTGCTTCGGCGGCTGGGGAGACTATCCTCCTGCGGTTTGCTCGCCCGCACGGTGTTTCTGTTCTCCTTGTTCCCCGCGGGATGGCTTGTCACCCGCGGAGGCCGAATCGTATAATCGGGGTGAGGCTGGTGCGAGGCAGCGGGCTGGGCCGGGTTCCAGGGGGAATGGCGCATGTCGTTCGTCGACAAAACCCTTCATTGCCTCGACTGCGGCAAGGAATTTGTGTTTACCGCGGGCGAGCAGGAGTTCTACTCGAAGAAAGGATTCACGAACGAACCGCTGCGTTGCAAGGACTGCCGGGACGCCCGAAAGCGGTCCCGCGAGGGGACGGCGGGGCCGCGGGAGATGTTTGACGCGGTGTGCGCGAAGTGTGGCGCCAAGACCCAGGTTCCGTTTCGTCCGAGGGAGGACCGGCCCGTCTACTGCCAGGACTGCTTCCGCGAGATTCGCGCGAAACAGCGGGTCATGTAGGGGCGCGGGCGCCCATGCCCAACGTCCCGCGCTGCCGCGCACGAGAGGGCTCGACGGCCCATTCAGCATGCGGTCCGCACGTCGTGCTTGCGGTGATCGGCGCGCTCGTGGTCGCGGCCTGCACCGGTCCGGCCGCGCGCCGGCCCCCACTCCCGCCCGTCCCTCACCCGACGGTGCAAGGGCCCGCGGTCGAATCGATCAAGCGGGCCGGCGTGTTGCGCGTCGCGTCGGATTTGTCGTCCCCGCCCATGGCCTTTCGGGATGGCGAGGCGCCCCGTGGATTTGAGGTTGATCTTGCCGGGCTCTTCGCCGCCGCCCTCGGCGTCCGCCTCGAGGTCATCGATAGTCCTCGCGCCGCGATCGTCGCCGGGCTGACGCACGTCGATATGGCGATCAGCGCACTTCCGTTGGACGGCGAGACCGGGTTGGTCTCCGAGCCGTACTACGTGATGAGCCAGGCGATCCTCTGGCGGGAGGGAGAAGTGCCGATCGCCGAAGGAACGCTGCGCGGCGTCCGGGTGGCGGCGGAAGCGGGGAGCCCCGCCCGGAGGGTCGCGGAACAGCTGGACGCGGGGTCGCTGATCCTCGTGTACCAGCCCGTCCAGGCGCTGGACGCTGTCTCGCGCGGCCAGGCCCAGGCAGCCGTCGGCGACCTCCCGCTGTTGCTCGACTACGCGCGCACCCACCGTCACCTCCAGGTCTCGACGGCGCGGTGGGGAGAGGTCCCCCTCGTGGTGGTGCTCCCGCCGGATGCGCCGGATCTCGCCGCCTTCACGACGGAGGCGATCCGCGAGCTCCGGACGAGCGGGGGGCTCGACCAGCTGCGGCAACGATGGCATCTGTGATCGGCCCGCGGGGCGGTGCCCAGGAGGACGAGATGAATATCATCGTCGCCGGCAGGAACATCGAGATCAGCGATGCGCTGCGGGCGCGGGTGACGGAGAAGGTCGGCCGGCTCGCCAATCATTTCGACCAGGTGCACAAGGCCCAGGCGTGGCTCCGCGTGGAGCCGCATCCCGGCCGGAACCAGGTCGCCGAGGTGACGCTCTGGGCGGACGGGGTCGTGCTGCGGGGAGAAGAGGCCAGCGAGGACATGTACGCGGCGATCGACCTGGTGGCCGACAAGCTGGACAAGCAGATCAGTAAGTTTCGCGGCAAGCTGATCAAGCGGCGCCGCACGCTGGCGGGCCGCCGGAAACAGCAGGCGGCCGCCGCGGCAGAGGCGGCGTTGCGGCAGGAACCCGCGGAGGCCAGCGCGCCGGAGGAGCCCGGTACGTTGGTGCGGATCAGCCGGCGGAAGCGGTTTGAGATGAAGCCGATGACGCCGGAGGACGCCGCCATCCAGATGGAGCTGCTCGGGCATGACTTCTACATGTTCCGCAACGCCGAGACCCTCGAAACGAACGTGGTCTACCGACGGGCTGACGGAGAGTACGGGCTCATCGAGCCGGAGGGATGAGGGGACCGTGGAGCAGCCGCCTGCGCGGGGATCGCTTGCGCGTGAAGCCGAAACCGTCATTCGCCGCCTCCAGGGGGTGACCGCCACCCGGGTCGAGGTCGAGCAGAACGGCCGGATCGATCAGGTCCACGTGCTCGGATCCCCCGATCGGACGGCGCGGGTGCTCGTCGCCGACGTGATCGCCGCCCTCGCCGCGGAGCTGGGCGTGAGCGTCGAGCCGCGTCAGGTTCGCGTCGCGGTTCTCCGCCCGGGGGAGACGCAGCCGGGGCCCGCCCCCGCACGGGCTCGGCTCAAGTTTGTCGGTATGACCGTGACGACCCTTCGGCATTCCCTGGAAGTCAAGGTGCAGCTCGAACACGACGGGCTGACCTACGAGGGCGGCGCGACGGGTCCGAACGACGCGACCCACCGCCTGGAACTGGTCGGCGAGGCCTCCCTCCGCGCGATCGAGACGTATCTGCGAACCGAACGCATCTTTTATCTGCGGATCGCCATGCTCGTCCCACTCGCCACCAATCAGGCGGTCCTCGTCCTGGTCACGTGGGCCGGGCCCGAGGAGGAACTGCTGACCGGATCCGCGGTGGTGAAGGACGATCCTCGCGAGGCGGTCGTGCGGGCGGTGCTGGACGCGACGAACCGCCCGGTGAGCTGGCTGGGAGCCCGGTAGCCGCGGAGCGGGGAGGCGCGCGCGTCTCGGCGACCCCGCGTCCAGAAGGGCGTCCGGTCAGACTGCCGCCCCATCTCGTCCGGGCGCCGCGCCCGGCAGAGCACTCTACTTCACGGAGAGGGACGTTCCCCAGGCACTTCCCCGACCCCGCCGCCGGGTATGATCGTTCACCCTGATGGACTATAATGGGAGGGATCGCCGCGTCGGCCTTCCTTAGAGACCGGACGCCGCGAGCAGGAGTCGCTGAATGCTGAAGATCTTCCAGTCATTGCTCGGTGACCAAAGCGAGCGCATCACCAAGCAGCTGCGGGACACGCTCGTCCCCCGGGTCAACGCCGTGGAGGCGAAGTTCGCCGAACTCCCTGAGGCCGCCCTCCGGGGCAAAATGGACGAACTGCGTGAGCGCGCGCGGGGCGGGGAGGGGCTCGAGGACCTCATGCCCGAGACGTTCGCCCTGGTCCGCGAAGCCAGCAAGCGGACGCTCGGTCAGCGGCACCACGATGTCCAGCTGATCGGCGGCGCCGTCCTGTTCAGCGGCAAGATCGCCGAGATGAAGACCGGCGAGGGCAAGACGCTCGTCGCCACGCTGCCGCTGGTGCTGAACGCGCTCGACGGGCGCGGGGGGCACCTCGTGACCCCCAACGATTACCTCTCCCGGCTGGGGGCCGGGTGGATGGGACCGATCTACTCCCTCCTCGGCCTGCGGGTGGGCGTGATCTCCCACGAGTTTGCCGGGCTGTACGATCCCGTCTACGTCGACCCCGTCCCCCACGGCGACGAGCGCCTCAACCATTTTCGCCCGGTCCACCGGCGCGAGGCCTACGCCGCCGACATCACGTACGGAACCAATAACGAATTCGGGTTCGACTACCTGCGCGACAACATGGTCATCCGTCGCGAGGACCTCGTCCAACGCGACCTCCACTACGCGATCGTCGACGAGGTCGACTTCATCTTGATCGATGAGGCGCGCACCCCGCTCATCATCTCCGGGCAGGTGGAGCAATCCACCGAGCTCTACTATCAGTTTGCCAAGCTGATCCCCCGGCTGCACGCGGACACCGACTACCACGTCGATGAGAAGCTGAAGACCGCGGTGCTGACCGAGGAGGGGGTCGGCACCCTCGAGCGCATGCTGGGCGTGGACAACCTGACCGATCCGGCGCACATCGAGCTGATGCACCATGCCCAACAGAGCCTGCGCGCCCAGACCCTGTACCACCGCGACGTGGAGTATGTCGTCAAGGATGGACAGGTCATCATCGTCGATGAATTCACCGGCCGCCTGATGTTCGGGCGGCGGTACAGCGACGGACTGCATCAGGCGATCGAGGCGAAGGAGGGCGTCCGGATCGAGAAGGAAAGCCAGACGCTGGCCACGATCACCTTCCAAAATTACTTCCGGATGTACGACAAGCTGGCCGGCATGACGGGTACCGCGAAGACGGAAGAAGCGGAGCTCACCCAGATTTATAACCTTCCCGTGGTCGTCATCCCGACGGACCGGCCGATGGTTCGAGATGATCTTCCGGACCTCGTGTACAAGAACGAGAAGGCCAAGAACCAGGCGGTCGCCGCTGAGATCGAGGAGTGGTACAAGAAGCGCCGGCCGGTCCTCGTCGGAACCCGGTCGATCGAGAAGAGCGAGGCCCTCTCCGGCCTGCTGCGCCGGCGCGGGGTTCCCCACCAGGTCTTGAACGCCAAGTACCATGAGAAGGAGGCCGAGATCATCGCCCAGGCCGGCCGTCCGGGCGCCGTGACGATCGCCACCAACATGGCCGGCCGTGGCGTGGACATCATCCTCGGCGGGAACCCCCCCGCCCCCGCGGATGCGGAGGCGGTCCGCGCCCTCGGCGGCCTGCACATCATCGGCACCGAGCGGCACGAGGCGCGGCGGATCGACAACCAGCTGCGCGGGCGCTCCGGGCGCCAGGGAGACACCGGGTCGTCCCGCTTTTACGTCGCGCTCGACGACGAACTGATGCGGCTGTTCGCGGGGGAGCGGATCGCGAAAGTGATGGAGCGGCTGGGCATCGAGGACGACATCCCGATCGAGCACACGCTCGTCTCGCGGCAGATCGAGGGCGCCCAGAAGAAGGTCGAGTCGTACCACTTCGACATGCGCAAGCACGTGCTCGAGTACGACGACGTGATGAACGTGCAGCGGAAGGTCATCTACGCCGAGCGCCGCAAGATCCTCGACGGCAGCAACCTGCGCGAGAACGTGCTGGACTTCATCGAGACGCTCGTCGGCGGGCTCGTCGACGCCGTCTGCTCGACCGAGGTCCGGCCCGAGGAATGGGACCTCGCGGGGCTTCTCGAGGAGGCCCGGCACACGTTCCCGCTGCCGCCCGACCTCACCCCGGAGACCCTGCAGGGCCTGGACGCCGAGGGCGTCCACGATCGGCTCCTTTCCGCCGCGCTGGCGGCGTACGAAGCGAAGGAACAAGCCGTCGGCCCGGAGACCATGCGCGAGCTCGAGCGGTTGGTCCTGCTGCAGACGTTGGATCGCAAATGGATCGACCATCTCTACGCCATGGACGCCCTCCGCGAGGGCATCGGGCTGCGCGCTTACGGTCAAGCCAACCCGCTGATCGAATACCAGCGGGAAGGCTATTCCCTCTTCGAACAGCTCAAGCACGACGTCCAGGAAGAAACGCTTAGGTTCCTCTACCTGGTCCAGCTGCAGCCCGCCGCGCCGGTTCCCGTGGAGGCCGCGCGGCCGGCCTACCGGGTGAACCGGCAGGATGGCGACGGGACCCGCCCCCGCCCCGCGGGGGGTGGGGGGGCGCCCGTCCCGGCGCGGGCGGCCAAGGTTGGACGAAACGATCCGTGCCCGTGCGGCAGCGGGAAGAAGTACAAGAAGTGCCACGGCCGAGGTGAGTGACGCCAGGTCCCCGGGAGACCCGCGGCGCCTCCTGGAAGATCCCTCCGGGGGTACGTAGCGCACGGCGTCTCGCCCGGATCGATACCTTCGATTCGTCGAGGCCTGATCAGCCGCCAGGGGTTCCCGACACCCTGGCGGTGCTGTTCTCCGGCGTCGCCTTCATGCTGGCGTTCCCTCTTCCCGACCTGGGGTTCGTCGCGTGGGTCGCGCTCGTGCCGCTGTTCGTCGCTGCCCATCACCGGTCGCCCCGGACGGCGTTCTGGCTGGGATACGTGTGGGGGGTCGTCGCCTACGGGGGCGTGCTGTGGTGGACCACCGCGTTCGGTCCCGCGGTGTGGGCGCTCCTCGTCCTGCTCGGCGCGGCTTTCCCCGCCCTCGCGATGCTGGCGACGGCGTGGGTGGAACGGGACCATGACGGGCCCCTCATCTTTCTGTGGGTTCCTCTCATATGGACCGCGGTGGAGTTCTTGCGCAGCCAGGGCCCGCTGGGGTTCCCGTGGGCGCTCCTGGGGGCCACGCAGCACCAGTCGCTGGCCGTGATCCAAATCGCCTCAGTCACCGGGATCTACGGGGTCAGCTTTCTCGTCGCGCTCGTCAACGCCGCCCTCTACGTGCTGCTCACCCGCCGCGTGATCATCGCGCCGATCATCGGGACCGGCCTCCTGGTCCTGGGGGCGGTCCTCTGGGGGACGATCGCCCTTCGGCAGCCGACGCTTCCCGGCACGGTCGCCGCACTGACCGCCGCGGTGGTGCAGCCCAACCTGGGCCTGCGAACCCGTGAGAGCCCGGATCTGATCCGGCATGACTTCGCGGTGCTGGACGCCCTCACGCAGACCGCGGCCCTGCGCGGGGCCACGCTGGTAGTGTGGCCCGAAACTGCCGCCCCCACCGATATCTTGGACAACCCCGCCACCCTGGCGACGATCCGGTCGTGGGTGCAGCGCGATCGTATCTCCCTGATCGCGAGCAGCCTTGAGGGCGGACAGGCGAACTCGGCCTTCGCGTTTGCCCCCTCGGGGAAGCTCACCGGACGCTACGACAAGATGCGGCTCGTCCCGTTCGCCGAGTTCGGCGAATCGGCGGGGCGCGGCCGCGGGGTCCTGGTAACACCAGACACTAGGATCGGCATGGCGATCTGCTTCGAGAGCATTTTCCCCGGGATCGCACGGCGGGCGGTCCGCCAGGGAGCCACCTTGCTCGCCGTCATCACGAACGACGCGTGGTTCGACGGTCGGACCGCCCCGGCACAGCACGCAGCGCTCGCGCCGTTCCGCGCCGTCGAAGAGGGCCGCTACCTCCTGCGTGCCGCGAACAGCGGCATCAGCGCCGTGATCGATCCACGTGGCCGCACGCTCGCCGAGCTTCCGCTCGGGGCGCGTGGTGTGCTCACCGCGCGCGTGGCCCCGCGCTCGGACCTCACCCCCTATGCCCGATTCGGCGACGCGTTCGGGTGGGCCAGCGTGCTGTTCGCGGTGGGTCTCCTGGTGCCGCGCGCCCTGGCGTTCGCAGAGGAGGAGGCAGGGACCGGAGAGTTTTCGCGCCTGCTCTTGGTTTCGGCCTTGCCCCTCGCGGGTCTTGGTGCCGGCGAGTGGTGGGCCCGCGGCGCTTCGCACAGTGGTCCGGGGCTGATCCCGCTTCCCATCGTCGCGGTCCTGCTGATCAGCGCGTGGCTCAGCGTGGGCCGGCCCCCGCGCGAGCTCGGGTTCCAGCTCAAGGGGTTTGCCCCGGCGGCGCTGTCCGGCCTCGTCCTGGTCGGCGTGCTCGGGTCGGTCGCCCGCTCCGCGTTCGCCAGCCACGGGCCGGCCCCCCAGCTCGTGCCGCCCCCCGGGGGATGGTGGTGGGGAACCGCCATCCAGGTGCTGGTCGTGGGGCTGGGACTGGAATGGTGGCTCCGCGGCCTGGTGTTCAGCGCGGCCGACCAGTGGCGCGGCTGGAGGGTGGCCGTGCTGTGGTCGGCGCTGCTCGGGACGCTCGCGGCGTCCCCGCGCGGCGCGGAGTCAATGGTGTGGGCGCTGTGTTCCGGCCTGGGGTTCGGCCTGATTCGGGCGCGGTGGGCGCAGGTGCCCGCGCTCGGCCTGGCCCACGGCGTGGGGAACGTGCTCCTCGGCTTTCTGCTTTCCCCCTGGTAATGCTATAATACATCGTTGGCCGCGGGCATCCGCATCGGCCGCGGCCGCGCGATCCGACAGGGAGGGTTCGTCGCGTGACGAGTGAGGAAATTCGGCGCACGCTCGGGGAGTACCGGGAGCGCGTGCACGGCATCGGGAGGCACCTTTGACCTCCCGCGGCAGCAGGCCCGCCTGCACGACCTCGAGCGGCAGATGCAGGAGCCCACGTTCTGGAGCGATCCCGATGCCGCCCGCCGGACGTCCCGGGAGGTTGCCGGCCTGCGGGAACGGATAGACGAGGTCGGCCGGCTCGAGCAAGAACTGACGGACCTGCTTGAGCTGATCGATCTTACCGCCGGCGACGATACCACCGCCCTCGCCGACGTGGAGCGTGAACTTCGATCGGCCGGCGACGAGATCGATCGCCTCGAACTCGCTACCCTGCTCGGCGGCGAGCATGATGTCCGCAACGCCATCCTGTCGATCCACGCCGGTGCCGGTGGCACGGAGTCGCAGGACTGGGTGGAGATGCTGCTTCGCATGTACCTCCGGTGGACGGAGACCCACGGGTACCGCACGGAAATCGTGGACCTCTCGCCAGGCGAAGAAGCGGGGCTCAAGAGCGTCACGGTGATCGTCACCGGACCCAACGCGTACGGGTATCTCCGGGGCGAGCGTGGCGTGCACCGGCTCGTGCGCCTCTCGCCGTTCGATGCCGCCCACCGGCGGCACACGTCCTTCGCGCTCGTCGACGTCATTCCCGAGGTGGAGCCGGCGGAAGTCTCGCTCAAAGAGGAGGATCTGCGAATCGACACCTACCGGTCGGGCGGTGCGGGCGGCCAGAATGTCAACAAGGTGGAGACGGCGGTCCGGATCACGCACCTGCCGACCGGCATCGTGGTGCAGTGCCAGAATGAGCGGTCCCAGTACGCGAACAAGCTCACGGCGATGAAGCTGCTCCAAGCCAGGCTGTTCGAGCTGCAGCACGAAGAGCAGCGGCAGAAGCTCTCGGCGCTGCGGGGAGAACACCGGGACGTCGCCTGGGGGAACCAGATTCGGTCCTACGTCCTGCATCCCTACACGCTCGTGAAAGATCACCGGACCGACGTGGAGACCGGGAACACGCAGGCGGTGCTCGACGGCGGGCTCGATCCCTTCATCGACGCCTATCTCCGGGCCGGACAGCCGCCCAGCCGCGAGGCCGCCGACCGCGGGCCCGCGGCGCGCCCCTAACCGTGCCCGGCTCGCCCCGGCTGGGGAGGGTGTGGCCCGTCGCGGTCGCGGTGCTCGCGTTCGCGGTCGCGATCAACCTCAGTACCCCGGCGATCGCGACCGCCGTGCTTAAGAGCGCCTTCGGCCGATCGTTCCACGTGGGGGGCGGGATCCAGGCTTCCGTCGAAGCCTGGCCGCCGCCGGCGCCGTGGTGGGGAACCGCGGACGTCATGAGCCTGGCCGCGCGCGACGTGCATTTCGGAGACCTGCAGCTCGCGACGTTCAGCGCCACGCTGGACCGCGTCCGGTTCGATCCGGTGGCGTTGTACCTCCGCCACACGCTCGTCATCCGCTCGGTCGGCTTCGGGGTCGCCCACGCGGAGGTCTCCCAAGACGCCCTCGCGCGGACCCTTGCCCTCCAGCCCAACATCCGCGTGGCGTCGGTGGTCCTCCGGCCCGGCCGGGTCTTCCTCCGGGGGAGCCTGTCCGTGCTCGGGGCCCAGGTTCCCGTCGAGGCCCAGGGGCGGCTCGTGCTCACCGACGCCGCGGGGGTACAGTTCATCCTCGATCAGGCCACCGTCGCGGGTGGGACGCTTCAGGTGCCACGTTCAGGCCTTGTGAAATCCAACATCACGGTCCCTCCGATGCCCTTCGGCCTGCACTTGACATCGGTGATCGTGGGCGACGGGAGGCTCGCGTTCGATGCGGCGACCGGATCCCCCTAACGCGCACCCCGCCTCCGGATGCGCCTCGCCCGGACGGCGCCGTCCTTCGGGGCGTGGTGAAGTCCGGTGGTGAAGGCGCGGCGGCTCTGGTCGCGCTATCTGCCGCTCGCGGCGTGCGTGGTCGTGGGGCTCCTCGCCGCGGGGGTGGTGCTGGCCCACCGCTACGCGCTTGAGCGATCCTACCGGACCGTTGAAATCACCGTGGACGCGGACGACTGGACCGCCCTGGCCCGCCGCACGGGCAGGGACCAAAACGCGCTCTACGGCGAGATGCGCCATTTGGGGGTTCGAAGCGTCACGGTCTACGCGGCGACGCTGAGGAGGCTCGCCGACCAGGGCCGCGTCACCGTGATGACGGGGGCCGATGTGCTGGACGCGGCGCGGATCGAGCCGGTGGTCGGCGTGGCCGGGCGCCTCGTGCAGACGGGAAGCGTCGGGCCCGAGAACACCTACGTGCTGGGACCTGTTCCGGCGCTGCGCGAGATCGGGACCGCCCTCGCCGTGCACCTCGGAGCGTCGCGCGTCAAACTTCTGGAGGGCAGCGAGCCGGCCTTGGAGATCCAGGGGCGGGGGCAGGAGATCGAAGACGCCTCGCTCGGGTTGCTCGCCGGGGATCTCGATGGGCTCCGCGCCCAGCGGCTCGCCGTGGAGTTTCGCACGCGGAACTTCCGCCAGATCGCGCCCGACGGGCTGCACGCGTTCTTTGCCCGGCTGGGCGGATTTGGAGAGCGCTTCGCGCTCATCTTTGACGGCCCGCAGGTTCTGGGCTTCGACACACTGATTCCGCAGGTGGCCGCGGAGATGCAGCACGCGGGCTTCGCGTACGGGCGGATCGAAAGCTTTACCGTGCGCCGCCGGCAGCGGGGCGATGTGGAACTGGCCCGGGCGATGATGCCCGACGTCATCCGCGTGTTCAGCCTAACGCCCGAGGAGCTCGCCGGGCTCACCCCGGATCAGGCGCGGGACAAGTACCTGCTCGCGGCGCGGGAGCGAAACGTTCGCATCCTGTACGTGCGCCCGTTCCTCAGCACCTCCGCGGGGGTCGATGAGGTCCAGGCCAATCTGGACTACATCGGCTCGATCGCCAGGGAGCTCCTGCGCGACGGATACCAGATGGGCAAGGCGGCCCCGCTCCCCGAGAGCACGGTGCGCCTGCCCGCCCTCGAGTTCTTGCTCATGGCGCTGGGGAGCCTCGCGGCGACGGCGATCGCGATCGGCGTGGTCGCCGGGGCCTTCGGTCGACCGATCCCGCTGGGGTCGCTGTACGGCGGCGTCGGCCTTGGGATCGCCGTGACGGCCGTGCTGCTGGCGCGGCATCACGTCACGCTGTGGAGCCAGATCCTGGCGTTCCTCGCGGCACTGGCCTTTCCCACGCTCTCGATGATGTGGTTCGTCCCCGGCGCCGGAGCCGCTCGAGAAGATTCGCCGGACGGCCGCGCGGCGGTCGGGGGAGGCCGCGGGCAGGGCTTGATGGCCGCCTCCATCGCGCGGCTGTGGGCCCTCTCGGCGGTCACGGCGCTCGGGGGCGTCATGGTCGCGGCACTCCTCAGTCAGTGGCTCTTCATGATGGAGATCCGGGCGTTTCTGGGCGTGAAGCTGGCGCACATCATTCCGGTCGTGCTGATCGGCCTGCTGCTGGTGGCGCACGACGCCCCTCCAGGAGGCGTGTGGCCACGGCTTCGCGCGTGGCTCCGGCAGCCGCTCCTGCTCGAGTACGGGATCGCCGTCATCGTGATCGGCGTCGCGGTGGTCTTCGCGCTCGGCCGGACCGGCAACCTGGGGCTGCCGGCCCTCGGCGGGCTGGAGTTGAAGACCCGCGCGTTTCTGTCACACGTCATGACGGCGCGCCCGCGGACCAAGGAATATCTGGTCGGACATCCATTTATGATCCTCGCGTTTGCGCTGGCGGCGCTCGGCGCGCGCCGCTGGGTGCTTCCGGCCGCGGTGATCGGCGCGGTCGGCCAAGTCGGCCTGGTCAACTCGTTCTCGCACATCCACACGCCGCTCGTGTACATCTTCCTCCGGACCCTCTACGCGCTCGTGCTCGGGTCGATCATCGGCGCGGTGGCCGTCGAGTTCCTGCTGTGGAGCCAGCGGTGGTGGCCCGATCGGATCGCGCGGGTTCCCCGGAGGGACCGCACCCCCGCCGGCCAATCTCCGCACGGGGGGGAGAGGCTGACGAGCCCCGAGACGATGCCCATGCCATGAGCCGGGTCGTCCTTTCCGGCTATTATGGGTTCTGCAATCTAGGGGATGAGGCAATTCTCGGCGCCACCGTGGACGCCCTGCGGGACCGGCGTCCCGGGCTCGACATCGCGGTCCTCACCGCCACTCCGCAGGCCACCTCGGGGACCTATGGAGTCGAGGGTGTCCCTCGAAACCGTCCCCGGGAAATCGTTCGAACGCTTCGCGGCTGCGACGTCTACTTGTCGGGCGGCGGGAGCCTGTTTCAGGACGCGACGAGCTGGCGCAGCCCCTGGTACTACCTTGGAGTGCTCGCGCTCGCGCGGCGGCTTGCCCGCCGCACCGTCATCTACGCGCAGGGCATCGGACCCCTCCGGGGCCGCACGGTCCGGCTGGCCACCCGCCGCCTCCTCAACGCCGTGGACCTCATTACGCTTCGTGATCGCGAGTCGTTGGGGGCGCTTGACGACCTGGGGATTCACCGCCCCCGGGTCGTCCTCGCGGCCGATCCGTCCCTGCTTCTCAGGCCGGAGTGGTCGGCGCGCGCCCAAGGCGAGAAGGCCCGATGGGGGGAAGGGACACATTTCGGCCTGGCCCTGCGGCCGTGGGAAGGGGATCGCGTCCTCGACGTGGTGTCGGCCGCGGCCAAGATGGTGGCGGACCGTCTCGGCGTGCGGTGGATCTGCCTGCCGATGCATCCGCCGGGAGATCTCACGGCGGCCGAGCAAGTGGCCGCCCGCATCGGCCCCGCCGCCGAGGTGGTGCGGGTCCGGCTGGCCCCGCGCGAGATGCTTGCGCTCATCGGGAGCCTCGCCTTGCTCGTGGGGATGCGGTTCCACGCGCTGGTGTTTGCCGCCGCCGGAGGCGTGCCGGTGATCCCGGTGGCGTACGATCCCAAGGTGGCGGCGTTCGCGCACGAGCTCGGCGAGACCGCGCTCGACGCCGCGCGGCTCGAGACGTCCGCGCTCGTGGAGGCGATCGAGACCGCGGCCGCCGACCTGCCGGGCCGCCGCGACCGCCTCCTCGGCGCGGTGGCCCCGCTTCGGGCGCGGGCCGCGCTCGCTCCCGAAGCGGTGGCGGATCTGATCGCGTGAGCCGGATCGACATCCTCGGCGTGGGGTTTGATCCCGTCGACCTCGACGGCGCCGTGGCCCGGATCGTCGCGATGGCGGCGGAACCGGCCCCGCATCTCGTGGTGACCGCGAACGTCGAGCTGGTGATGCGGGCGCGTCGCGCTCCCGACCTCCAGGCGCTGCTGCGTCGAGCCGGGCTCGTCGTCGCCGACGGAGTCGGCGTGGTGTGGGGATCGCGCCAGATCGGCCGGCCCCTGCCGGGTCGTGTGCCCGGCATCGACCTCGCGAGCCGGCTGTGCGCCGAGGCCGCCCGGCGCGGGTGGCGGGTGTTTCTGTTAGGCGGTTCCCCCGGGGTCGCGGCAGACGCGGCGACGCGGCTCCGCGCCCTGCACCCGGGGATCTCGGTCGCGGGTGCGACGCACGGGTTCTTTCTCCCCGGAGACGAAGCCGGCGTGATCCGAACGATTCGGGAGGCCGCCCCCACGGTCTTGATGGTCGGGCTCGGGAGTCCCCGGCAGGAGCGGTGGCTGGACCGGCATCTCGCCGCGCTGGCGGTCCCCGTTGCGGTGGGAATCGGAGGCACGCTCGATGTCTGGACGGGGCGCGCGCCGCGCGCACCGCGCATCATGCAGACGTTGGGGCTGGAGTGGTGCTACCGGCTCGTCCGCCAGCCATCGCGATTCGGAAGACAACTCGCGATCCCCAAGTTTATGGCGGCGATCTACCTGCATCGGATTCACGCGGCCGCGTACGGGCGACGTTCGTAATGCGCCCGCGGATCGCGAGGGGGGAGGAGTTCCCCTCGGGACCATGGAATAGGCCGCCGGGCCTCCGGCCGGATTCGTGGCAGCAGGCGAAGGAGCATGCCCGCGATGGGGGAGGTTCTCAAGGTATCAGCCGACTCCAAGCCGAAGGCCGTCGCCGGCGCCATGGCGGCGGTGCTGCGCGAGAAGGGAACGGTCGAGGTTCAGGCCATCGGGGCCGGGGCGGTGAATCAGGCCGTCAAGGCGATCGCCATTACGCGCGGATTTGTCGCCCCCAACGGCATCGATTTGATCGCCATTCCCGCGTTCACCAAGGTGCAGATTGAAGGGGAAGAGCGCACGGCGATTCGGTTCGTCGTGCAGGCCCGGTAGTCGGGTTCTTTCGTAGCCGCCGATGACCCCGCCGCGAACAGACCCGGGTGAGATGAAGGTCTTCTCCGGGACCGCGAACCCCGCGCTCGGAGAAGAGGTCACGGCCGAACTGGGGATGTCGCTGGGCCGTGCCACCATCCAGCGATTCGAGGACGGCGAGATCTACGCGCGGTTTGAGGAGAGCGTACGCGGCGCCGACACGTTCATCATCCAGCCCACCTGTCCCCCCGTGAACGAAAATCTGATGGAGCTGCTCGTGATGGTGGATGCGCTGCGCCGCGCATCGGCGGGGCGGATCACGGCGGTGATGCCGTACTACGGCTACGCGCGCCAGGACAAGAAGCACGCGCCCCGGGAGCCGATCACGGGACGCCTCGTGGCCGACCTCCTGCAGAGCGCCGGCGTGCACCGGGTCCTCGCGCTGGACCTCGACGCGGACCAAATCGAAGGCTTCTTCAACATCCCGGTCGATCACCTCCGGGCCCTTCCCTTGTTTGCGGACTATCTGGCCGCCAAGAACCTTGCGCGAGGGGTCGTGGTCGCCCCGGACGATGGCGCGGTCAAGGTCGCCTACCGGCTGGCGGCGCGGCTGCAGCTGCCGCTGGCGGTCGTCTTTCAGCGCCGCCCGGCGCTGGACGTCAAGGAATCGGTGGAGGTGGTGGGTGAGGTCGAGGACCGGGTGCCGATCCTGATCGATCGCATCGTCTCCACCGGGGGGACGATCGTGAGCGCCCTGGACGCGCTCCTGCGGCACGGGGCCCGTCCCGAGGCGTACGTCTGCGCGACGCACGCCGTGCTGGCCGGACCGATCAGCCACGCCCTGGCGCGGGACGACATCCGGGAACTGGCGTTCACGAACAGCATCCCGATCCCTCCGGAGAAACGCATGGAGAAGATGCGCATTCTGTCGGCCGCCCCGCTCCTGGCGCGCGCCATGCGCAACATCCACCTCGACGAATCGGTGAGCACGCTCTTTACGTAGGTCCGCGCCGGCGCCCCGCCGGACCGGCCGTTTGCGCGACCGTCGGGCCCTATGGTACCCTGACGTCGTGGCGATCCGCACGCGGTACGCGCCCAGTCCTACCGGATACCTCCACGTGGGCGGCGCCTGGATGGCGTTCTTCAACTGGCTGTTCGCCCGCCACTACGGGGGAGCGTACGTCCTGCGCATCGAGGACACCGACCGGAGCCGGTCGACCGAGGCCTTCGAGTCCGCGATCATCGAGGACCTGCGGTGGCTGGGGGTGGACTGGGACGAAGGGCCGGACCGGGGAGGATCCGTCGGTCCGTACCGGCAGACGGAACGCGCCGGGCTGTACCGCGAGGCCGTGGACGACCTGCTCGCCCGCGGACTCGCGTACCGCTGCTACTGCACGCGCGAGGAGCTGGAGGCCGACCGGCAGAAGGCCGAGGCCGAACATCGCCCGTACCGCTACTCCGGCCGGTGCCGCGATCTTTCGCCCGCCGAGCGCCAGCAGCGCGAGGCCGAGGGCCGGGTCTCCACGGTGCGCTTCCGCGTCCCGCACGGGCATCCGATCGTCGTCGTGGACGACCTCGTGCTGGGCCGCGTGGAGTTCGACCCCGCCGACATCGATGATTTCATCATCCAGCGCTCCGACGGAACCCCCCTCTACAACTTCGCGAACGTGGTGGACGATCACGGGATGCAGATCACGCACATCGTCCGCGGCTCGGAGCATCTCTCCAACACCCCGCGGCAGTTTTTGCTGTACGAGGCCTTCGGCTGGCCCCAGCCCCAGGTCGCGCACCTCCCGGTGCTGCTGGGGGTGGACCGCAAGAAGCTCAGCAAGCGTCACGGGGACACCGCGCTGCGCGATTACGCGGCCGAGGGATACCTCCCCGAGGCCCTCGTCAATTTCTTCGCCTTGATGGGATGGTATCCGGAGGACGGCCGCGAGCTGTTCAGCGTCCCGGAGCTCATCGAGCGGTTTCGCATCGAGGAGTTGGGAAAGAGCGGGGCCGTCTTCGACATCCAGAAGCTCAACTGGATGAACGGCGTGTACATGCAGGCGGCGCTCCGTCAGAATCCCGAGCGCGTGGTAGACCTCGTCGTCGCCGCCCTCCAGCGGGAGCACCTGCTCGACGGCCAGGTCACCGGCGAGCAGCGGGCGTACGTCGGCCGCGTCGTCGGGATCATGGAAGAGCGCCTCAGGCTCCCCAAGGATATCCTCACGTACGGCGACTTCTTCTTCCGGCGGGAGGTGGTGTTTGATCCTCGAGCCGTCGAGAAATACCTGACGAAGCCGGGGACCGTGGCGCTGCTGCGCCACCTCCGGGACGCCCTCCTCCCGCTCGGCGCGTTCGACCGGGCCGCCGTCGAGGGGGCCGTTCGGGGCGCGGCGGCGCGCCTCGGGATCGAGGGGAAAGAGGTCATCCATCCCATGCGCGTGGCGCTGACGGGCAAAACCGTCGGGCCGGGCTTATTCGAGCTGATGGAAGTGCTTGGAAAAGACCGCGTCCTGGACCGGCTCGATCACGCCATCGCGTTCGTGGGCGCGGCGGAGCCGCCCGCAGCAACGCCCGGGTGAGCGCCCGCGTTCTCGTCGGGACCTCCGGCTGGAACTACCCGCACTGGGCCGGCCGGTTCTATCCGGCGGGGCTGCGTCAGGGAGACTGGCTCGCCTACTACGCCCGGCACTTCCCCACCGTCGAGGTCAACAACACGTTCTACCGTCTGCCCTCCGCGCGGACGTTCGACGGCTGGCGCGAGGCGGTGTCCGGCACGTTCGTGTTCGCGGTGAAGGCGAGCCGGTACATCACGCACATCAGGCGCCTCCGGCTCAGCCGTGGCCCGGTCCGGAAGCTCCTCAGCCGCGCGCACGGCCTGCACAGGCGGCTCGGCCCGATCCTGTTTCAGCTCCCGCCCACGCTGACGTGGGATGAGGCGCGCCTCGAGGGGCTCCTGACCGGTCTTCCCGTGGGTCACCGGTACGCGGTGGAGTTCCGTCACGAGTCGTGGCACCGAGAGCCAGTCTACCGCCTGTTGCGCCGCCATCGCGTCGCGTGCTGTATCAGCGACGGC
>Ga0187846_10000659_pt1 | contig 19593 bp, 27 predicted proteins | sample TC_taG_FD_161473 | JGI IMG/M metagenome (GOLD analysis project Ga0187846, IMG submission 161473) | Biofilm microbial communities from the roof of an iron ore cave, State of Minas Gerais, Brazil - TC_06 Biofilm (v2) | ecosystem: Environmental > Terrestrial > Deep subsurface > Cave > Wall biofilm...
GTCGAGGCTCGGCTCGTGCTCTAGTGAAAAATGACCGAGCTCGTGAGCGGCCGTGAACCGCTGAACACTCATCGGTCGCTGGGTTGTCACGAGGACACCAGGGACGGGTCGGCTTAGATAGAGGCCGAGGAGCCCTTTCAGCGGGCGCAGCAGTAATGGAAGGCCAACGGATTGGATCGCGGCGAATACATCGACATTGCCCCCATGCTGCTCGATCAGAGAACGCAGACTAAGCTGACGATGCAGCCGCGCTGCCGCCATTGTTCCCTTGCGGACACCGGCGGCGTAGTTCGTTGCCATGCTCAGCGCTGCGCAGCAAGAGATCTCGCCCGCAAATACTCCGCAAAGCGGGTGAGCTCTTCACGATCCTGCTGAGAGAGGTCTGCAGCACGGCGCGCCAGGTGGGCGATATCCGCAGGCAGGCTCGCCGAAGCTTCGTCCTCGCCCGTAAAGTACGCGACCGGTTGCCGATACAGCTTGGCGAGGCGTGTCAGCTCGATCGCTTCGACTCGTCGCTGGCCGTTTTCAATGTCTGTCAGTGCGGTGCGTGGGATACCCAGGTAGGTCGCAACTTCTTCTTGCTTGAGACCCAGATACTTGCGGGCATCCCTTAGCCGCTGGCCCAGACGCTGCCGAACTTCTTCATCGCTTTCTTGATGAAGCGCTGGATCGGTCATGGCGTGGTTCCTTTCCGTTTGATCCATTCCGCACGTATCTTGGGGACCATGTGTGCAAGCGCTGCTTCGATGGAAGGGTAACCCCCTGCGCGAACGACGCTGTCGGGCAATTCGAATCCGACGATGGGCTCAACGGCGCACAGAATGCCGACAGTGACCAGCGAGTCGATCTCGACATCGGCTTTCATGACCTGAGCGGGAGAGCTCGGCAACACGAGGCCACGCATTGCCGCTTCGGTCTTGACCGCCTCTATAAACTCGGCACGTAGCTTGGCTTCGACGGTAGCCGCCGGGAATGTGGACGCTAGAGCAGTCGGAACGGAAACAGCGGCCATACGTCAATGTGTTTTTCGCCAACGTTGTGATATTCTAGTGTCTCTTTTTCAGACATTCAAGGGCTCTTCCAGGCCAGTCGATCCGGGACCTCAGCGAACAGAAGTTCGTAAAAATCATTAATAATCAATTTGGTAACGTAAAGTGGTTTGTGGAATCTCCACAAGCCATATAGTGCCTCTGGCGCTGAGGGTGGAGCCGAGGCGCGCCGCACCCTGCCTGCACCTGATCGGCAGTCAGCGGCTCCTTTGAGGGGGAGAAAATTCTGATGGTCTTCCGACTGCAGGGCATGCTCGAGGAGATCGAGGCACGCCTGCCTGAACGGACGACCTAGGGGGCACAGGTCGCGATGGCAACAGTAGAGCAGCAAGACGGAGCGCTGAAGGTCATCGTCAACCTCGTCAGGACGATCGCCTTAAAGCGCGCGATCGCGGCGGTTGACGATGATCCGCACCTGAATTTCTGGCGCGTGATTCAGGGCAACGGTATGGATATGGCCGCCATCGAGTGGTGCAAGTTGTTCGGGTCAGACGATGAGGCACATCAGCAGGCGGCGGGGTCAAGAAGCGGCACCCGCAGACGCTCGCCGCGATCGCAAAGCGCATCGGCGTCTCCGCCGATCAGATTTCGACGTTGTGACGGGTTGGCGTCCTCGTCTCACCCGGCCAAACGCGCGCCGGACGCGGAGCGCAACACCACCGCGTTCCCGTCGAAGGGAACACACCAGGGGCCGGGCGTCCCGGCCGCGCCCCCGCGCGCCTCTGGAATTCCATGACAAAAAAGTGATCTTGCTGACTCGGGAGTCCCCGCTTTGCGTGAAACGGCCTCACACGACTTTGGGTTAAGTTATGTGATGAGAAGCACTTTCCCGCGGCTTACGGAGCCGCGTGCATTCGCGTCGGTTCTAGAGGAGGGCACCTGTTATGGATCACAGCTTTTATCCGCTCGGCGGCGGGGAACTTGCTGCGATGCGTCGCGAGTTGGCGCCAGAGGCGCTCCAAGCCTTCGAGGCATTCAGCCGACAGGCGTTCACCGAAGGGGCGCTCGATGCGCGCACCAAGCAGTTGATCGCCGTCGCGGTCGCCCACGTGACCCAGTGCCCATATTGCATACGCGGCCATACCAAAGCCGCTCTGAAGGCGGGCGCGAGCGATAAGCAGATAATGGAGGCCATCTGGGTTGCGGCGGAAATGCGCGCCGGCGCGGCCTACGCTCATTCGCTGCTTGCGCTCGATGAGATCACCCAACAGCGCACCCGCTAAAGGCACGCCCGTATCTTCGACCGGCCGCACTTCGAAAGTCGATGCAGCACGTTTCCAATCCACCTCGGCGGCCGTCCAAGACTGCTGTTTCAGGAGCGGTCGCGCGCGAGTCGACCCGCGAGTTCCAGCAGCGCGTCGACGAGGCGCTGGAGGAGAGCTTCCCGGCGAGCGATCCGCCGTACTGGACGCTGGGGAGCGAGGATTCGGCCGCCCCGACCGAGCGCTGAGAGGCCGTCGTGCGCGGGCAGCGCTGCGAGGAGTCCTGCGGCTGACGCGGTGCCCTTACGCAGTTGCGGTTCTCGATTGGATTGAAGAGGGAACAGGATGAGCGGAATCGCCCTGCGCCGCCGGCCGGTGCGCCCTCGATACCTGAACCTGTTCCAGTTGCGCTTCCCAGTCGGTGCGATCTGTTCCTTCGGGCATCGTGTCTCCGGAGCGCTGCTCGCGGCATTTGCCGTGGCACTTGTATTCCTTCTGCGACGCTCGCTCGAAAGTCCGTCGGGCTACGAGTGGACCGCCCGCGTAATGGGCTCCGTTGCTGCGAAAGGCGCCGCGGCGCTCTTCTTCTGGGCGTTCGCGCACCACGTTCTGGCGGGCGTGCGGCATCTGCTAATGGACATCGACATCGGCTCTTCGCTTCCGACCGCTCGGCGCAGCGCGTGGTCGGTGAACGTCGTGGCGGTTGTGCTGGCGCTCCTTGCGCTGGGAGTCATGTGGTGAAGGCCGTCTCGAGCGCGCTTCCCGCCTGGCTGATGCAGCGGCTGAGCGCTCTCTACATGCTGGTCTTTCTCGTCTACGCGCTTTCCGACTGGGCGCTTGCGCGTCCGGCGGGTTACGAAGGGTGGCGCGCGTGGCTGCTCGGCGCGCCGGTGCGGCTGCCAGGTTTCGTCTTCTTCGCGGCGCTCCTTCTGCACGCGTGGGTCGGCCTGCGCGACATCGTGCTCGATTACATCCACCCCCTGCCGTTGCGACTGGCCGCGCTTGTGCTCATCGCGGGCGGCCTCGTGGCGATCGCGCTTTCCCTGGCGCCCATTCTGGCCGGACCGTGACAGGTCGGAGGTCGGCATGGAATTCCTGATCTACCGCTTTCAACCCGAACGGGACGAGCGCCCGCGCATGCAGCGCTACAAGGTCGAACTGCACCCGCACGACCGGATGCTGCTCGACGCCCTGGAGAGGATCCGGGGGACGCTGGACGACTCGCTCGCATTCCGCCGCTCCTGCCGGGAGGGCGTGTGCGGATCGGACGGGATGAACATCAACGGCCGCAACGGCCTTGCATGCATCACGCGCCTTCGGGACCTGCGCGAACCCGTCGAGCTGCGGCCGCTGCCGGGCTTCCCCGTCGTTCGCGACCTCGTCGTCGATATGACGCGGTTTTTCGAGCAGTACCACTCCATCAAGCCGTACGTGGTCGATGAGACCCCTCCTCCGGAGCGGGAGCGGCTGCAGTCCCCCGAGGAGCGGGCCCGCCTGGAGGGCCTGTACGAATGCATCCTGTGCGCCTGCTGCTCGGGGTTCTGTCCTTCCTACTGGTGGAATCCGGACCGGTTCCTCGGGCCGGCCACGCTGCTGCAGGCGATGCGGTTCATCGCGGACAGCCGGGACCGTGCCACCGCGGAGCGCCTGGACCACCTGAACGATGCCTACCGGCTGTTCCGCTGCCGCTCGATCATGAACTGCACCGAGGTGTGTCCTAAGCAGCTCAATCCGGCGCGCGCAATCGATTTGATCCGGCTGACGATGGTCAGGGCAGGGGTGTGAAATGGGAGCGCTTTCTTCCGCCTCCGGTGCCGGGGAGCGCGCCGGCGTTCCCGAAGCATGGCGCCCATGAAACACGCCTTCTACACAATCGGCCACGGGACGCGTCCAATGTCCGAATTCGCGGACCTGCTGCGAAGCGCAGAGGTCACGCTCGTGGTGGACGTCAGGACCGTGCCGCGCTCCCGGACGAATCCTCAATACAACCGCGACGTGCTGGCGGAGCAACTGGCGCCGTTTCAAATCGGATACGAACATGCTGCGGCGCTCGGCGGTCTGCGCGCGAGGAGCCGGGATGTGCCGTGGAGCGTCAACGCGTTCTGGGAGAACGAGAGCTTTCACAACTACGCGGACTACGCGATGGGCGGGAGTTTCCGCACCGGCCTCGAGCGGCTGCACGAACTCGGCCGCGAGCGGCGCTGCGCGGTCATGTGCGCGGAAACGCTGTGGTGGCGCTGCCATCGACGCATCATCGCGGACTATCTGCTGGCCGCCGGTGATGCCGTCTTTCACATACTCGGCCCGGGGCAGGTCGAGCCCGCGCGAATGAGCGAGGCGGCGCGACCGGAGCCTTCGGGGATCCTGACATATCCCGCCCAGGCTGGGCTCCAGCCAGCGGCGGCGCCGGAACAGCGGTCGTAACGACGCCGGTATCGGACCCCGGAGGACCAGGGGCGGCGCCTCACTGCACGAGCGGCGTCGCCGTCGCGCCCAGATCGGCGCCGCGCACTTGCTGGTCTCGGCTTTAGCCCCTTTTCCCCTCTTGTTACGGGCCTGCTTGACTGCGCACGGCTTCGATCCTGATCTGGAAGCTTGCGTGGCACGCTTCGCATTTCTGCAGAATATCTGAAAGCTGAACCAGGACATGCTTGGAGTCGCCAAGGCGTTCGGCGTCTTGCGCCAGCGTGTCGAATTCGCGGTGGACGCCAAAGCCCAGCGTCTTGAACTCCAGCGGCAGCTTCCCCGCCAGCGCGAGCGGCGCGTCCTGGGCGGTAGCCATCCCCATCGCGCGCGCGGCTTTCGCGACACTCTCCATGTCGTTGCGCGACAGGCCGCTTGCGATCAATTGCAGCCCGCCGACGAAATTGCGCATCTCCAGCAGGACAAAGCCCCGCTCGGCCGGCGTCAGAACGACCGCCACGCGCCCGTCCTCGCCCTTTTCCGTCGATCCGGCAACGATGAACTTGTAGAGCATCGAGGCGACGACGAGCAGCAGCGCCACGAGGATCGCCGGGCATACCCAACCCTTCGCAATGAGCTTCATCTTCTCCCCCGGCATGTACGCCGCTACCGCACCTGCATGATCGAACCGGACTGAAGGATCTTCCTCAGAAGTGTTCCAGATTCGAGGCCAGGTCTGTCAATCTGTCACAGCAGACCGAGTTGCAGCCGGACATCGTCGGAAAGCCTTTCCATCGTCCACGGCGGATCCCACACCAGTTCAACCTGAACGTCCGTCACGCCCGGAAGGTCCCGCAGCCGGGAGGCGACTCCCCGGGGAAAAGCTTCCGCAACCGGGCATCCCGGAGCTGTCAGCGTCATGCGGATGGCCACCCGTCCTTGCTCGTCGAGGTCGAGTTCGTAGATCAGCCCCAGGTCGTAGATGTTGACCGGGATCTCCGGATCGTAGATCGTCCGCAGTGCGGCGACGACGTTCGCGCGCGACCGCTCGATCCTCGCGCCGGAACCGGCGGTCGGGCTGGCGACCACTGCCTGTTCGTCGTTCATGGCGGGGCTACTCCGTCGTTACCGGCGCGCGCTGATCGTGCAATGCGGCCTGAAGGGTGCGCCAAGCCAGCGTCGCACACTTGACGCGGACCGGGAATTCCCGCACTCCGGCGAGAGCCTCGAGCTTGCCGAGCGCCGGGTGCGGCCCCGAAGCGGCACCGGTGACCATCCGATGAAACTCCTCGAAGATGCGGTCGACCTCCTCGAGCCTCTTTCCTTTCAGGGCTTCGGTCATCAGGGAAGCGGAAGCCGTCGAAATGGCGCATCCGTTGCCCGTGAACGCCGCGTCCTCGATGACACCGCCCTTGGTCTTCAGATAGACGGTGATCGTGTCGCCGCACAGCGGATTGTGCCCCTCCGCCCGGTGGTTCGCGCCGGCCAGATCGCGGCAGTTCCGCGGCGTCCGGTAGTGGTCGAAGATCACCTGTTGGTACAGTTCGCGCAGATCGCTCATCGGCGGAAGATCTCCCGTGCCCTGCGTATGCCGGCGACCAGGGCGTCTACGTCTTCCCGCGTGTTGTAGAGAGCGAACGACGCCCGCGCGGTGCCGCCGATTCCGAAGCGCTGCATCACCGGCATCGCGCAGTGGTGCCCGGCACGGATCGCCACCCCCTCGTGATCCAGGATCGTGCCGATATCGTGCGGATGGACGCCCTCGACGGTGAAGGAGAGGATGCTCGCCTTGCGCGCCGCGGTGCCGATGATCCGCAGGCCGGCAATGCCCGAGACGGATCGGGTCGCGTACGCCAGCAGGTCGCGTTCGTGCGCTGCGATCGCCGGCAGGCCGATCGCGGAGACGTGGTCGATCGCCGCCCCCAGCCCGATCGCGCCCGCGATATTGGGCGTTCCGGCCTCGAACCGGTAGGGCGGATCGGCGTACTCGGTTTTTTCGAACGTCACCGAGCTGATCATGTCGCCTCCACCCTGATACGGCGGCGTCGCGGCCAGAAGCTCCCGGCGCCCGTACAGCACGCCGATCCCGGTCGGTCCGTACAGCTTGTGGCCGGAGAACGCGTAGAAGTCGCAGCCCAACGCTCGGACGTCGACCGGCAGGTGCGAGACCGCCTGTGCACCGTCGATCAGCACCGGCACGCCCCTGTCGTGGGCCAGGGCGACGATGGACTCGACGGGCGTGATGCTGCCCAGCGCGTTCGACAGGTGGGTGACGGCGACAAGGCGGGTGCGGAGACTCAGCAGCCGGGCGAAGACATCGGGCTCGAGTTCGCCCGCATCATTGATCGGTGCGACCTTCAGAACCGCGCCCGTCTGGTCCCGCAGCAGCTGCCAGGGGACGATGTTCGAGTGGTGCTCCATCGCACTGATGAGGATCTCGTCGCCGGGCTTGAGGCGCGGCCTCGCGTAGCTCTGCGCCACTAGGTTGATCGCCTCCGTCGCGCCGCGCACGAACACGATCTCGTCCGAGGATGCCGCGTTGACGAAGCGCTGGACCTTGGCGCGAGCGGCCTCGTAGGCCTCGGTCGCCTGGTGACTCAGCACATGCACGCCCCGGTGCACGTTGGCGTTGTACTCGGCGTAATAACGCGATTCCGCGTCGATGACGGTCCGGGGCTTCTGGGTGGTGGCCGCGTTGTCCAGATACACGAGCGGGCGGTCGTTGACGCGCCGCTGCAGGATCGGAAAGTCCCTGCGCCACCGTGCGCCGCCACGGCGCGTCTCGAGCGACTCCCGCTGAAAGTCCATGACCACGCTCACGCCAGCGCCTCCATCCGATCGGCCTGAGGCAGCCGGTGCAACAGAGTCTGCTGCAGCCGCTCGCGCAGCGGCCCAAAGCGGACGCGCTCGATCACGTCGTGCGCGAAGGCGTACACGAGCAGGCTCTTCGAAGCGGCCTCCTCGATGCCGCGCGAGCGCAGGTAGAACATCTGCGACTCGTCGAGGTTGCCAACGGTGGTGCCGTGGGTGCATTTGACGTCGTCCGTGTAGATTTCCAGCTGCGGCTTGGTGTCGACTTCGGCATCTTTCGAGAGCAATAAATTGTGGTTGTCCTGATGCGCGTCCGTGCGCTGCGCGTCTTTGCGGACAATCACCCGCCCGCTGAATACGGCACGCGATGCACCGTCCAGGATGCCGCGGTAATGTTCGCGGCTCGTGCCGCCGGGCTTGGTGTGGTCGATCCGCGTGTGGTGGTCCACGTGCTGCCGGCCGCTCGCCAGGTAGAGCCCACTGAGCTCGGCCAGGCAGCCTTCCGCGCCGAAGGTGGTGGCGATGTCGTTACGGGCAAGCGCGGCTCCGAGCGCGATGGAATGCGAGGCCAGGCGGCTGTCGCGTCCTTGCGTCACATGGATGCCGGCGACGTGGAAGGCCTGGCACCCTTCCTGCTGCAGCTTGTAGTGCTCCACCGCAGCGTTCTCCGCGGCAACGATCCGCGTCACCGCATTGGTGAGGTAGGTCGCATCCGCCGGGCCCACGTAGTGCTCGATGATCGTCGCGCGAGCGCCTTGCTCCGCCACGATCAGGTTGCGCGGGTGGATCGCCGCAGCGGCCTCGGTCGCTATGAAGAGCAGGTGCAGCGGCTCCTCGACGACGGCGCCCGGTGGCAGGTACAGGAAGGCACCATCCGTCATGAATGCGGCGTTGAGCGCTCCGAACACCGTCTCGTCGGCGCCGCCGGAGAGGAGGTTCTCGACCAGCTCCGGCATGCTGTCGAGCGCGGAGGCCAGGCTGGTCGCGATGACGCCCGCCGGCAGCGGGCCAGCGCTTGATACGGCCGGTGCGTGCCAGCCGTTGGCGAAGACCAGGACTCGGCGCGAGGCTTCGCCGAAACCGTGCGCGCGGACCTGCTGAGCCGCCACTCTCCCTTCGCCCGGGCGCGCGACGTGAAAGCTCCGCTCAGCAATCCTGTCGACGCGTGTGTACTTCCAGTCTTCGTCACGCGTCGTCGGAAACCCTCGGCTTGCGAAGTGGTCCAGCGCGGCCTTTCGAACGCGAGCGAGCCACGGCAGCCGAATGCCGGGAAGTGGCGGGGAAGCCTGCGCCAGGTCCGCGAGGAAACGATGCTGCAAGGTGGCGCTCATTTCGCAGTCGGTGCCGGTGATGCTTGCTCGTCAGCGTACGGCTGCGCTTCGATCCAGCCGTACCCGCGCTGTTCGAGCTCGAGCGCAAGTTCTTTGCCGCCCGATCTCACGATGCGCCCGTGCGCCACCACGTGCACATGGTCGGGCACCACGTAGTCCAGCAGGCGCTGGTAATGGGTGACCAGAATCATGGCCCGATCAGGGCTGCGCAGCGCGTTGATGCCGCTGGCCACCACCTGCAGGGCGTCGATGTCGAGACCTGAATCCGTTTCGTCGAGGATCGCGACCCTCGGTTCCAGCAGCGCCATCTGCAGGATTTCGTTGCGCTTCTTCTCGCCGCCCGAAAAGCCTTCGTTGACGGACCGGTACAGCAGCTCCTCGGTCATGCCTATCGATTTCAGCTTTTGCCGCACCAGGCTCAGGAATTCGATCGCGTCGATCTCCGGAAGGCCCCGGCGCCTGCGCACGGCGTTCAGCGCGGCCTTGAGCAGATACACGTTGCTCACCCCGGGGATCTCCACTGGGTACTGGAATGCCAGGAATACACCCTCGCGGGCGCGCTCGTCGGCGGGCAGGGCGAGCAGATCGCGCCCCAGGTAGCGCACCTCGCCTGCGGTAACGACGAAGCTCTCGCGTCCCGCCAGCACCTGTGCCAGGGTGCTCTTGCCGGAACCGTTCGGCCCCATGATCGCGTGCACTTCGCCGGCTTTGACCGTCAGGTCGATGCCGCGCAGGATCGGCTTGCCTTCGACGCGTGCCTGCAGGTTCCTGATTTCCAGCATGTGCGGCTCCTTTCCGATCAACCGACCGCGCCCTCGAGGCTCACGCCCAGAAGCTTCTGCGCCTCGACCGCAAATTCCATCGGCAGCTCCTTGAACACTTCCTTGCAGAAGCCGCTGACGATCATCGCGACCGCGTCTTCGGGGGTGATGCCCCGCTGCATACAGTAGAAGAGCTGTTCCTCGCCGATGCGCGAGGTCGACGCCTCGTGCTCGACCTTCGCCGTCGGGTTCTTCACCTCGATGTAGGGAAACGTATGGGCGCTGCACTGGTCCCCGAGCAGCAGCGAGTCGCACTGCGTATGGTTGCGCGCGCCTTCGGCCGACCTCAGCACCTTGACGAGACCCCGGTAGGCGTTGCGGCCGTGTCCGGCCGAAATGCCCTTGGAGACGATCGTGCTGTGCGTGTTGCGCCCGATATGGATCATCTTGGTGCCGGTATCGGCCTGCTGGCGATGGTTGGCGAGCGCGACCGAGTAGAACTCGCCCAGCGAGTTATCGCCACGCAACATGCAGCTCGGATACTTCCATGTGATCGCGGAGCCGGCTTCGACCTGAGTCCAGGAGATGCGCGAGTTGGCCCCGCGGCAATCGCCGCGCTTGGTGACAAAGTTGTAGATTCCGCCCTTGCCGTCCTTGTCCCCCGGATACCAGTTCTGCACGGTGGCGTACTTGATCTGCGCGTTGTCCAGAGCGATCAGCTCGACAACGGCGGCGTGCAGCTGGTTCTCGTCGCGCATCGGCGCCGTGCAGCCCTCCAGGTAGCTCACGTAGGCGCCCTCGTCGGCGATGATCAGCGTGCGCTCGAACTGGCCGGTGTGTTTGGCGTTGATCCGGAAGTAGGTCGACAGCTCCATCGGACAGCGCACGCCGGGCGGGACGTAGCAGAACGAGCCGTCGGAGAAAACCGCCGCATTGAGCGCGGCGAAGAAGTTGTCGGCGTAGGGCACGACCGTCCCCAGGTAGCGCTGCACCATCTCCGGGTGCTCGCGCACCGCCTCGGAGAAGGAACAGAAGATGATTCCGACCTCGGCGAGCTTCTTCTTGAAGGTGGTCGCCACCGAAACGCTGTCGAACACCGCGTCCACCGCGACTCCGGCGAGGATCTCCCGCTCGCGCAGCGGCACCCCGAGCTTCTCGTAGGTGCGCAACAGCTCCGGATCGACCTCGGCCAGGCTCCTGGGGCCGTCCTTCGCCGAGGTCGGCGCCGCGTAGTAGATGATGTCCTGGTAGTCGATCGGAGGGTGCTCCAGCCCGGCCCAGTTGGGCTCGGTCATGGTGACCCAGCGCCGGAGCGCCTTCAGGCGCCAGTCGAGCATGAACTGCGGTTCGTGTTTGCGCGCCGAAATGGCGCGGATCACGTCCTCGCTGAGCCCCCGCGGCAGCGCGTCCGTCTGCAGGTCTGTGCTGAAGCCGTGCCGGTACTCGCGGCTCACCAGCTCTTCGAGTGCGGGTGTGATCGTGGTCATCGCTGCTGTCGACTCAGTGGTTCCTGGCGGCCGGATTCAAGTGCGTGATACGTCCGCTTTCCGTGCCCGCGGCCTCGTCGATGACGGCGTTGATCAGCGTCGGCCGGCGCGAGCGGATCGCCTCTTCCATCGCCTTGCGGAGCTCATCCGGCGTCGTCGCATAGACGCCGACGCCGCCGAACGCCTCCATCAGCTTCTCGTAGCGGGCGTCCTTGACGAACACCATCGGGTTCGGATCGGTGCCGCCCAACGGGTTAACCTCGTTGCCGCGATACACGCCGTTGTTGTTCAGGATCACCACGCACACCGGCAGGTTGTAGCGGCGGATCGTCTCCACCTCCATCCCGGAAAAACCGAAGGCGCTGTCGCCCTCGACCGCGATGACCTGATGCTTTGTCAGCACCGCGGCCGCGACGGAATAACCCGTGCCGATGCCCATCACGCCCCAGGTTCCGACGTCGAGCCGTTTGCGCGGCCTGTACATGTCGACGATGCTGCGGGTGAAGTCGAGCGCGTTGGCCCCGTCGTTGACGAGGTAGGCATCGGGATTGTCCCTGACGATGTCGCGCACGACGTTCAGCGCGCTGTGGTAGTTCATCGGCGACGGGTTCTTCGCCAGCGCCTCCGCCAACTTTGCCGCGTTCCGGGTCTTTCGCTGCGCGATGGCTTCGAGCCAGCCGGGCGCGGGTTTGCGCCAGTCGCCGCCCGCGCCGCTGTCGATCGCCGCCAGAAGCGCCTTGGCGCACGAGCCGATGTCGCCGACGACCGGTGCGTCGATCCGCACGTTGCTGTCGGCTTCCTGCGGAGAGATATCGACCTGGACAAAGCGCTGGCGACCCCATTCCTTCGGAGTGCCGCCGCCCCACGTTTTGCCCTTGCCGTGCGACAGCAGCCAGTTAAGCCGGGTGCCGATCAGCACGACCACATCCGCCTCGGCCAGCACGTAGGAGCGCGCGGCGGCTGCGCACTGCGCGTGCGTGTCGGGCAGAAGGCCCTTCGCCATCGACATCGGCAGGTAGGGGATGCCGGTTTTCTCGATCAGTGCGCGGATATCCTCGTCCGCCTGGGCGTAGGCAGCGCCCTTGCCGAGAATGATGAGCGGGCGCTGGGCGCCTTTGAGCAGGTCGAGGGCGCGCTGCACTGCATCGGGCGCCGGCAGCTGGCGCGGTGCGGGGTCGACGACCTGAATCAGCGAGTCGCGGCCGGCCGCGGCGGCGAGGGTCTGTGGAAACAGCTTGGCGGGCAGGTCAAGATAGACCCCGCCCGGCCGGCCGGATACGGCGGCACGGATGGCGCGCGCGATGCCCACGCCGATGTCCTCAGCGTGCAGCACGCGGTAGGCGGCCTTGGCGAGCGGCCTTGCGATGGCGAGCTGGTCCATCTCCTCGTAGTCGCCTTGCTGCAGATCGACGATCTCGCGCTCGCTCGAACCGCTGATCAGGATCATCGGGAAGCAGTTCGTGGTGGCGTGGGCCAGCGCCGTCAATCCGTTCAGGAAGCCGGGCGCGGACACGGTCAGGCAGATGCCCGGTTTGCCGGTCAGGAAGCCGGCGATGGACGCCGCGTAGCCTGCGCTTTGCTCGTGGCGGAACGAGATGACCCGGATGCCCGCGGCCTGCGCCTTGCGCGCAAGGTCGCTGATCGGGATGCCGGGCACCCCGAAAATCGTGTCGATGCCGTTGAGCTTCAGGGCATCGATCACGCGGTCGGAGCCGTCGGCTTCTTCACGCCGAGCGGCCGCCAGTTGATCCTTGACGGCCGGAAGCGGGGTCCGGGCCGGCGTGAGCGCTGTCTCCTTGCGCAATGCAGTAGCGGATTCCATTTTCATCGTCAGATCTCCGAATGCCGGTGTGCTGGCGGTCAGGCCTCTGTCGGATATGCCTCGCGGTGCTGGTGCAGGTCGCAGGCGCCGAAGCGGTGATCGTTAAGGTGTTGCCCCGGCTTCAGGCGATAGAGCGTTCCGCAGTACGGGCACAGGGCCTCGTGACCGTTCACGATCTCCAGGTACACGCGAGGATGGGCGAAGCCGACCGGGTCGCCCACGAGCGGGCAGGCCAGCGGCAGGTCGGCGGCCGTGATCTCGACCACGCGTTTCGCGATAGGCAGGGGCGTCGAGGTCCCACGCGCAGCCCGTGCGGCAGCTTCGCCCGCAGCCTGCAAGGCACGCCGCTCGATTGCCCTGCCATGCCGCGAGGGGGCGAGCAGCCCAGCGAGCGTCATGACACCAGCTCCGGACGGGAGTGCGACTGGCGGCGTTGGTCGTCGGCAGCCGCGGTCCTGCAACCGCAGGCGGCGCGTTCGGCGATGGAATCGAGGAGCCGCCGCGCGCGATGCTGGATCCGCACCGCATCGCGCCGTCGGGTACCAGGTGCCGCGGCATGCGTGAGGCGCTTCCAGTCCTCCGAGACGAGGTGCACCTGCAACAGAGGCAGCAGAACGCGTTCCTCGTGGTCAACATGCTGCTGGAGCGTCGCTGCGTATTGTTCGGCCGCCGTGACCATCGTCTGGCGGGCCTGGGGGACGTCCGCGAGAGCGGCCTGGAGCTGTTGGAGCAGCCCGGCGCCGCGGTAGCGCAAGGCCCGTTGCTCGAAGGCGAGGGCCTCGGCGACCGGGCGTTCGAGCAATCCCCGATCGGCCAGATGCCAGAGCGCCACGTCCTCGAGGGCGTGGTGGTAATGGTCCGGATGCTCCGTGAGATATTGCAACACGTCCAGCATCAGAGTCAGCTCGCCGCGATCACCACGGCCAAACGCCGCTGCCTCGCGCGCGAGGACGGCAGTCAATCGAAGCATCAGATCGTGTTCCCTGCGAATTCTCGCGAACGTTGTCATGGCATCCTCCCGATCGGTGCCCAAGTGCAAGACCTTAAAGATATATACGGCATATAGCTTTAATGTACGGCTGATCCGACGCAAAATCAAGAGCCCCAGCGGAGCCGCTGCGGTCTACCAGGAAAAGGGGCGCATCTCGGTGGGTAGCCCCATGCGAATGCGCGCCCGATTCTCGGCGCAACGCCGCGCGCAAGTCGTTTCCGTCAGCGGTCGGCGGCCCCCGCGCTGGTGGGCGGCAGGGAGCCTGGATGCTGCTGCCGCAGCCAGCGGCTGAAATCGCGGCATGAAGAAATCAGCTCGCGTCGGTAAGCTAGGCCGTAGCCGCTGCGGCTCCTCAAGGCGAGGCGATAGATCGAGAACGTGCGGCGGACCCAGTGGATCGTCGGCTCCTTTCCATCCCGCTGGAGCAGGAACTCGATGCGTCCGCGCTCGCTGATCATCGGGGATGGCTCGATTGAACCGGGTCCGCCCGCTTAGCGCGGGGGCTAAAGCAGTTCACGCCGGCACGGGGCGCGGCCGGGGCTTCAACCTGACGGGCGCCGCGGATGGGGGAGGGGGACCGTGGGAAACCAGGTCCGCGAGCGTGTAGCGGTCCAGGTATGCGAGAAAGCCGTCGAGCGCGCCGCCCAGGATCCCTGTCAGACGGCAGTACCCCGTCAGTGCGCAGGTATTCTGGTGGCCGAAGCATTCGACGAGCGTGAAATCCGGCTCGACGGCGCGCACAACGGCGCCCAACGCGACCTGCGACAGCGGCGCCGCTACCCGAATGCCGCCGTTCCTGCCGCGCACCGTCTCGAGGAAGCCAGCCTGGCCGAGCAGGTGGGCGATCTTCATCAGGTGCCCCTCCGAAATACGGTAGGCGTCCGCCACTTCCGCGATCGTGCACAGCCGATCGGGATTGTGCGCCAGGTACATCAGCAGGCGCATCGCATAGTCGGTCATCGTCGTCAGTCGCATCGGGGCTCCGGGGCTGTGGGTTGCTCCGCAGGAGGGGTTGCCGGCTCATCGGCGCCTTCGCCGCGCCGGTCGAGCAATTCGCGCTTGTCCTTCACCGCCGCCCATTGCTCGGCATCCGGCAGAGCCGGCTTCATGCGCGTGATGATGGGCCACTGCTTCGCCAATTCGGCGTTCTGGCCGATGAAGTCCCTCTGGTCGGCGGGAACATCTTCTTCGGCGAAGATCGCGTTCACCGGACATTCCGGCACGCAGACGGCGCAGTCGATGCATTCGTCCGGATCGATGACCAGCATGTTGCTGCCCTCGCGGAACGCATCCACCGGGCAGACATCCACGCAGTCGGTGTATTTGCACTTGATGCAGGATTCGGTAACGATGAAGGCCATTCGGAGCCCCTCCCAGGTTCACCCGCAGCAAGCGCCGCCCGAGCAGCAGGAGTCGGCCGAGGCCGGGTCGGTTCGTCTGGCAAGCTTGCGGATCTGCACCCGCCACAGGTGTGGCCCCGATTCGAGGGTGGTCCATTGGAACCGACCGCGGGAACGATCGTCGAACTCCTGACGCAGGTGCTCCGGATCGTGGTCGCTGAGCAACTGCACCGCCTCGCCCAGGGCGAGTGCTTCGAAGCGGGCGGAGATGCGAGTGCTGCGGTCGCGCGGCGGGATCTGGCGAACGTCAAGGGTCTGGGCGCTGGCGCTGGTCATAGCGAATCCTTTCACGGTCGTGAGGCGGGCTCCCGGAAGGGCGTTCGAGGCGCACGTCGTGCTGTCTGGCCAGAGCGCGCGGACGGGCTGCGAACGGCGATCCGGTTCAAAAAGGAATATACTATATATAGCTTTACGGCGCCAGGCCGGTTCTGCAAGAGCGGCTTGGGCCTCGAAGGATCGAAGGGAAACCATTCATGACCATCGCATTTCCAGGCTATTCGATGCCGGCGGGCAGTTTCGATGTTCCGCTGGAGATGCTCGCGGCCTGCCACCGAAGGGTCGAGCGCCAATGCGCCACGCTGCGCCATCTCGTACCTCATCTGGCCGCGCACGGCGCGGATTCTCAAGCGCGCGAAGCGGCCCAGGCTGTCATCCGGTACTTCGATACGGCCGCGCGCGATCATCACGCGGACGAGGAGGAGGACCTTTTCCCCGCGCTCCTCGAGGTTGCGGCGGAGTCCGATGCGGGGCGCGTGCGCGAGATGACCGGTGTGCTGTGCGCTGAGCATGTCGAGCTCGGGCGGCATTGGGACGCGATTCGCCGGCAGCTGGAAGGAGTCCTGCGTGGCGAATCGTCCATGTCGGCCGATGGCGTGGCGGCGTTCGCCGCCCTCTACGAGCGGCATATTTCCTTCGAGGAAAGCCAGCTGCTGCCCCTGGCGTGTCGCCTGCTCGGGAAGAATCACCTCGAGCGCATCGGCAGCGCCATGCTCCGCCGCCGGCGCTTGTCCGCTAGTGGTGTCGCCGATCCTCGCCCACCCGGTTGAGACGGAGTTGCTTCAGCAAGCGTTACCCCGAGCCGATCTACGTTGCCCGATCGCATCATCCTGAACCAAGCAAGAGGAGCAAACATGTCACATGCACATTTGCATCTGTCCGCCGACGCCATTTACCCCTTCGATGCTCGCGGCGTGGCGAAGCGATTCCGGCATGCAGCCATTTTCGGCGCACTGGACAGCCTCCAGTCGGGCGAGACGATGCGATTCGCCAACGACCATGACCCGCTCCCGCTTCTGGCGCAGATCGAGCAGCGTTACGGGGACCGCGTCGAAGTGCAATATCGCCAGCGCGAAGCGGGTGCGATCGTGATCGACTTCCGGGTACGTTGACGAGGATTGCCCCGACCTGAGGTTGAGAACGGGCCGATCGCCAGTCGACCTGTTTCGGCGGCCATCACGACTCGGCGGGCTCCTGCCCGAACGCCTGACGCCGACGCTCCGGACGTCGCGCCGGGCCGAATGGTCGCTGGCGGGAAACTGTTGTCTTTGGGTGCCGCTGGATGAGGCATAGACCTGCTCGCTTCGCCGGCTGAGCTCGATTTGGCGTACAACCGTGACATCTTCCGGAGAGCGTGGCATGAAGCGGATGATCGTTCTCGGCTATGCGCATTGCCGGCCTTGGTGATGCTTTCCACACTGAGCGCGTTGTTCGAGTATGGCGCGCGATGCGCAATTGAAAAATTTTGTGGTCCGATGCTCTCGACGTCTTGGATGAGGCCGCCCGAACGAGTTCGGCACCACACAACGGAGTCGTTCGTCTCCGAAGCGCCCGCTCCAGTAGCCGATGCTGATGGCAGCGCGCATAGAATCTCTCGACTCGGAAGGAATGGACGCAGTGACCAAAACGACGAATCGGTCGCGTTGGCGCGCTAACATGCGCGCGGAAATCGACAGCGCGGCGCTGTATCGTGCGATGAGCTCCGTCGAGAGGAACCCGCGGATCGCCGAGGTCTACCGGAGACTCGGGGCCGTCGAGGAGGCGCACGCAGAGTTCTGGCGTAAGCGCATCGTCGCGGGGAAGGGCAGTGTGCCGCGGCCTGCCCCGAGCCTGCGCGCGCGCGCGCTGATCTGGCTGGCGCATTGTTTCGGGGCCGCGGCAGTACTTCCGTTGGCGGCAAGCCTGGACACGATCGACCGCGACCACTACGATCGGCAGGCCGAGGCGCGCCGTACGACGATGCCGTCTCAAGAGCGCTCGCATGCGCGCCTGCTGACCCTGATCACCGGCGGCAGCAACGCCTCGTGGAACGGCTCTCAGCTCGAAGGCCGCCACCGCGTAGGCGGCGGTAACGCACTGCGCGCTGCAATTCTCGGAGCCAACGACGGCTGGATGTCCAATCTGGGTAATGGGGGTGGCTGGAGCCGAATTCTCGGAGCACACCGTGCTGCTTACCGGGGTGGCGGGCCTATTGGCGGGCAGCTTTTCCATGGCGATGGGCGAGTGGCTTTCGGTGCAGAACCGCGCGAGCTGTACGGAAAGCAGATCGCTACCGAAGCCGATGAGCTTGCCCAGGTGCCGGACGAGGAGAAGGAGGAACTGGTTCTGATCTATCAAGCCAAGGGTCTGTCACCCGATGAGGCGCGCGCCATGGCCGAGCGGGTGATCAAGAACAAAACAATTGCGCTCGACACCTTGGTACGCGAAGAGTTGGGGATCAACTCGAAGGACCTCGGCGGCTCGGCATGGGCGGCAGCGATTTCCTCGTTCATAGTATTCAGCATCGGCGCGATCATCCCCGTGCTGCCTTTTCTTTTCCTGCACTCGGGGGTTGCCGTGGCCGCGTCGCTCGCGTCGAGCGCGGTCGCACTGTTCCTGGTTGGCGCGGTTACCAGCCTGTTCACTGGCCGCGGGGTTCTCTTTTCCGGCGCACGCCAGCTGATGTTCGGCCTCGTGGCAGCGGCAGTTGCTTACGGTGCCGGCCACATGTTCGGTGTGGCGCTCGGGGCTTGACCGCCGGGGTCGGGCGGGAGCGCTCTGATCAGGACTGACGGCAGCGCTTCGCGAACACCAACGGGCCTCTGGCAGCGGGACTTCGCTACGGCAAAGGCTGGGGGCTACTTGCGAGGGCAAAGCAAAAAGCTATATAGCTCAAATACCCAATATGCCTATCAAATCGCGAGGAGCCGCTGATGGCACTGGCCCTCGCTTCCTCCGGCGACCTGCTCGACATCCGGCCGTTCGGTCCGACGTTGCGCGAGTTGCGTACGCACACGCTGGTGCAAGCGCCATCGATGGAGTTATTCCGGATGGTGATTCGGCCAGCAAGGTAATCGCGGTGCACCAGGTTCCGGGGACGATCACGATTCAGTGCATTTAGGGCGCAGTCGAGTTGGAGTTGCAGGCCTGCAGCCAACTCATGCGCACCGGCAGCCTCGTTTACCTCGATCCGCGGGTGCCGCATGGGCTGACGCTCTCCAGGACACGTCGATGCTCGTGACGCTCACGCATGCGCACGCGGATCGAGTCCCGACACGCGACGGCCACGAGCCAAGCACGACGCTGGTCAAACGCAGGGCCGTCTCGTATACGCCATACTTGGTTCTGGATCCGAGAAAGAAGCGATTGGCAAATGACGGTCCGTGAGCGAAGCGGCTCTCCGACACTTGAAGCGTTGCTGGAAACTGTGCGCAATTGCCGCGTGTGCGAGCGGCATCTGCCGCTCGGTCCGCGCCCGGTATTGCAGGCCCGTGAGTCGGCCCGCATTCTGATCGTGGGACAGGCGCCTGGCGCGGTCGTGCATTCCACGGGCATTCCGTGGAACGATGCCAGCGGCAAGCGTCTTCGCGCATGGATGGGGGTGGCCAGCGAGGTTTTCTACGATGCTTCGCGCGTTGCGATCATTCCGATGGGGCTCTGTTATCCGGGCCGAGGCAAAGGCGGCGACTTGCCGCCGCGCCGTGAATGCGCACCGTTGTGGCTCGACCTTCTGCTTTCAAGGCTGCCCGGGATCGAACTGATCATGCTGATCGGCCAGTACGCGCAGCGGCACTTTCTCGGAGTCCGCCGCAAGAGCTCGCTCGCCGAAACGGTACGAGCATGGCAGAAGTATGCCCCGAGATACTTCCCACTTCCGCATCCATCACCCCGCAACCAGCCCTGGCTCAAGCGAAATCCCTGGTTCGAGCAGCAGTTGATACCCGAATTGCGGGGGCGGATCGAGCCGCTCGCGACGTCTGGCGTATGACTTGCGCTGGCGAAACGCTTGGCGGAGGGTTTGGTGACGAACAGCTCACGCCCGATCGGTGACCGAAAGGAGCTCCTGGCAGACTTCCGCATC
>Ga0187846_10000660_pt1 | contig 19592 bp, 20 predicted proteins | sample TC_taG_FD_161473 | JGI IMG/M metagenome (GOLD analysis project Ga0187846, IMG submission 161473) | Biofilm microbial communities from the roof of an iron ore cave, State of Minas Gerais, Brazil - TC_06 Biofilm (v2) | ecosystem: Environmental > Terrestrial > Deep subsurface > Cave > Wall biofilm...
TGGCGCTGCGCCTTACACCGCTGCAGCGATCGCGCGACCCAGGTCAGAGGTCGATGCCTTACCCCCCAAGTCCGGCGTAAGCGGAGCGTGCGCCGGGCCCTCAGCCAGGACTCGCTCGATCGCACTCAGCACGGCGTCGCCCGCGTCGGTATGGCCGAGCCAGTCCAGCATCAGAGCGGCGCTCCAGATCTGACCGATCGGGTTTGCGATGCCGCGGCCGGCGATATCCGGCGCCGAGCCATGCACCGGCTCGAACAGCGAAGGGGCCGTGCGCTGCGGATTCAGGCTGGCGGAGGCTGCGATCCCGATCGTTCCCGCACACGCAGGACCCAGATCGGAGAGGATGTCGCCGAACAGGTTCGAGGCCACGATCACATCGAAATGCTGAGGGCGGCGCACGAAGTTGGCGGTGAGAATGTCGATGTGGAACTGGTCGACGCGCACTTGCGGAAAGCCCGCAGCGACCGCTGCGACACGCTCGTCCCAATACGGCATCGTGATCGAGATACCGTTGGACTTGGTAGCTGACGTCAGGTGCCGCTTGGGACGGCGCGCCGCCAGCTCGAACGCGAATTTCAAAGCGCGGTCCACGCCGTGTCGCGTCATCACCGTTTCCTGCACGACGATTTCGCGCTCGGTACCCTCAAACATGCGGCCGCCGATCGACGAATACTCTCCTTCGGTGTTCTCCCGAACGATCATGCAGTCGATATCACCGGCGGCCAACCCGGCAAGGGGTGAAGCTACGCCGGCCATTAGCCGGCACGGCCGCAGGTTCACGTACTGATCAAACTCGCGGCGAAACTTCAGTAGCGAACCCCATAGCGAAACGTGATCGGGAACGATCGCGGGCCAGCCGACCGCGCCGAAGAAAATCGCGTCGTGCCCACCGATGCGGTCGCGCCAGTCGGATGGCATCATCGATCCGTGCTTCTGGTAGTAGTCGCAGCTGGCGAAATCGAAGTGATCTAGATGCAGCCGCACCTCGAAACGGCGCGCCGCCGCATCGAGCACACGCAAGCCTTCAGGTACGACCTCGCGGCCGATGCCGTCGCCGGCAATCACTGCAATTCGATGGGTAGAGGCCATGCCCGAATTGGACCACAGCGCAACGCCGCGCCGCGATCGGCCTGTCGACTACTGGGGCGATTTGAGCGATTGCAGCATCCGATTTAGGGCCCTCTTTGCACCCCATGTTTGCGCTACGCAGCAGATCTCCTCTCCGGATTGCTAAAAGCCCTGGATGTATACACGTATGTAGTTGTTTATGTTCAAGAAAATATAACGACCACCATCTCTTCCGATACACTTCTCCCTTGACTATTCCGAGGCTTTCCCCGCTTGACTTTTGTGCATGGCACCATACAATTCGATTGTGCGATGCATCAAACAGCGCGCAACACGCCCGAAAACTAGGGACAAAGATCGCTGCAACGGATTCGGAAACCAAAGACTGGAGACGCCATGTACGCAACACCCGCTCAATTGGTCGAGCTGCAAAAAGGTCAACTCGACGCTTTCAATTCGCTCGGACATACCGTTTTCAACGCAACCGAGAAGTTCATCAACCTGAACCTGGCTGCCGCCAAGGCGCTGATGCAGGATGCAGCCGATACAACGCATCAGTTGTTCGGCGCGAAGGACGTGCAGGAACTGGTCGCGCTGGGCTCCACGCTCGGCCAGCCGACCGTCGAGAAGGCGGTCAGCTACTCGCGCAACGTCTATGGCATCGCCAGCGGCGCCACCGCTGAGATCTCGAAGATCGTAGAAGCGCAGATCGCCGACAGCAACCGCAAGGTCAGCGAGCTGATCGACTTCGCAACCAAGAACGCTCCGGCTGGATCGGAACCCGCGCTGTCGATGTTCAAGAGCGCAGTTGCCGCCTCCAACACCGCGTTCGACACGGTCAGCAAGGCGGCCAAGCAGGCCGCTGATTGGGCCGAATCGAACTTCGCCGCCGCCGCTTCGGCGACCGTCAACGCCGCCACCGCCGCCAACGACGCGGTGAAGGCCAAGACCAAGCGGGTCGGCTAACAAGCGATTCCTACTGTCTCCTTGGCACCACTGGCGTTCGGACCCAAGTCCTAACACCTGAATCTGTCTCCTCCTAAGGTGGTGCTTTTCCAGCCCGGTGTAACGACCGGGCTTTTTTATTTCCCCTGCGCTTTGCGAAGGTTCGATCGGCCTCGGATAATGATTGCGTGCGACGCCTCTGGACCAGTCCATGGTTGTCAACCTGAATCACTACGTAAACGGGCGGCCGATCGAAGGCACGAGTGGCCGCTATGGTGACGTCTTCAACCCCGCCACCGGCCTGATCAGCGCTCGAGTGCCGCTGGCCAGTCGCGCCGAAGTCGATGCAGCAGTGGCGCAAGCTCACAAGGCATTTCCCGACTGGGCAGCGACTCCGCCCTTGCGGCGCGCGCGTGTGATGTATCGGTTCCGGGAGCTGCTCGAAGGCAATGGCGACCGTCTCGCCGCCGTGATCTCATCGGAGCACGGCAAGGTGCACGACGACGCGATGGGCGAGGTCGTTCGCGGTATGGAGGTGGTCGAATTCGCCTCGGGGATCCCGCACCTGCTCAAGGGCGACGTCACCGAGAATGTCGGCACTCAGGTCGATTCGCACTCGCTGCGTCAACCCCTCGGTGTGGTCGCCGGAATCACGCCGTTCAACTTCCCCGCGATGGTGCCGATGTGGATGTTTCCGGTCGCGATCGCATGCGGCAATTGTTTCATCCTGAAGCCGTCGGAGCGCGACCCGTCCGCTTCGCTGCTGATCGCCGAACTGCTGAAGCAATCCGGGCTTCCCGATGGCGTGTTCAACGTCCTGCACGGCGACAAAGAGACGGTCGACGCCCTGCTTGACCATCCCGGCATCCAGGCGGTGAGCTTCGTGGGCTCCACACCGGTGGCCCGATACATCTACCAGCGCGGCTGCGCGGCCGGCAAACGCGCGCAAGCGCTCGGGGGTGCGAAGAACCATCTGGTCGCCCTGTCGGACGCCGACCTCGATCAGGTTGCTGACGCGCTGATGGGGGCCGCGTTCGGTTCTGCCGGTGAACGCTGCATGGCAGTGTCGGTTGCGGTCGCGGTCGGCGATCGAGTCGGCGACGCGTTGGTCGACAAACTCGTCCCTCGCATCCGCAACCTGAAAATCGGTCCGGCCACCGATCGGAATGCGCAGATGGGGCCGCTCGTGACCGAGCAGCACCGGGCGAAGGTGGTCGGATATATCGAAAAGGGCGTCGAAGAAGGAGCCAGCTTGGTGGTCGACGGCCGCGGATGCCGCGTCCCGGATTTCCCGAACGGATTCTGGCTGGCCGGCACGCTGTTCGATCGGGTGAAGCCCCAGATGACGATCTACCGGGAAGAGATTTTCGGACCTGTGCTGAGCGTGGTGCGCGTGCCCGACTACGACAGTGCAGTGGAGCTCGTCAACGCGCATCAGTATGGCAACGGCACTGCGATTTTCACTCGCGACGGCGATTGTGCGCGCGATTTCGGCCACCGGATCCAGGTCGGGATGGTGGGGATCAACGTGCCGATTCCGGTACCGATGGCCTTCCACAGTTTTGGCGGCTGGAAGGCGTCGCTGTTCGGCGACCACTACATGCACGGCCCGGAGGGCGTGCGCTTCTACACGCGCCTGAAGACGATCACGACCCGCTGGCCGACCGGCCTGCGCGGCGGCGCCGACTTCGTCATGCCGACGATGAAGTGACCGAGAACTCGGCGCCGCTTTCCTGCACTGCGCGGCGCAGGGCCTCGAACGCGGGAGCGATCCGCTCGGGCGACCCCTTCACTCCGAGCTCGATGTGGCGCCGCGCGATTCGCCCGTCCAAGCCATCGCCCAGCGACGGCAGGCTGAAGGTGCGCACTTCCGGAAAGTCCTTCTCCACCGCCAGCATCATCGGGACGAGGGCTGACTCGGGCGTTCCGAAAATCAGCAGCGAGCGCTCGTCGATCCGATCGCCGCCGAAGTGAGCGCCGTACTCGGCGTCCAACACGGCCTCGATCATCGGCCAGGCCATCGCCGGGAAACCCGGCACAAAATGGTGGCGAGCGATCGAGAAACCGGGAATTCCGTTGAAGGGATTCGGGATGATGCGGGCGCCTTCCGGGAATTCGCCCATCGTCAGACGTTGACGGTTCTCGGGATTCGTCATATCCGGCTGACCAAGCTGGGCGCAACGAGCAGCGATCAACTCGGCAGCTTGCGGATGCAGCACGAGCCCGCTACCCAGAGCAGCCGCGATGGCTTGGCGGGTGTGGTCGTCCGGAGTCGATCCGATTCCACCGCAGCTGAACACCACCTCCGCGCCGGTCAGGCTGCGTCGGAATGCTTCGATCAGAACGGAGCGCTCGTCGGGCAGGTACTGCGCCCAATGCAGGCGCAGGCCGCGCGCGGACAGTAGTTCGATCACGCGCGGCATGTGGCGGTCGAAGCGCTTGCCCGACAGGATCTCGTCGCCGATCACGAACAACCCGAATCGCAGCGCCATATCTGGGTAACTTCGGTGGGTGACTTCGCGTGTCTTCCCACGAACAGTCTAACGCGCGGCAAATCCCCACCAATTTTGACAACCCGTTTGCAATCAATAGCTTGAACCAGGCGCGGTTTGCGCTTGTGTTCGAGCGATCCCGCGCATGCCAGCACGCCTAGTCTGCCCGCTCGGGCTGCGGCTCGGCCCAGACCATCAGGGGGATATCGATCATGGCGATTTCAGGGGTGACGGGGACTTCGAACCCGTATGTGACCCAGAACAGCAGCATCGCTCAGGCCGGCGGGGCACGACCGAACGACGGCGATGACGACGACAAGCGAGTGGGCGGTCACGACCACGACGGCGACGATCGCGGCGGCGGCGGGATGCTCGGCTTCATGGACAGCATCTTCAAGGCGCTCGGTCAGCTTGGCCTCGTTCCCGAGTCGGCGTCCACGAGCAGCAGCTCGGCATCCAACGGCTCCTCGGGCAGCGCTAGCGCGACTGCCACTTCTTCGACTGGCTCGACGACGGCAACGACCACGGCCGCTACGAGCACCACCGCCGCTGGCACGACGAACACGACGGCGGGTTCGAACAGCTCTGGAGCAACCAACGGCGATTCCGACGGTGACGACGCGTCGGCGGCGGGAGCCAACGGCGCGGTTGCAGTCCTTAGTGCGCTGCATTCGTTCCTGCACGATCTGTTCTCGGCGATGCGCGAGGTGCAGGCCGGCCAAGGACAGTCCAACGATGGCGATGACGACGACGGCGGACATGCGCGCGGCGCCGGGACACCCTACGACAGCCTCGCGACACGCCTGCAGAATCTGCTGCAGGATCTGTCCAGCTCCTCGTCGAGTTCCTCGTCGAGTTCTTCATCCGGCTCGGCGGCAAGCTCGGGCAGCGACGCTCTGTCGCGGCTGCAACACGATTTCAGCGCCCTCGTCAGCGCGCTAACTCCGGGCTCGAGCGCGGCGTCACCCTCTTCCGCTACATCGGATTCGGCCACCGGCGGTACCGCGTCTTCGGCCACTTCGGCTGCAACGTCCAGCACGACCGCCAGCAATTCGACCTCGACCGCGAGCGGATCGACTGGCGGCACGACCGCCGCCGCAGGAACGGCAAGCGGCTCGTCAACGTCTTCCGCCACGGACGGCACATCTACCGGTGCCGCCGCAACGGTTTCGCTGCAGGCTTTCCTGCAAGCGCTGATCCAGAACCTGGACGCGCAGTCGAGCTTCGCTGCCTCCAGTACGACTGCGCCAGGGGCGCTGTTGCAGACGAGCGCATAAGGCAAGAGCGTCTCGACCGACCGGAATCGAAGCAGAACAAGCGGCAATGCCGAAGGCATGCCGCTTTCCTGCACGTACTGCCGCTGCTCGACTGCGACCGAACGTCCGTTCGGGGACTAGCGATTTCCGATACGGATAGCCGAATCGGTATGCCCCCGACTCGCGTTGTGGATACCGCCGACATGAACGTCGGTGTCGCCGTTGTCGGCGTTGCCGATCTCGATCGTGTCGCTGGCGAAAGCCCCAGTCTGTGTCTGAACGACCTGACCGACCGATACCGTCGAAGACCCATTGCCGGAAACATTTCCGATCCGCATGTCCTGCGTGTTCATCGTTCCGGACTGCTGCTGAACGATCGAGCCAAGATTCACCATCGTGCTTCCGTTGCCGGCCGCGTTGCCGATGTCCAGTAGCTGCCGGTTCGAGGTGCCGCTTTGGGTCTGCACCAACGAACCAGCGGTTACGCTGGAACTGGCGCTCCCGCTCACATTGCCGACGCGCATCTGTTGCTGGTTCAACGAGCCGCTTTGGACCTGATCGATGGAGCCAACCTGAGTCTGAGTGGATGCCTGCGCGGCAGCCCGATCGGACCACATGGCCAGCGCGACCAGCAGAGCGAGCCCGGCTGCACAAGCCCAACTGCCGAAGCGCCAGCCGGCGAAGCTATGCAGAACGTTTTGCCGGCGGTTGCGCCGAGGACGTAATAGGACGCACGTTTTCATTTTCACATCCTCACGACCGTGCCGCTACCCGAGATGCTCTGGCTGAGTTTCGGATCGCCTCGATAGCGGACGATGCCCGCACCCGCGATGTGCACATTGAGTCGCTCGCGTGCCATCACTTCGGCCTTGCCGGCGCCTTCGAGCTTGACCTCCGCCTTATCGGAAGCAAGATCGGCCGCGCGGCATTCTCCCGAGCCTGCGATCCGCATGCGCTCGCGAGTGGCACGGCCGGACAGTTCGGCGCTGCCGCTGCCTTGCATCTCAACGCTCAGTTTCTCGACGTCCAACCCGCCGATCTTGGCCATCGGAGCGCCGAGCAGGCGAAGCGAGAATTCCGAGCCCGAGAATCCTTGGGCTTCGATTTGCCCGGCTCCGTTGACTTCCAGCTCCCTCAAGCCGATGGTATCGACCTCGATCGTCAAGTCGCCCTGGATCGAGATGGAGCCCGGAACGTAGATCCTCACGCGGTCGTCGTGCTGCTCGACGACAATGCGATCGATGACTTCGGAGTTGCCCTTCAGAAACGCAGACGCAGCCCCGGACTCGCGGACGATGTAGTGCGCGGGAAGGCTCAGCTCCAGCGACGAAAAGGGGGTCAGCCGCACGGCGCGTTGACCCGCCGACGCCAACGGAGAAGTCGCCGCGAGCAACACGGATACCGCACCGAATACCGCAACTCGTAGATTCATTTGGGCAACTCCAAGACGCAAATTCCCTGGTACATGTCCAGCACCTGCACCCTGCCGGAGCCGCTTTCACCCGACTTCAGCTCCGCCGCAATCTGCGACGGCGGCAGCGCAGCGTAACCCTTTCCCTCGAAGATCAGCCTGCCTTCCTGCCAGCACCGAAACAGGCTACGCGCCGGGGCCTTGGGCGCTGCACCCGGCTTTTCATCGCCGACTTGCACCGATCCCGTACCGGATTTCGCTTCATCGGACAGCTCGGAGCCCGGTGTGTTGATCGAGATGCTGTCATGCGACTTGTCGGCTGCGAGCGTGGCAGCCGATCCAAGCGCCAGAAGACCGGTCACAGCGGCGACGGCGCATCGCACAGCCACCGGCCCCAGCTTATTGAACGTTGACATCGAACACCCCCATCGCGTAGGCACCACTGACAGCGATTGCGAACCGTGTTTTCAAAGCCTCGAGACCGCGGACGCTTTCGGGCTCCAGCGGCTGCCGCCCAAGGTCTTTCGGACTGGAGAAGCAGGCAACCTGCTCCCGGCGCCCGCGGTGGTTGGCCACCAGCGGCGAGGCCGAATTGACAACTGTCAGGGTGCCGCCTGCCAGCCGGGTCGGCGCTTGCGCCGGCGTCGGATAGAACTGGGACACGCTCAGGCGATCATCGACCAGATAGCAGTACAGGTAGCCGTCATGGGGCGAAATCACACCGACGAAGAACGGCTCGCCAGCCTGATACGCGCCCTTGCTTGCCGGGCGTGAACCTTCGATTGGGATCGTCGCCACTGGCGCCGGCGGGTGGAAGGCAGCTTTTTGCACGCCGGCAGCCGGCGTTGGTTGAGCCGCCGGGCTGGCGGCCAGTGTGCTCGTCTGTTTTGCAGCGGCTTGTGCGGCGGCCACTGGAGCAGGCACTAGTGCTGCCGGGGTAACCGCAGCAGGCCCTGTTGCTGTCTGACTAGTCGCGAGCGGAGCAGGCACTCCTGCCGACGGGGCCGCTGCCACGGTAGTCGCAGAAGCCATCGGCGCTGCGACCGGTGCACGGGCAACCGAGGGCCCGCTCTGCACACCCGGCGCACCCGGCGTTGGCGACGAATTCTGCGGCGTGTTCCGAGCTACAGGTGAGCCTGGCCCTGGTGTCGTGGTCTGAGCAACGGGCGCTGCCTGCCCTGCCGGCGCGCCTTGCGGCGCAGCCTGCGCGATCGGCTCTGGGGGCAGCGGTCCCTCCTTCTGGTCGATTTCCGCGAGTTTGGCCGCCGCGACCTTGCGGACCTCGGCGTGGTCAGCGGTCAGGTACTTGTGCAGAAAGGCCGCATCCAAGTTCAGACCGTCGGGCATCCCGAGGGCAAGCTCGTAGGCACGCACTGTGCGCAGCAACCTGGGGCTCACCTGACCGTTGATGGCGCCGTCGTACAGTCCCTGCGCCTTCATTTGAACCTGCAAATAGCCCAACAAGCGGCCGCGGTCACGCGGGTCGGAGGCCATTTCCTCCCACCAGTCGTCGATCTCGGCGCTGACCTGCGGATCCTGCGCGGAGGCTCCCAGGCAGCTCCAGTACGGCAGCTTGAGCAAGCGGCCATACAGTTCGATCGCACCCAACTCGATCAGCGTGCGCAGCGCCTGGCCGTTGCCATCGTTGCTCGACAGCGTGAAGTTGTACTCGATCGCGAAATTCGTCAGCGTCATTTCGCCGTCGTATCCGTTGCCGTGCTTGCGCAACAGCACTGCATTTCTGACCGCAGCACCCGGCACCAGCGACATGCCGGCGGTTTCGACCAGGTTCAGATCCAAGCCCATGCCCGAGATCTTGTCCGAGTCGGCGGCGCCGATGCACAACTTCCAGACGCAGACCGCGCCGTCGCGCTGCTTTTGCAGCATCGAATCGTCGAACTGGGAGATCGAGCCTTGGATCGCGAAGTCGGCCTCGGAGACCACCTGCTGCCGCTTGGAATCGCTGAACACGCGAGAGTCGACGATCGGAACAAGCCGGATCGCGTGACTCGTTCGCGTCATCTGCGAGGTTGCCGACATGAACATGTCGCGCGCCCCTACGTTGACCTTCTTGGTTGCGTCGGGAATCTGATCGATCACGACCGTAACGTGTCGGACGCCGTATGCGTGGAACAGGTTGTCCATGCACTTCAGCCCCTTTCCAAATCCGGTTTCGTTCTCCACCGGCGCGCTGGCGGGCCCGGAGCGCAGTTTGTCGGCACGCTGCTCGAAATCGTCCTTGTCGGAGGCGGCGGCAATCAGCGACACCGCTGCACCGATCAGCGCGACGACAACTCGAACGCAGGTCAGGCGAAGTTTCATGGGTTCCTCGGGGCTTTTGGGGTCGCGACCTTCAGCGGCCGCAGTTCGCAGTGTTGATGACGTCACCGGTCACGATCACGGTCGTGCCTTGAGGCACGACGCTGTTCAGACCGTGCTGATTACCATTGTCGTTTCCTATCGAGACCGTCCCGCAGTTCTGACCACCGTTCTCATTCTGGTTCTGGTCCTCTTGCTCCAACTCTCTTTCCCGGTTCTTGAGGTCTTGCACGTCGAGAATCGCGCGCTTCGCATCGTCCAGTTCCGAAACCTCGGAGCTCGCCGGCTTCATCTGGAAGGCGCCGCACACGGGCGCTGCGGCGATCAGCGCGATCGAGCTCACAATCGCCAGGCAATGAACTTTTCGCACGAAACTCTCCTTACTGGGTTGTTGGTGCAGGGCGGCATGCCGCCCTGACTTGGTTTTCAGCAGCGGCCCGGCGCGCCGGACCGTCGCCTCTTGCCTGAATTACCACGCGTTGCCGATGTCCGCCTGTTGCGAGTTGCTCGTGCCGCCTTGGGTCTGCGTAACCAGTCCGACGTTCACGTTGGTGTCGCCGTTCATGGCTTCTCCCATGTACAGGTACTGGCTGTTTCCGCTGCCGCCGGCCAGTTGGGTCTGTTGCACGCCGCCCCAGATGGTCACATTCGACGTATGCCCGTTGTCGGCGTCGCCAACGTCCATCTCTTGGTAGTTGCTGGTGCCGTGCTGCTCTTGGCCGACGTTGGTCCACCAGTACGAATACACGTTGCTCGTGCCGCCATTCTGAGCGTTACCGATAGTCATGGTCTGCTGGTTGCTGGTGCCGTCCTGGAGCTGGTTGACGCCGCCGAACAGGTACACATTGCTGGTACCACCGCTGAACGTGTCTCCGATTTCGGCAACCTGGTTGTTGCTGGTGCCGGCCTGGTTCTGGTTCAGGCTGCCCAGGACGACGTTCGACCCCGCGGCAAACGCGGAGCCGAACGAGGCCAAAGCGATCACTGCCAGAGCGATTTTGCTGAGTTTCATGGTGATTCCTTTCTTTTAGTGAACCGTACCCGGGGAGAATTCCCGTCGGGAGCGGTCTGTTGCGAGCCCCTCGTTCGTCTCGAACTGAACAGATCGGCGAGGGTCCCGGATTTCCGCTCTGTCAGGAACACTTTCTGTCTCTTCGAACTGCTGCGAGCGAGTCAGAAGCGTTGGGCGAAATGTAGGCAGCGCTGCAAATCCGCGTAAGTGACGCAGGTCATTCGCCGCCTCAACGCCGGAATGTCGGGTTTGGGCGCAGCAATTCGTCTGCGCAGGTACCACTTGAGTCGCACGAGTCGTGCATTGACGTGCTGCGGCCGCTGACGTAGCCTTTTTCAGCTGCAACGCCTCGTACGGCGACGCTGAAGTGCCGGCGGGGCGCTGCGGAAGTGGGATCCAGGAGAGGAACCCCTTGCTCAAACAAATCGTCCTTGTCGGGATCGCTCTGGCAGCGGCACCCCTGCCGATCTGCTGGGCCGCCGGCATCGACAGCCCGGCAGTGATGACGATTCTCGAGGGCAGCGCGACCGTATTTCGCGGCACGTCGAAACTGGGAGCGGTAGAAGGCGTTCGCGTGCAGCCGAACGATCTGGTGGAGACGGGTAAGGACACCTTTGCACGTCTCGAATACGAAGACGGCGTTCGCCTGGACCTGGGCCCGGCGACGCGACTGCAGCTGAACCACCCGAGCGAAGCGACCGCCGACCGGCCGTCGCTGTACCTGCTTTCCGGATGGTTGAAGCTGACACTCGGCGACTCCAAGCATCCCAAGCCACCGGGTTTCGCGACGCCGCTGTTCGACGGAACCGAGTTAATGGGAGTGGTGCTCGCGCGCGTCGACGCACGCGGCGGGTTCCTCTTCGTCGAACAGGGGCGCGTGCGCATCGCCAACCGTCACTCGCGTGCGCCGCTGCCACCGCCCCTGAAGGCAAGCGACTTCGCTACCGTCGCCAAGGATGGACACGCGGTGGTCGACATGCGCGCGTCGAAGGAATTCGTCGAGCAGATGCCTCGCGCCTTCCAGGACACGATCCCGTCGCGCCTCGGCCGCTATCGCATACGCGAGGTCGCCTTCCGGGAACTGGGCGAGTTCTCCTATGCGGAAGTCGAGCCGTGGGTGGATTCGGAGCTGTCCGTTCGGCGCCAGTTCGTTCGGACCTGGAAGTCGAAGGCGGATGAGCCCGAATTCCGAATGGAGCTCACTTCGAACTTGAAGCTGCATCCGGAGTGGGGCCCGGTGCTGTTCCCCGAGCTGTACGCGCCAAAACCCGTTGCGGTTGGCCCGCCCTGGCCGTTGCCGAACGTTCCCCTTGCTCCGGAAGCGACTACGCCACAGCCGGTCGAGCCGCAAGCAGCGCCGCAGGTAGTTCCGCCTCCGTCCACCCCACAGCAGTAGCTACGGGCTGCCGGCCTGACGCCACGCCCGCAAGCGCGCCACTTGCCGCGTTTACCGGCCGTTATGACCAAAGAAACTACCGGGTTGCCCGCAGTTGGCCAAGCATTGGGGCCATCGAATTTGGCCGCATCAGGAATAACCGCAAGCGCTATGCGGTACAGGCCGATGCCAGCCAGATGCAGGAGATTCCAAATGGACAAGCCGCGTTTTCCCGATCCGCGCAAGATGCGCTCCAGCAGCTACGCGAAACGCAACGACTTTTACGAGCGTTACGACGTTCTGCTGAGCAACTGGTATCTGCTGACGAACCGCGTGCAGCGGGAGATCGAGTCGATCCGGCAAGACCTGCATCACGAACTTGCGCAATGGCAACCGCACCTGCCGGAACCCAATTGGCACGCGTACGCGCAGCGGATGGACAGGATCGCGCCGAAGACCGTGTTTCGCTCACCTCCTGCTCAACCCACTTCCGCAAGGTAGCGGTTGATCTGCGCGGCCCATTCCGGGCCCGCCATGCTGTCGTGCCGCGCCATGTCGCGAACGATGCCACTGGCCTCGCCCGACAGGGCAGTTCGCTCGTACCGAACCGTTACGAAAGTCGAATCGCTCCGCGGCGCGAGTTGCACAGTAATCACGGTGGCGACGATGTCGGGCAACACATAGACGTACTGGATGCGAAGCGCCTCGCGATTAAATACGGTGTTGACCCAGGTCGCCGTTCGGTCGTCTTGCGCGACCTGGAACACCATGCCTTCACAATCCGCCGCCTGCCGCGGCCACACGAATTTCGGATCCCAGCCCTCTGCCCAAACGCGTTCCATCTCCGCGCCGAACAGAGGAAAAACTCTTTCCGCAACCGCATTCGCCACGAATTCGAACTGTTCGTCTGTGTGGATGCTCATAGGCGCCTTTCGCACATTATGCGGCTTAGCCGATTCCGTCCCAGACTTTTTGCAGTCGCTTGACGCTCACCGGCATCGGCGTCTTCAGGTCCTGCGCGAACAACGACACCCGCAACTCCTCCAGCATCCAACGGAATTCCTCCAACTTCGGGTCAAAAACGCCTTTGCGCGCCGCCAGCGCCCGCGCATACGCCGCCTGCAAGGGTCCGATCTGCGCCATCAGTGCCTGGTCGCGCGCCGGGTCGCTTTTGAGCTTGTCCAGGCGGGCGGCCACCGCTTTTAAATAGCGCGGAACGTGCGCCAGCTGCGCTGCGGGAGTGCGCTCGACGAAGCGTGGCGGAAACAAGCGCGCGAGCTGCTGCTCGACATCCGTGCAAGCGGTTGCGAACGCCCGGCTGGCCGCCAGTTTCTTCGGCAATGGCGCCGCTTCCTGCACGATCGCCGTCAGAAGCTGCGCGATTTGCTGTGCGATCAAGCTCAGGCGGCCGCGTGCCTCGTCCTTGCGGGCGAGGAAGTCGGCGCGGTTCGCGGGCCAGGGATCCTGCAGGCAGGTGCGCTCGATCGCCGCGTTCACGACCTGTTCGCGCAGATCCTCCAGGCTCGGAGCCCCCAGCGCGAGCTGTGGCACACCAGAGGCCTGCATCCGCACCGCCTGTAGCGACGGGAGCGACCGCTCCAGAAACTGGATCTGCTGGCGCAGCTGCAAGCGAAAGAGCCGGCGCAGTCCTTCTCGGTGCCGGTCGCGCGCGATCACCGGATCGTCGAACATCTTGAGCTCGCAGTGGTCACCCTGGTCGACTAGTGCCGGGTAGGCCACCAGAATTTGGCCGTCGCGCTGCACCTGTCGCTGCGGCGGCAATTCACCGAAATCCCAGTCGGTGATCGGCTGCGACGGTGATATTGGCGCATCTGCGCTGCCGTCCGCAGCCATCTGTTGAAAGCGGGTGCGCGCCACCTCCCCCAGCTCGGAACGCAGCACCGCCAGATTGCGACCCATTCCCAGTTGCCGCCCCTGGGGATCGGCCACTTTGAAATTCATCGTAAGGTGCGCGGGCAGCGCCTCCTGCCGGAAGTCGGATGGGGCGCAAGCGGCACCCGTTTGATCGCGCACGTCGCGAGCGAGCGAATCGATCAATCCTGGAAGTGCGCTGCCCGCCGGCGCATCGGCCGCACCCGCACGGTTGGCCTCCTCGTCCGTGGCCGTCCCCGTCCTCGCGCCCCATCGCTCGACAAAACCCTGCGCATACTCGGGCAGCGGCACGCAGTTGCGGCGCAGCTTCTGCGGCAGCGACTTGAGCAGCAACTGGACCTTCTCCTTCAACATCCCCGGCACCAGCCATTCGCAGCGCACTGCGTCGACCTGGTTCAGCGCGTAGAGCGGTACCGTCAGCGTCGCCCCGTCGCGCGGGCTACCGGGCTCGAAGTGGTACGACAGTGCCATTTGCAAGCCACCCATCGCAATCGACTTCGGATACAAAGCCTGAGTCACGCCGGCCGCTTCGTGGCGCATCAGCTCGTCGCGGGACAAAAAAAGCAGCCGCGGATCGTCGCGCTCGGCTCGTGTTCGCCAGCGCTCGAACGAGGCGCCGCTTGCAACTTCGGCCGGGATGCGTTGGTCGTAAAAGGAGAAGATCGATTCCTCGTCGACCAGCACGTCCGGCCGGCGCGCCTTGTGCTCCAGCTCGCGGATCTCCCGGATCAGTCTGCGGTTGTGCGCCAGGAAAGGCGCCGCAGTGTCCAGCTCTGCGTTGACCAGCGCCTCGCGCAAGAAAATGCCACGCGCAACGGCGGCGTCGACCGGTTCATAGGGAACACGCCGCTGCTGATACACCGTCAGTCCGTACAGCGTCGCACGCTCGAAAGCGACCACCTGCGCGGGGCGCTTTTCCCAGTGCGGATCGCTGTACGAACGCTTCAGCAGGTGTGCACCGACCCTCTCGAGCCAGCCCGGTTCGATCGTTGCGACTGTGCGGGCGAACAGCCGCGAAGTCTCGACCAGCTCGGCCGCGACAACCCAGCGCCCCGCCTTCGCCCTTTGGGCTTCGGCGGGCTTGCCCGCCGTAGCGCGCAGCGCGGAGGCGGGCCAAACGTGGAACTTGATCGCTCGCGCGCCCAGGTAAGGTGGTTCGCGCCGGTCCACCGGATCCGCGTCGGGTGATTTGCACCCGATGTTGCCGAGCAGGCCGGCGAGCAACGCACAGTGCAACTGCTCGTAGGTTGGCGGCGATGTGTTGGCGCGCCACCCCAGCTCGGTGACGATCCGGTGCAGCTGCGAATGCACATCCACCCATTCGCGCACCTGGCGTGGGCTGATGAATTCGCGCTTGAGCTCTTCGGCAAAGCGTCGATTCGATTTCTTGTGCGCCAGTTTCTGCTGCAATCCATCCCACAGCTTGATCAGCCCGAGAAACTCCGACTTGTCGTCGGCGTAGCGCCGGTGCGCCTGGTCCGCGGCCTCCTGCGCCTCGAGCGGCCGCTCGCGCGGATCGTGCACCGACAACGCCGAGGCGATGATCAGCAGCTCGCGCAGGCACTGCTGCTCGCGAGCCGCGAGCAGCATCCGAGCCAGTCGCGGATCCAGAGGCAGATGCGCCAGTTCCTTGCCTATCGGCGTGAGCTCGTTGCGCTCGTCCACCGCGTTCAGCTCCGCCAGCAACTGGTAGCCGTCGGCGACCGCTCGCGGGCTCGGGGGCTGCACGAACGGAAACTGTGCGACATCGCCCAGTCCGAGCGATTTCATCTGCAGGATCACGCCGGCCAGCGACGAGCGCAGGATTTCCGGATCGGTGAAATGCGCCCGGCCGGCGTGGTCCTGCTCGTCGTACAGGCGGATGCAAATCCCGTCAGCCACGCGCCCGCAACGGCCGGCGCGCTGCGAGGCGGCCGCCTGCGACACCGCTTCGACCTGCAGCTGCTCGACCTTATTGCGGTAGCTGTACCGCTTCACGCGCGCAAGGCCCGAGTCGACCACGTAACGGATCCCCGGCACCGTCAGCGAGGTCTCAGCGATGTTGGTCGCCAGTACGATGCGGCGCGCGGCGCCCGACTGGAACACGCGCTCTTGTTCCTCGGCCGACAGGCGCGCGTACAGCGGTAGAAGCTCCATCCCCGGCGGATGATGCTTGCGCAGCGCCTCGGCGGCCTCGCGGATCTCTCGCTCGCCCGGCAGGAACACGAGGGTGTCGCCTCGCCCTGCCAGCGCAAGCTCGTCCACCGCATCGACGATCGCATCCATCAGCGTGCGGTCGTCGGCGTCGTCCGCTTCGTCCGCGCGAACCGGCCTCCAGCGGATCTCGACCGGATACAGGCGCCCGGACACCTCGATCACCGGAGCCGGCTGTGGAAATGCGAAATGGCGTGCAAACCGCTCCGCATCCAGAGTCGCCGAGGTGACGATCAGCCGCAGGTCCGGCCGCTTTGGCAGCAGTTGGTGCAGATACCCCAGCAGAAAATCGATATTCAGGCTGCGCTCGTGTGCTTCGTCGATAATGATCGTGTCGTACGCCCGCAGCAGCGGATCGCGCTGCGTCTCGGCAAGCAGGATCCCATCCGTCATCAGCTTGACCGCCACGCGCTCACCGGTGCGATCGGTGAAGCGCACCTTGTAGCCGACCACCTCACCCAGGGGCGAGCCGAGCTCGTTCGCGATTCGGCGCGCAACGCTCGAGGCTGCGATTCGGCGCGGCTGCGTATGACCGATCATTCGCTCGCTGCCGCGCCCGAGCTGCAGGCAGATCTTCGGAAGCTGGGTGGTCTTGCCCGAGCCGGTTTCGCCGCAAACGATCACGACCGGGTTGACGCGAATCGCAGCGGCGATCTCGTCGCGCCGGGCCGACACCGGCAGCTCTTCCGGAAAGGCGATCGGCATCGCCGGCCGCGCGCGTGGGGTACCCAATTGGACGTGCCAAATCAAGGACTTGCAGGGGCGCGAAGTATACTTTCGCGCGATGGACGACCATGTTGCCGCTGGGACACCAGCCGCTGCCCCCGCTGCCGCGCTGAACCATGCACAGTTCGTTGCGTGGCTGCGCGAAGTGGCCCCGTACGTGCATTCGTTTCGGGGCCGCACATTCGTGGTCGCGTTCGAAGGTGAGCTGATCGAGTCGGGGCGCCTGAACGCGCTGGTGCACGACCTTTCGCTGCTGCACGCGCTGGGAATCCGCCTGGTTCTGGTGCACGGCTCCCGGCCGCAGGTGCAGGCTCAGTTGCAGCTCAAGGGCCTGCAGACGTCGTTCTGCCGTGGAATGCGGATCACGGACGCGGCGGCTCTTGCGTGCGTGAAAGACGCCGCGGGCGGAATCCGCCTCGACATCGAAGCGGCCTTTTCACAGGGACTTCCCAGCACACCGATGGCCAACAGCAAGATCCGGGTGGTCAGCGGCAATTTCGTGGTGGCGAGCCCGGTCGGGATCGTCGACGGCGTCGATTTTCAGCACACGGGAGTAGTGCGCAAGATCGATACCGAGGCGATCGAGCGCATGCTGCGGGCCGACGCGCTCGTGCTGATGTCGCCGCTCGGATTCTCGCCGACCGGCGAGGCGTTCAACCTGAAAGTCGAGGACGTCGCGACCCAGAGCGCGATCGCGCTGAAGGCGGACAAGCTGGTGATGATCGGAACCCTCGACGGTGTACGCGATGCAAGCGGCAAGCTGCTGAACGAACTTCAGCTGGACGAGGCCGAACAGCTGCTCGCCTCACACAACGCCTCCGAGCAGGCGCTGGCGGACTTGAATTGGCTGGTGCGCGCCTGCAGGGGCGGCGTGGCGCGCGCGCACCTGATCCCGATGTGGGTCGACGGAGGTGTTCTGATCGAGCTTTTCACACATGCGGGAATCGGCACTCTCGTGTCCAGTGCCCACCTGGAAGCGCTGCGCGAGGCGGTCAGTGACGACGTCGGCGGAATCTTGAAACTGATCGAGCCGCTCGAGGCCGACGGCACGCTGGTGAAGCGCCCGCGCGAACTGATCGAGCGCGAAATTGCCCAGTTCACCGTATTCGAGCACGATGGTTTCATCCAGGGCTGCGCTGCGCTGTACCCGTTCGAGGATGCCTCGATGGGAGAGCTCGCCTGCCTGACGGTGCACGGCGACTATCGCGAAAGCGGGCTGGGCGAACGGCTGATGAACCGGATCGAGACGCGCGCTCGCGCGGCCGGGCTCAAGCGCCTGTTCGTGCTGACCACTCGTACTTCACACTGGTTCCTGAAGCGTGGCTACGCGCTCGCGCGAGTCGAGGACCTGCCGGTGCAGCGTCAGCGCATGTACAACTGGCAGCGCCGCTCGCAGGTCCTGATCAAAACGATCAACTGACCCCGTCCTCTTCTTCTCCGCCGGCAAGCGGAGCAAAGCGGTCGGATTTCGAGGAAGGCACAGATGGCACGGATGATCCACTGCATCAAGCTCGGCAAAGAGGCTGAAGGGCTCGATTTCCCGCCGGTCCCGGGCGACCTGGGACGCAGGATCTTCGAGAACGTCTCCAAGGAGGCCTGGCAGCAATGGCAGCGGCACCAGACGATGCTGGTCAATGAGAACCGCCTGAGCCTTGCCGACGCGCGCGCCCGCAAGTACCTGCTCGCGCAAATGGAGCAGTACTTTTTCGGCGAAGGCGCCGACGTGCCGTCCGGTTACACACCGCCGCGCTGACGCCTGATTCGAGGCTCAGGCCGCCAGCGCCTGCGTCACGTCGTCGAAGGCAGTGACCAGTCGATCGACTTGCTCCGGCAGGGTTACCGGGCACAAGCGGTGCGGCTGCTGCCGACACTACAATTCATCATCCGCCTTGGATCGGGCTCCGCCATGCGATTTTCCCTCATCCGCGCCGGTGCGAGAGGCCTCGCTGCCACCGCCTCCGTGCTGCTTTTCGCCCGTACAAGCGTCGCGGCCGAGCCGACCCTGGCGCAGGCCTATGCAACGATCGCTTCCAAGCGGTTTGTCGACCTCACGCACGGCTTTGCGCCCGGAATCCCGCACTGGAAAGGCTTCCGCGACGAAACCGTGACGAACGTATACACGGTCGCCAAGGACGGTTTCGATGCCCAGGAGTTTTGCCACGTCGGGCAATGGGGCACGCACGTGGATCCCCCGTCGCACTTCCACCAGGGGCTGAAGACCGTCGATCAGATCGACCCGAAGGACATGCTGATGCCGCTGGTCGTGCTGGATGTGCACGACAAGGTGGCTCGCAATCCCGACTACACGATCGCGCTGGAAGACGTGTACGCCTGGGAGCACAAGCACGGCCGCATCCCCGAGCACGCCTTCGTGGCGATGCGCACCGACTGGTCCAAGCGCTGGCCCGATCGCAAGGCCTTCGCCAACCAGGACGCGCAGGGTGCATTCCACTACCCGGGTTGGAGCCTGGAAGTGCTGAAGCTGTTGTACGAGGATCGGCACATCGCCGCTTCTGGCCACGAAACTACCGACACCGACCCCGGCCTGCATACGACGACGGAAGACTATTCGCTCGAGTCCTATATCCTGGGACGGAACCACTATCAGATCGAGTTGCTCGCCAACCTCGACCAGGTTCCCGAAGCCGGCGCCATCGTGATGGTCAGCTTCCCCAAGCCGCTGCAAGGTTCCGGCTTTCCCGCCCGTGTGATCGCGATCCTGCCGTGAGCTGCGACCTGCTCTGCCCACTCCGCCGCCTCGCGACCCTGGCCGATGCGGTCGTCCCGCCGTGCCGCAGCCCATCGTTATCGTAGGCGCGGGCCTCGCAGGCCTGACGGTCGCACTGCGGCTCGCCGAGCGTACGCCGGTAACGGTGCTGGCCAAACGTTCGCTCGAAGAGGG
>Ga0187846_10000661_pt1 | contig 19591 bp, 17 predicted proteins | sample TC_taG_FD_161473 | JGI IMG/M metagenome (GOLD analysis project Ga0187846, IMG submission 161473) | Biofilm microbial communities from the roof of an iron ore cave, State of Minas Gerais, Brazil - TC_06 Biofilm (v2) | ecosystem: Environmental > Terrestrial > Deep subsurface > Cave > Wall biofilm...
TTGACCAGACCTGAATCCTCACCGCCGGCGATGATCGTCAGCCAGAAGTCGGTCGCCAACGGCGTCTGCCACAGTCGTTTCCACACAATCTCGGTCGGTTCGTTGAGTTCAACAGCTGCTTTCGCGGGCTACCGGTTTCGAGAAGCAAGCGGCCCGCGCACAAGCCCGTGCGCACCAAGTCTGCGTACCCGCTCGAGTGCGTCCTGTCCGCCGGGATCCGGTGCGTACACGGGGATCGGCGTTGCGCGGCACAAGTCGGCCAGCTCGGCATCCGGCGGAGCGCCGGCGAGCGCAAAGTCGGCGCCGGAAGCGGCCGCCGCCTGTAACTCCGCCGCGTCGCGGCACGCGGCCGCGCGCCACACAGCGCCGCCGATCCGCACTTCCCGCACCTCGCCTGCCACCGGCATCGCCTGTTCGCCAGGCCAGCTCAACCGTTCTGGTAACCGTAGGAAGCTGAGCACCGGCACTGCGGCTGGCAACAGGGGCTGCGGAGCGGGTTCCGCAGTCCGATAGAAGATCAGCCTCTGGCCTTCCAGCGGTGCGGGCTTGCCGCGCCACTCGTACACCCGGCGAAAGTGCAGTCTCACGTACGCGTGCGGATAATCAAATTCGAACACCAGCCACGGCATCGATTCGACCACCTCGATGTGCAGTTCCTCGGCCAGCTCGCGCGCCAGTGCGTGCTCGGCCGATTCGCCAGGTTCGATCTTGCCGCCCGGGAACTCCCAGTAGCCGGCATACGGCTTGCCAGTCGGCCGGTCGGCCAGCAGCACGGCGCCGTCGGCGCGCAGCAGCACCGCCGCCGCAACCGGAACGATCGAACGGCCGGCCGGCCCGGTCACCGCTTCGCCAGTGCTGCGCGCCCCGCGAAGTCGCGCGCGAACTGCTGGGCGATGCGACCCGAGCGAGATCCGCGCGCCAGCGCGAACTGCAGCGCTTCGGCGTGCGCGTTCGGCGCGCGCGCCGGATCGACGCCGAGCCGTGCCAGCCAGTGGTCGACGATGTCGAGAAAATCCTCCTGGCGGAACGGATGGAACGACAACCACAGCCCGAAGCGCTCCGACAGCGAGACTTTCTCCTCGGTCGATTCGGCCGGATGCAGCTCGCCATCGGCGTCGTAGGCCGCCTGCAGATTCTCGCGCATGAACTCGGGCATCAAGTGGCGGCGATTGGAGGTTGCGTAAATCAGCGTGTTGTCGCCGGGATCGGCGAGCGAGCCGTCCAGCGCAGCTTTCAGCGCCTTGAAAGTGGCGTCGTTCGGCTCGAAAGAGAGGTCGTCGCAGAACAGAACGAATCGCTCCCGCCGCCCTTCCAGCCGCCCGGCGATCTGCGGCAGGTCGATCAGGTCATGCCGGTCCACCTCGATCAGCCGCAAGCCGTCGGCGCCGTGGCGCGACAGGCAGGCGCGCACCAGCGACGACTTGCCGGTTCCGCGCGCGCCCGTCAGCAGCACGTTGTTGGCCGGCAGGCCGCGAACGAACTGTTCGGTGTTGCGCAAGATGGCCTGCTTCTGGGTGTCGACGTGCTTCAGGTCGTCCGGCCCGATCGCCGCGATGTGGCGCACCGCCTCCAGCCGCCCGATCGACGCTCCCAGGTAGGTGCGCCGGCGCCACTGGAACGCGAGCGCATTCCAGTCCGGCTCATCCAGCGGCGGCAGCAGCGGCTCCAGCCGCTGCAGCAGGATCTCGAAGCGCTCCGCCAGCGGGGCCACCGTTTTGGAGCCTGACCGAGGCGGACGTTGCTGGCGACGATCGAGCGAGCGCCGTGCTGCGCGAGAGGCTGACTTCGCTCGCGGTTTCATTCAGCTGCGGTAATCGGCGTTGATCGAAACATAGCCGTGCGACAGGTCGCACGTCCAGACCGAAGCAGACGCGCTGCCGCGTCCGAGCAAGATGCGCACCAGGATCTCGCTGGCATGCATCGCGCGCTGGCCGTCCTCTTCACGGTACTGCGGATGGCGAGCGCCGTCGCGCGCGACCCACACGTCGTTCAGGTACAGCTGCACCCTGGAAGAATCCAGGTCCCCGACGCCGCTGGCTCCAACCGCGGACAAAATACGGCCCAGATTCGGGTCGGACGCGAACATTGCCGTCTTGACGAGGGGAGAATGCGCCACCGCATAGGCGACTTGCGAGGCCTCGCTTTCGCTGAGAGCCTGCGCGACCACAATGCGGATGAACTTGCTGGCTCCCTCGCCATCGCGAACGATCGCCATTGCGAGCTCGCCCGCCACCTCGGCGATCGTGCTCTCCAGCGGCGCCAGGCGCGGATCGCCGGCGCCGGCAATCGGCGCCGCCGCCGCGGCCGCGCGCCCGGTCGCGGCCACGACGAACGAGTCGTTGGTCGAAGTATCGCCGTCTACCGTGATGCGGTTGAACGATGCATCCGCCACGCGCCTGGTCAGCGCCTCGAGCACTGCGGGCGCCACGGCAGCATCGGTTGCGATGAACGAAAGCAGCGTCCCCATGTTCGGGCGGATCATCCCTGCGCCCTTGGCGATGCCGGTCACGGCGACCGCAGCGCCGTCGAGCTGACTGCGCCGGCTGACGGCCTTCGGCACCGTATCGGTCGTCATCATCGATTCGGCAGCGTCGAGCCATCCGGCCGGATCGAGCCGCGCCGCCGCCTGCGGCAACGCCTCGACGATCGCCTGCACCGGCAGCGGCTCCATGATCACGCCGGTGGAAAGGGGCAGCACCTGCGAGGCCTCGCATCCGAGCAGCCGCGCTGCTTCTTCGCAGGCACTCAGTGCGTCGGCCAGCCCTTGCGCCCCGGTCCCCGCATTGGCGCACCCCGAATTGACCAGCACGGCGCGGATCGGACGACCGCCTTGCAGGTGTGAGCGGCAGACCTGGACCGGAGCGGCGCTGAAGCGGTTGCGCGTGAACACGCCCGCGACCGACGCTCCCTCGGCCAGCCGAATCAGCAGCAGATCCTTGCGGCCCCGCTTGCGAATGCCGGCCATCGCCCACCCGAGCTCGCAGCCTGCGACGGGCCACAACGATGCAGCGTCAGGGGGCTCTAATCCGACGGCCATGCTTGCCTGCTCTGCCTGTTGAGACCCTCACCTCTGACCCCTCTGCCGGAGGGAGAGGGGTACCTCTGACCCCCTCCCGCAGGGAGAGGGGAATTCAGGCGACGCGGCCGTGGCACAGCTTATATTTGCGACCGCTGCCGCACGGACAGGGATCGTTGCGGCCAACCTTCTCACCGAAGCGGCGGAACGGCTGCAGTGCCGGCGCGGGCGCAGCAGGAGCCACCGCAACCGCCACGCCACCCTCGCCTTCGGCCTCCGCAGCCTCGCCTGCAACGGCAGCGGCGGGTCCGAACTCGGCGTGCTGCGCCTGGGCCTGCTCGACACGGCGCTCGGCCTCCTGCTCGATCCGCGATTCGGTGCGCTCGATCTCCTCTCGAGTCTGGATTTTCACGCTCATCAAGAAGCGCACCACGTCGGCACGCACGCGATCCAGTAGAAGTCCGAACAGCTCGAACGCCTCCCGCTTGTACTCCTGCTTCGGCTGCTTCTGCGCGTAGCCGCGCAGGTGGATGCCCTGCCGCAGGTGATCGAGCGCGGCCAGGTGCTCTCGCCAGTGCTGGTCCAGCATGTTGAGCAGGATCGAGCGCTCCAGCCCGACGAACATCGCCGGATCGACGGCGACGCGCTTGGCGGCATAGGCCTCGTCGGCGGCCTGCAGGACGCGCTCGAGCAGGGTCGCGTCGGTCAGATCCTTATCCTGGTCGAGCCAGCTTTGGACCGGCAGATCGATCTGCCAGTCACCTTTCAGCGTGCGCTCCAGCCCGGCGATGTCCCACTGCTCCTCGATCGTCTCGACCGGAACGAACCCGCGGACGAGGTCCGTGAAGAATCCGCGCCGCAGATTGACCACCATCTCGGACGGATCGGCGCTTTCCAGGATGTCGTTGCGCAGCCGGTAGATCTCCTTGCGCTGCTCGTTGGCGACGTCGTCGTATTCGAGCAGCTGTTTGCGAATGTCGAAGTTGCGCGCCTCGACCTTGCGCTGCGCCGTCTCGATCGAGCGCGTCACCATGCCGGCCTCGATCGCCTCGCCCTCGGGCATCTTCAGCCGATCCATGATCATCCGCATGCGGTCACCCGCGAAGATCCGCAGCAGCGGGTCCTCCATCGACAGGTAGAAGCGCGACTCGCCCGGATCGCCCTGGCGCCCCGAGCGGCCGCGCAGCTGGTTGTCGATGCGGCGTGACTCGTGCCGCTCGGACCCGACGATCTTCAGCCCGCCCGCCGCTACCACCTGCTCGTGCACCTGCTGCCATTCGCGCCGCAGCTGCTCGGTGCGGTCGAGCCGTTGCCATTCCGGCATGTCCGGATCCGCGCGCAGCACGTCGATCTGCTTCTCGACGTTGCCACCGAGCACGATGTCGGTGCCGCGGCCCGCCATGTTGGTGGCGATCGTGATCATGCCCGGGCGGCCGGCCTGCGCCACGATCTCTGCCTCGCGAGCGTGCTGCTTGGCGTTGAGCACCTGGTGCGACAGGCCGTGCTGCGTCAGCAGCGCCGACAGCACCTCGGAGTTCTCGATCGACGTGGTTCCCACCAGCACCGGCTGGCCGCGCCGGTGGCACTCGCGGATGTCGTCGTGGATCGCCTGGTACTTCTCGCGCACAGTGCGGTAGATCTTGTCCTGCTCGTCGAGCCGGATCATCGGCATGTGCGTCGGGATCACCACCGTCTCGAGGCGGTAGATCTCCTGGAACTCGTACGCCTCGGTATCGGCCGTGCCGGTCATCCCGGCCAGCTTTCCGTACATCCGGAAGTAGTTCTGGAACGTGATCGAGGCCAGCGTCTGGTTCTCCTGCTGGATCGCGACGCCCTCCTTGGCTTCGACCGCCTGATGCAGGCCCTCCGACCAGCGCCGCCCCGGCATCAGCCGGCCGGTGAACTCGTCGACGATGATGATCTCGCCGTTTTGCACGACGTACTGCTGGTCGCGGTGGAACAGGTGGTGCGCGCGCAGCGCCGCATTCATATGGTGCATCAGCACGATGTTCTGCGGTGCGTACAAACTTTCCCCCTCGGCGAGCAATCCGCGCCGCGCCAGAATCTCCTCGATGCGCTCGTGACCCTGCTCCGAGACGTGCACCTGGTGCTGCTTCTCGTCGACCCAGAAGTCGCCGTCGGCCTCTTCCTGCTCCTGACGCCGCAGCAGCGGCGGGATCTGGTTCATCCCGCGGTACAGCTCGGTGCTGTCCTCGGCCGGGCCGGAAATGATCAAGGGTGTGCGCGCCTCGTCGATCAGGATCGAGTCGACCTCGTCCACAATCGCGTAGTGCAGCCCGCGCTGGCGCCGGTCTTCGGCCCGGTACTCCATGTTGTCGCGCAGGTAATCGAAGCCGAACTCGTTGTTGGTGCCGTACGTCACGTCGGCCGCGTACGCCGGGCGCTTGTCCTCGGTGGGCTGCTGCGACAGGATCACTCCCACGCTCATGCCGAGGAACTTGTACACCCGCCCCATCCATTCCGCGTCGCGGCTGGCAAGGTAGTCGTTCACCGTCACCAGGTGCACGCCTTTGCCCGCGAGCGCGTTCAGGTATACCGCGAGCGTTGCCGTCAAGGTCTTGCCTTCACCGGTGCGCATCTCGGCGATCTTGCCGTCGTGCAGCACCATGCCGCCGATCATCTGCACGTCGAAATGGCGCATCCCGAGCGTGCGCTTGGCCGCTTCACGCACTACCGCGAACGCCTCCGGCAGCAGCTCATCGAGCGTCTCGCCGGCTTGATGCCGGCGCCGCAGCTCGCCCGTGCGCGCAGTCAGCTCGGCGTCGCTGAGCACGCTCAGCTGCGGCTCGAACGCGTTGATTCGCCCGACATTGCGCTGGTAGTGGCGGATCAGCCGCTGGTTGCGACTGCCGAAGATCCGGGTGAGAAGCGATGCCATGGATGGGAGCGTGGACGCGAACTCGCGGCTCGAACGCGCCCTGCAGGGCGCGGAATCGCGCGCGCTCCAGCGGGAACCGCCGCGGCATGCCCGGCCCCGCAGGTCGCGCCCGCGCCGAAGCGCCGAATTATCTCACAGCGGCAACGGGCTTCCGCGCGGCGGCCGCGCGTACTGCGGTCAGCAAATCACTGGGTGGCAGTGGGGTCCGCGGTGGCGCCCGCGGAGGAGCCCGCCGTGGAGCCAGCGGCGGAGATCGCAGTGGAGACCGCGGCAGAGACCGCTTTGGCAGCTACCGCGACTTTGCCGGCCGCGGCGACAGCGGAGGGTGCGAGCGCCGCCAGCGGCGACCCCGGCTTGGCCCCGGCCAGGTACCGCAGCGGGTTTACCGGCGCGCCGTTCACACGCACCTCGAAGTGCAGGTGGGGCCCGGTCGCACGCCCGGTCGCGCCGACCAATGCGATCTCCTGCCCCTTGCGAACGATATCGCCCGCCTTGACCAGCAAGCGGCTGGCGTGCGCGTACCACGTCGACAGGCCGTTGCCGTGATCGATCCGGACCAGGTTGCCGAATTCCGGATGCCGCTCGGCCGATTCGACCACGCCGCCCGCTGCCGCGAAGATCGGCGTCCCAACGGGAGCAGCGAAGTCGACTCCGGTGTGCATCGTCAACTCCCCGGTGAACGGATCGGTACGCATGCCGAAGCCCGAACCGACGAAACCTTCCACCAGCGGTGCATCGCGCGGTAGCAGCGCGCTGCGCGCGGCATTGGCGACCAGCTCCGATTCGACCACCTTCATGAAGTCGGTGCGCTCGTCCACGCCCTTGGCGACGCCGTGCGCCTGTACCTGCAGCTCCGACAGCGTCAACGGTCGCGAAACGTCAGACGCTGCTCCGCCCATTCCGGGGATCTCGCGGAAATTGAACTCCTCGGGGCGGATGCCCGCCAGCTTGGACACGCGCTCGCCCAGCGCATCCAGGCGCATCAGGCGCGCCTGCATCTCGCCGACCATTTTCGCCATCGACGAGACGTTGTCACGCAGGTACTGTTCTTCCTGGGCCAGCCGGTCCCGCATCACGGTGGAGACCACCTGCTTGACCAGCGGCATGTCACGCTGCGCCGCCAGCCGGAAGGTGATGACGTACAGGGTCGCGACGCCGATCGAGATCAGCGCCAGCAGGCCGAGCGCTCCCCAAACGAAAGTCGAGCGCGACACGTTAATGGTGCGCGCGCGCGACAGGCTCCGGTCAACCAGGATCAACTGCACGCGGGTCTCCTAATCGATAGTTTCGGCATCGCGCCGTGTAACCTGATCCCCACTGCCTGCATGCCGTTCGGATGACCCCGATCCCTCGTCGTCTTCGAGATGCGCTGGCCCAATCGGAGGCCGGCTCAGCCCTGCTACACCGCCATGCCGCTTCCCAGCGCGCCGCTGCCGCCATCGAATCGGAATGCCGGCGCATCGTGCCAGCTTTCCATGCGACCCGATCCGGCGGTTGCGAGGTGCGCGGCACCACACTTCGACTGAACGTCGACCAACCGGTGCAGGTAGCCAAATTGCGCCAGGCGGTCCCGCGCCTTCTGCTGCTTCTTCAGCAGCAAGGATTCGACGTTATCGAAATCAAAATTGGGGTACAACCGCGCGCTTTGACTTCATCCGAGCGGCCTCTCCCCGATGCCGCAAATGCGGGGACTGCCGCGGATCTGATGCGGAATGACCAAGGCAGCGGTCAGATCCAACGTGCGCTTGAGTTTGCGAGAAAGCTCGCACTTACATTACCGGACTCGCAAGTGCGTGCTGCGGCGCAGCGACTGGCATCCAGCCTTTCCTCGAGGCTCGCACGAACGCGCGACTCAGGCAAAACGCGAGACAAGTAGCACGGCGAAGAACAGCACGCCGAACGCGAGCGCACCGAGCAGCAGCGAAACCGCCCACCGCAGGTAGCGCCGCTCGCCGGTAAGGACGAATCGGACCGCAAAGATCAGGACGGCGATCCCGAAAACCGCCAGCGCGAGCCGAAAGACGGCCACCGGCAGCGGTCAGGCGAACGCCGGGCGCAGGAACGCCTCGGGTGCCGGTGCGTCCTGCTCGAAGCTGACGACCTCATAGGCCGAAGAGTCCGCCAGCAAGGCGCGCAGCAGGCGGTTGTTCAAGGCGTGGCCTCCCTTGTACGCCCGATACGCGCAGATCATCGGGTGGCCGACCATGTACAGGTCACCGATCGCGTCCAGGATCTTGTGCTTGGCGAACTCGTCGCCGCTGCGCAGTCCTTCGGTATTCAGCACGCGGTATTCGTCCATCACGATTGCATTCTGCAGGCTCCCGCCCCGGATCAAGCCTGCCGCCCGCAGCGCCTCCACTTCGCTGACGAAACCGAACGTGCGCGCCGTTGCGACCGCGCGCACATAAGGCTCGCGCGCAAGATCGACTTCGACATCCTGCGCAGTCGCGTCGACCGCCGGATGATGAAAATCGATCGAGAAACGCAGCTTGAATCCGAAATGCGGCTCCAGCCGCGCCCAGCCCCCGCCGCGTGCGTCCGCATCCTTGACCTCGACCGGCTTGAGCACGCGCATGAAACGACGCGGTGCATTCTGCTCCTGCAGGCCGGCCGATCGGATCAGGAAGACGAAGCTGGCCGCGCTGCCGTCCATGATCGGGATTTCCGGGGCGTCGACGTCGACGGCGCAGTTGTCGACACCCAAGCCGGACAGCGCCGACATCAGGTGCTCGACGGTCGAGATTCGAACGCCATCGCGCTCCAGCGTCGAAGCCATGCGCGTGTCCCCGACTGCAATGGCCGAGGCCGTGATCTCGACCGGCGGATCGATGTCGGTGCGCCGGAACACGATGCCCGTATTCGGCGCCGCAGGCCGCAGCACCAATTCGACCTTGGCACCGGTGTGCAGGCCGATGCCGACAGTCCTCACGGATGACTTCAGGGTGCGCTGGCGAAGCATTTCGCAATTCTAGCCGCAGTGCAGCAAGGCCGTCTGGTTCAGCCGATCGGGGGTGCGCCGACGCGGGCCTATCACCGCTTTTCTCCCGGCATGAGCGCGTCATCCCGCATGGCAGAATCAACGTTCAACCTCGGGTGCATATGCGGCCCTTTCTGCAGACCTTGATACGACTGGCGCTGGCGGCCCCCGCGCTGTTTTCGACTTGCGCCGTCCTGGCCGCCACACCCGTGGCTCCCGTGGCTCCTGTGGCTCCCGTGGCTCCCGTGGGGACGGAACCGGCGCCGCAGCCGAGCGCCGAAGCGACTGCGACCATACGCGGGCCGGAGGAACTCACCGCGATCGCACGCCTGCTCGCGGGCCTCGATCCGAAGGGCGGCAGCGCCGCCTTGCAGGCAGTGATGCATACCGACGCCTGGAAGGTGCATCGGAAGGCGAGCCGCTGGGGCGATCGCCAACTGCGGGAGCGCCTCGAGCGGATGGACCAATGGCAGCGCACGACGCTGCCACCGGCGCACGCAGGCAGTGCGCTGATCTACCCGTTCAGCGGGCCGGATTTCGTCAACGCATTCGCGCTGTTCCCCGACTACGAGACGTATGTTTTCTTCAGCCTGGAGCCGCCGGGCGAGATTCCCGCGCTGAGCGCGATGGACGAGAACCACCTCGGCGAGCTCTTTTCCGATCTGCGCAGCGCGTTAAACGACCTGGTGGCGCTGAACTTCTTCATTACGCCAAACATGCATGACAACCTGCATACGCAGGCGCTGGAAGGGACCGTGCCCGTGCTGCTGGCGCAAATGGGACTGCTGGGCCTGAAGGTGCGCAGCGTAGAGGCGTTCGAACCGTGGCCCTCCTCCGCGCCTGACGGCGCTACAGCGGGCACGCCGGAGGGCAAGCCCGCCGACACCGCCAATGCACCGAAGGCGGACGGGCAGCCCGAGCTGCCGCTGCGCGCTGTCCGGATCGAGTTCGAGGATCCCGCCAAGACACGCCGCTCGTTGCTGTACCTGTCGCTCGACGTCAGCGACGCACAGCTGCGCTACTACCCGCAGTTCGTGCCGTGGCTGCGCTCGTTCGAGCGGCCCACCGTATTGCTGAAATCAGCTTCGTACCTGCTGCACGGGAGCAATTTCCGCAAGGTGCGCGGGGTCGTGCGCGAACGCGCTCAGCTGATCGTGCAGGACGACACTGGGATGCCCTATCGCCTGCTGCGCGCCGACGGTTTCCAGATTTCGCTTTACGGGCAGTATGAGCACCCCGTCAAGCTGTTCGAGAACCGCTACCAGAAGGACCTGGACGACGCCTTCAGTTCGACCGGGAACGCGGACCCGGTGCCGTTCCCGTTCGGCTACAACTGGCGCAAGGACGGCCGCTCCGGGGTGATCGTCGCCCGCCGGCCAAGTACCACGACCTGAGCCGCGTGTCGGTCCGGCCGCCGGCCGGCACCGGCGTATGCATCATCCGCGTGCAGCGACATGAGTGAAGCCCGGTTTTCACGCGCGCGTCGACGCCTGCTCGCCGCACTGCCACTCACCGCCTGGAGGACGAACGTCCCGGCCGCGGACGCGATCGACGCGGGCGTGCAACCTGCGTTGCGCAGTTTCGATGTCACGACCAGCGACGGAGTGCGCCTGAACGTCATCGAAGCCGGCCCGGCAGTGCCGGATCCGTCGCTGCCCGTGGTCGTGCTGGTGCCCGGCTGGTGCATGCCGGCGACGATCTGGCAGGAACAGTTGCGGGGCCTGGGGCAGCGTTTCCGCACGCTCGCGCTCGATCCGCGCGGGCAGGGTCAATCGGACGTGCCCGAAGGCGGCTACGAAGCATGGCGGCGCGCCGGTGACCTGCACGATGTGCTGGCGCCGCTGCCGCGCTCGATCCTGGTGGCGTGGTCCCTCGGCGTGCTCGACGCGCTGAACCTGATCGAGCGTTGGGGCGAAGCACCATTGGCGGGCCTGGTGCTGGTGGACAACTCGGTGGGCGAACCCCCCGCGCCGCGCCCGTCGGACTTCATCGCGCAGTTGCGTGCCGACCGCCGCGCCGCGGTGGATCACTTCGTGCGCGCGATGTTCGCGCGGCCCCAGCCCGAAGCGCGGATCGAAAGCATCGAGCGCTCCGCGCTGAAGATGCCGCTCGAAGGCGCCATCGCGCTGCTGTCGTACCCTTTCCCGCGCGAACACTGGCGCGACATCGTTCGCTCGATCCGCGTGCCGCTGTGCTACTGCGTCACCGGCCGTTACCTCGAGCAGGCGCGCAACCTGCGGCGCGACCGGCCTGCCACGCGGGTCGAGTGGTTCGAACACGCCGGTCACGCGCTGTTCGTCGACGAGCCGGAGCGGTTCAACCGGATCGTCGAGGAGTTCGCGCGACAGGCTAGTGGGTAGTTCAGCGAAGGCCGCCGGAAGCGTCGATCTGCTCACCGGTGAGCCAGCGCGAGTCGTTCGACGCCAGGAACACGGCCACATCGGCGATATCGTCAGGACGACCGGTGCGCCCCAGCGACGTCTGTGCGATCACGCCCTTTTCGAAGTCGGAGCCGATGAAACCCCCGGCGACGGTTCCTTCCGTCTCGACTACGCCGGGCAGGATCGCGTTGACGCGGATGCGCTTCGGCCCGAGTTCCCTCGCAAGCACGCCGGTGATCGCGTCGACGGCACCTTTGGTTCCGGCGTAAACGGCGCTGGCCGGGGGGGTCACGCGGGTGACCGCCGAGCCGATGTTGATGATGCTGCCGCCCTCGCTCAGATGCTTCACGGCCGCCTGCGTGGTCAACAGCAGTCCGAGCACGTTCGTATTGAAATGCCGATGAAAGCTTTCTTCCGTGACGTCCTGGATCGGAGCGAATTCGTAAATGCCGGAGTTGTTGACCAGGATGTCCAGCCGCCCGTAGCTCCGAATTGCGGCGTCGACGATGCCACGCGCCTCGGCGGCCTTGGACACGTCGCCCTGGACCGCGACAGCCTTGCCACCGCTGCGCGCGATCTCTGCAACAACGGCGTCGGCCCCTTTCTTGCTCGACGAATAATTGACGACGACCGCAGCGCCTTCCGCAGCAAGCGCTTTGGCGATTGCAGCTCCGATTCCCTTGGATGCGCCGGTGACGACGGCGACCTTACCGGTAAGTTTGCTCATGGCAGCCTCCTGAACTGGTTCTGGGACAGCGCCCTGCCCTTTTCGGGATGGAAGCAAGGGCTCATTTGCGTGCTTAGTTCTCAAGTTACGAACTATTGGACTATTTGTCAAGTGTCCCTATACTCCCGTAAATGAGGCCACTCGTTCACCCGCCCCTCGACGGTGTCACGGTCGAAGGCATCCTGCACGCGCTGTCCGATCCGGTGCGCGTGGCGATCTACGCCAGAATCGTGGCGTCGGACTGCCCGCAAACCTGCTCGAATTTCCTCAAACTCAGCGAGCGGGACATCCCGAAGTCCACTTTGTCACAGCACTTCAAGATCCTCAGGGATGCCGGACTGATTCGCAGCGAACGACGCGGCGTGCAGATGCACAACACCCCTCGCTGCACGGAAATCGACAGCCGCTTCCCGGGCTTGATCGCTGCGATCATCCATGCCCACAAGCTGCAATCCCTGCAACCCGAGGGAAAGCGGAGCGCCAGAAAGGGTGGGCGGCAGGCGCGTCCGCGCAAGATGGAGCGTCGAAGCGCGGCGAGCCGATAAATCGCTATCCGCCCTTTTCCTTCGCCACTAGGTACAGAACGAGCGGAATGACCTGCGCATAGCCGCCGGCCGACTGCGGCGTCAAGCGGTACTTGCCACCGACGATCAGCGTCGGCGTGCTGTCGACCTCGTCTTCGGTGATCTGAGCGTCGCAGCGCTTGAGCAACGATTCGACCGTGAACGATTTCGCGGTCTCCAGGAATTTCGCCTCACTGACGCCGTAGCGTGCATAGAACTTCGCCAGGTCCTCGAGCGTGGGCTGCTTCGCCCGCGGCACAAGCCGGCGCGTCCCCTTGTCGACGATGGCAAGACTTCCGGAACCCCAGACGGCGTCGTACATCGCATCATGGCTCTTTTCAGCAATGCCCAGTATCTGAGCCGTCAGGAACGCGCGCTGGAAGACGGGCCAATCCTCTGCCGGATTGAAACCGGCCGGCAGGAAGGCCATTTTCGCTTCGGGCGGCAGTGCAGCCTTGAGTTTGTTCAGGGTGGGCTGAAACTGGTTGCACGCCGGACAGGCGTACGAGAACACCTCCAGCACCTCAATCTTGCCCGGCGTGGATGTCGCCCGGGTGGACGGGACTCGGAAGTAGTTCGCTCCTTCGGCCCACTGCGGAGAGCCCTGTGCAGCGGCGAATCCACAACTCGTCAGCAGTGCGATCCAGCAAGCGAATCGACCGAACAGTCTGGTTTGCACTTTTTTCTCCATCAGGGATGATAGATCCGAACACCCGCGCTTTCCGAGGGGTCACTGCTTCGACCGACCACTTGCAGACGGGAAGGATGATCTAGAGAATTGCTCGACCAACAAAGGATCGGACAATGCTCGATCTTGTTCTGGCGATCCTGCACCACTTCTTCGCATTCGCCCTGTTCGCTGTCCTGTTTGCTGAACTCGTGGGCGTACGGTGCGGCATGGACACCACCGCCGTCATGCGCATCCAGGTGATCGACGCCTGGTACGGCGTGCTTGCCGCCCTCATTGTGATCGTCGGCTTCTCCCGCGCGATCTTTGCAGCGAAAGGCTGGGGGTATTACGAGCACAACGCATTTTTCTGGGCCAAGATCGGGACGTTCGCCGTGATAGGGCTTCTCTCGATTGCTCCGACCGTGGCGTTCCTGAGATGGCGGCGCGCAACCACCACGCCGACAGACGCAGCCGTAGCCAAGGTGCGGCCCTGCCTTTGGATACAAGTGGCATTGTTTCCACTGCTACCAGCCTTCGCGGCGGCGATGGCTCGCGGTTACGGCGAGTTCTGACCTCAGTCGGCCTGCTTGCGCAGGAAGGCCGGGATGTCGATCCGTTCCGCCGCCGCCTCGTCAAGCGCAACTGCCCGTACCGCCGAACCCTCGCGCGAACGCCACACCGCCGGCATGTCCAGGTGGCTGTAGTCGTGGCTGGCCGCCGGCGAGGTCGTGCCGACCACCGCCGCCGTGCTCTCGCCGACGGCCCGCAGCGGAGCCGGCACGACCTTCTTCGCGGGCGGCTTGCCGAGTCCCGTGGCAACCACCGTCACGCGCAGCCCATCGCCGATCTCGTCGTCGCACACGGTTCCGAAGATCACCGTGGCGTCGTCGGCCGCGAATGCGCGGATCGTGTTCATGACCTCACGCGTCTCGCGCATCTTCAGCGACGAGCTGGCCGTGATGTTGACCAGCACGCCACGAGCTCCGGAAAGGTCGACCCCTTCAAGCAGCGGGCTGGCCACCGCCTGTTCCGCCGCCACTCGGGAGCGGTCCGTTCCGCTCGCCGTCGCCGTGCCCATCATCGCCTTGCCGTGCTCGCTCATCACCGTCTTGACGTCCTCGAAGTCGACGTTCACCAGGCCGGGGATGTTGATGATCTCCGCGATGCCGGCGCAGGCGTTGTGCAGCACGTCGTCGGCCGCCTCGAAGCAGTCGGCCATTTCGGCGTCCTCGCCCAGCACCTCCTCCAGCTTGTTGTTCAGGATCACGATCAGCGAATGGACGCGGTCCTGCAGCTCGACCAGCCCCTGCTCCGCAACCTTGAGGCGCTTCGGGCCTTCGAAGTCGAACGGCTTGGAAACCACCGCGACCGTAAGGATCCCGAGCTCCTTCGCGACCTCCGCCACGACCGGCGCAGCGCCGGTGCCGGTGCCACCCCCCATTCCAGCCGTGATGAACACCATGTGCGCACCGCGCAGCGAGTCGGCGATGCGATCGCGCGCCTCCTCGGCGGCCTGGCGGCCGGCATCGGGACGGCTGCCCGCGCCCAGCCCGGTGCGGCCGAGCTGCACGACGTTCTTCGCGCTGGAGCGCGACAGCGCCTGGTGATCGGTATTCGCGCAGATGAACTCCACGCCCTGCACTCCGCGACGAATCATGTGCTCGACCGCGTTGCCGCCGGCGCCGCCGATGCCGATCACCTTGATGACCGTACCCAGGGTTTCCGTCTCCAGAATTTCGAATGGCATATGACCTCCGATGTGCGTGCCTGCCGTGTTCAAAAGTTGCCGACGATCCATTCCTTCATGCGCCTGAGGGTCTGCTTGATCGAACCGGTCTGCGCCACCAGCTTGCGGCCGCACAGGCGCTGTGCGTGCGCTTCGGCGAGCAGACCCATCACCGTTGCAAAGCGCGGGTTGCGAACCACGTCAGCGAGCGCGCCGTTGTATCCGGGCCAGCCGACCCGTGCCGGCCGCAGGAACACGTCCTCGGCCAGCTCGACGATGCCGGGCAGCAGCGCGGTGCCCCCGGTCAGCACGATCCCGCTGGCGAGCAGCTCCTCGTAGCCGGACTCGCGCAGCACCTTCTGCACCAGCGTGAACAGCTCCTCGACGCGCGGCTCGATCACTGCCCCCAGCGCCTGGCGCGACAGCAAGCGCGGAGCACGGTCGCCGATGCCGGGGATCTCGATCCGGTCGGAGCTCTCGGCCAGTACCTCCTTGGCCACGCCGTGGCGCACCTTGATCTCCTCGGCGTCCGGGATCGGCGTGCGCAGCGCCATCGCGATGTCATTCGTGATCTGGTCGCCGGCGATCGGGATTACCGCGGTATGGCGGATCGCGCCGCCGGTGAAAATGGCGATGTCGGTGGTGCCGCCGCCGATGTCGATCAGGGCCGCTCCCAGTTCGCGCTCGTCCGGAGTCAACGCCGACAGCGACGAGGCGAGCGGCTGCAGGATCAGGTCGCTCACCTCCAGGCCGCAGCGGCGCACGCACTTGACCACGTTCTGCGCAGCGCTCACCGCGCCGGTCACGATGTGCACGCGCACTTCCAGCCGCACGCCGCTCATCCCGATCGGCTCGCGGATGTCTTCCTGGCCGTCGACGATGAATTCCTGCGTCAGCACGTGCAGCACCTGCTGATCGGTCGGGATGTTGACGGCACGCGCGGTCTCGATCACGCGGTCCACGTCGGCGGGAGTGACTTCGCGGTCCTTGATCGCGACCATGCCGCTGGAGTTGAAGCTCTTGATGTGGCTGCCGGCGATGCCGGTGAAAGCCTCTGAAATGCGGCAGGCCGCCATCAATTCGGCCTCCTCGAGCGCACGCCGGATCGACTGCACGGTCGCCTCGATGTTGACAACGACACCCCTGCGCAGCCCCTCCGAGCGCGCCTGGCCGATGCCGATCACCTGAACGTTCGAGTCCGGCAGAACCTCCGCGACGGCCACCACGACCTTGGAGGTGCCGACATCCAGCCCCACCACCAGGTCCTTGGTGTCGGCTCTCATCAGGCCGTTTCTTCGCATCAGGTCGTTCTTCATTCCACCCCCTTCGCCGTTCTATTCGCTAACGCGTCTTTGCCGCCGCAAATCCGTTCCCGTACCGCGCATCGATGCGTGCGGGCGCTCCGTCGAGCCGCGCCAACACGAACGGGTAGGCCGATACGATCGCCTCCAGGCGCCGCTGAACCCGCCCGGGCGGATCGTCACGCCCGAGCTCGATGTGCATCGGCGGCACGGTGGTCAGGCTCCACGACGCGCGGTCCGATACATGCACAGCCCTCACGCGCAGCTGCAGCGGCGCGAGCAGCGCCTGGAAGCTGCGCAGGCGCTGCACTGCCTGCTGCGCAAGGAGCGTCGGCCCATCGAAATCCACCAGCGGCCCGTCCGACTCGGCCTCTGCCGGGTTGGCGACGAACAACACGCCCGCGTCCGAAACCAGCCGGCCGTCGCTCCACTGCCCGAGCACCCGGTGCTGCGTGAGCGTCACGCGCAGCCGGTCGGGCCAGATCCGGCGTACCGATACCTGCGCGACCCACGGAAGCGACTCGAACGCGTGCCGCACCGGATCCAGCTCGATCGTGAAATAGTTGCCCTGCAGGCGCCCGGCGATGGCCCCCCGCACGGCAGCGCGGCTGATGTGACGCACGTCGCCCGCGATCTCGATGCGGTGCAGGTCGAAACGGGGGCTGTGCGCGAGTCTCAGTGCCAGCGCGCCTGTCAGCAGCACGCCGCTGGCTGCCAGCAGCGCCGCGATGGCCCAGCGCATCGCCTGCGGCCGGCTCACTTCACCTCCAGCGTCGCTTCGGACACGATTCGAACCACCAGATCGGCGAAATCCATCCCGCGCGCGCGCGCCGCGATCGGCACCAGCGAGTGTCCCGTCATGCCGGGCGAGGTGTTCAACTCCAGCAGCATCGGCTGGTCGCCGTCGGGATGAGGCTTGAGCATCACATCCACACGCCCCCAGCCACGGGCGCCGACGACGGTGTAGGCCTGCAGGCACACGCGCTGGATCCGCTGCGCCAGCGCGCCATCGATCGGTGCCGGGCACAGGTACTGAGTGTCGTGCTTGAAATACTTGTTCTGATAGTCGTAGTTTCCGGCCGGCGCCCGGACCTCGACCAGCGGCAGCGCCTCGGCACCGGCGCCGGCGCCCAGGATCGCGCAGGTCAGCTCGCGTCCCGCGATCAGCTCCTCGGCGAAAACGCGCGTGTCGTAGCGCCGCGCCTCGGTGAACGCGCGCGCCAGCTCGCCGTTCTGGCTCGAAGTGACCTTCGTGATTCCGATCGTCGAGCCTTCCGTTCGCGGTTTCACGACCACCGGCCCGCCCAGATCGCGGGCGATGGCGTCGAAATCGCTGTCCGCCTCCAGCTCGCGCCACTGCGGCGTCGGTATCCCCGCCCACACCCACAGGCGCTTGGTCACCAGCTTGTCGATGGCGACCGCCGAAGCCTGCACACCGCTGCCCGTGTACGGAATCCGCAGTGTCTCCAGCACCCCCTGGACCGTTCCGTCCTCGCCGAAGCGGCCGTGCAGCGCGATGAACACTCGGTCGAACCCGGCGCGTTCCAGCTCGCTGAGCGGTTGCAGGTATGGATCGAACGGATGCGCATCGATTGCCCGGCTGCGCAACGCCTCGAGCACCGCTCGGCCCGACAGCAGCGAGACCTCGCGCTCGGAGGAGCGCCCTCCCAGCAACACCCCGACCCGACCGAGATTCGTCATGGTGCTGCCCCCTGCGCAAGCCGCGCGGCGACCGATCCGATCGAGCCGGCGCCCATCGTGATCACTACATCGCCCGGATGCGCCGTGTCGGCGATCGCGGCCGCAAGATCCTCGATGCGCTCGACGAACACCGGCTCGATGCGGCCGGCCACGCGCAAGGCGCGCGCGAGTGAGCGGCCGTCCGCTGCGACGATCGGCGCTTCGCCGGCCGCGTAGACCTCGGTGAGCAACAGCGCATCGGCGCCCGAAAGAACGCGGACGAAGTCCTCGAAACAGTCGCGCGTGCGCGTATAGCGGTGCGGCTGGAACGCGAGCACGATGCGCCTGCCGGCGAAGGCGCCGCGCGCGGCCTCGAGGGTGGCGGCGATCTCGGCAGGATGATGACCGTAGTCGTCGATCAGCGTGAACGAGCCTCCGGCCACGGCGATCTCGCCGTGTGGAGCGAAGCGCCTTCCGACGCCGGTGAACGACGCCAGCGCCTGCAGCACTGCGGCGTCGGGCACTCCGAGTTCCGCCGCCACCGCGATTGCTGCCAGCGCGTTGCGCACGTTGTGGCGCCCGGGCAGGTTCAATTCGACCGAAAGCGACGCCGCTGCCTCGCGTTCCGCCGTGAACCGCATGCGCGCGCCTGCCGGTGCAACGGCCACCGCGCGCACCTGGGCAGTCTCGGCAAAGCCGTACGTGACGATCGGCTTGGAAACGAACGGCATGATCTGCCGCACCGGCTCGTCGTCGGCGCACAGCACCGCGCGCCCGTAGAACGGCAGCCGCGCGAGGAAATCGACGAAGGCCTGGCGCAGTCGCGCGAAATCGTGCCCGTACGCTTCCATGTGGTCGTTGTCGATGTTGGTCACGACCGCGATCACCGGTGTGAGGTTCAGGAAGCTCGCGTCCGATTCATCCGCTTCCACCACGATGTACTGGCCGCTGCCGAGGCGGGCATTGGCGGCAGCCGAGGTCAGGCGACCGCCGATCACGAACGTCGGATCCAACCCGGCCGCCGCCAGCACGCTCGCCACCAGGCTGGTCGTCGTGGTCTTGCCGTGCGTGCCGGCGATCGCGATGCCCTGCTTCAGGCGCATCAGCTCGGCCAGCATCACCGCGCGTGGCACGACCGGGATGCGGCGCGCTCGCGCGGCCACCGCTTCCGGGTTGTCGGAGCGCACCGCCGAGGACACGACCACGACATCGGCGCCCTGCACGTGGCTCGCGTCGTGCCCGATCGCTACGCGCGCACCCATTTGTGCCAGGTGCCGAGTGACCGGGGATTCGAGCAGGTCGGAACCGCTCACCGCGTATCCGAGATTCAGCAGCACCTCGGCGATCCCGCTCATGCCGGACCCACCGATGCCGACGAAATGAATCCGGCGCACCGCGTGTCTCATGCGCGACCCCTCGCAAGCGATTCGATCGCGTCGGCGACGTGCGCAGTGGCCTCGGGATGGGCGAGCGAGCGCGCGTGCTGCGCCATCTCGAGCAGCTGCTCGCGCGTCAGGCCGCTGATCGCTCGCGCCAGCGTGGGCGCATCGAGCTGCTGCTGCGGCAGATGCAGGGCGGCGCCGTGCGAGGCGAGGAACTCGGCGTTGGCACGCTGGTGATCGGTCGTCGACACCACCAGCGGAACCAGGAG
>Ga0187846_10000662_pt1 | contig 19548 bp, 16 predicted proteins | sample TC_taG_FD_161473 | JGI IMG/M metagenome (GOLD analysis project Ga0187846, IMG submission 161473) | Biofilm microbial communities from the roof of an iron ore cave, State of Minas Gerais, Brazil - TC_06 Biofilm (v2) | ecosystem: Environmental > Terrestrial > Deep subsurface > Cave > Wall biofilm...
GTTTATCAACCGGAATCTACGATTTCATCTCTATTCTATCGTCCGGAAGCCCTCGCAACATTCTGCGCTTCAGTGCGAATCGAGGTTTGAGCCCACTCACAAATATCCCTTGCCTTCCCGCGGGAAAAACTGTACTTGATTAGCCGATTCTCTGCCGCGGGGTGACTGCTCGCCCATTTTTATCGTGCCAGGATCGCCGACTCCGGACGACGCCGTTCTCCGACCGAACGAACCTCCCTTGGGAGACAAAACGCTATGGCTAAAATTCTGCCCCCGCCCGCCGCTATGTTCGCCCTCATCACGGGACGCTGGGTGTCAGACCTGCTCTACGTGGCCGCTAAACTGGAACTCGCAGACCGGCTCAAGGACGCCCCGCGCACGGTCGGAGAGTTGGCGGCTTCCGCCGAGGTTCAGGCGCCCGCACTCTACCGGGTGCTCCGCGCCTTGGCGAGCGTCGGCGTCTTCGCGGAAATTAAAGGCCCGCGCTTCAAGCTGACCCCGCTCGCCGCCACGCTGCAGACGGGTGCCCCGGGCTCGATGCGAGCCGCCGCGCTCATGCTCGAAGAGAAATATCAGGTGGATGCATGGGCGCAAATGCTCCACGGGCTTAAAACGGGCGAGATCCCATTTCGCACAGCCCACGGGGTTTCTTATTTTGCGTATCTCGACAATCATCCCGAAGATCTCAAGATTTTCGGTGAAGCGATGACCAGCGTCTCCACGACAGAGAATCCAGCAATCGCAACCGCCTATAAATTTTCCGGAATTCGGACCCTCGTGGACGTGGGCGGGGGACATGGCAGCCTGCTGGCAACCATCCTGAAGGCGAATCCGAAATTGAAGGGCGTGCTCTTCGATCAGCCCTCGGTCATAGCGCGCGCCCAGCAGGATCGTCACCTGACGGAGAAGGATATCGCTGAGCGCTGCAAGCTCGAAGCCGGAGATTTCTTCGAGGCGGTGCCCCAGGGCGGCGACGCCTACCTCCTGAAACGCACCCTTCACGACTGGAACGATGAGCAATGCGCGAAAATTCTCGCGAATTGCCGCGCGGCCATGAATGAGAGAGGCAGGGTGCTCGTCGCCGATGCGGTCATCGCTCCCGGTAATGGCGCGGACCGCGGAAAGCTCCTCGACATGCAAATGCTGATCCTTGGCGGCCGCGAGCGCACCAAGAGAGAATTCGCGGCGATATTCCGGGAAGCGGGTCTGAAGCTGACCCGCGTCGTGCCGACCAAATGCCCGCTAAGCATCGTCGAGGGAGTGCGCGCCTGAAGTTCTCGTTGAGCGCCCGCCTGGCCTGCTCGGCGGTGACAGGTGCGGACTAGAAATGGTGGTCAGGCGTGATCTGTGCGCGCCCTCCTCGGCAGTTGAGCTTTCCAATTTTGCGGCAACGCACTGACTTTCTGTGCTCGCCTAAGTAAGTCCGGATCGCGCGTCTGACCAAAATAGAGCCGGCAGATGTCGGCGACGGTTACCCGATTGAGCTCCCGGTGCATGATCTCGACGCTCGACCCCGCTCGAACCTCGCCCAGCTCGAGAACTGCGCAGTAAAACCCGCTCCGGCCGCTTTCCAAGAAGCGTTGAATCATGTCGTCGCGATCAAACCGGAGCGCCAATTTGTAGCAAGGCATTCGGGGCTGGGTGACCATCAAAAGGGCGGAGCCGGCCCTCAACCGGTCTCCAATACAAAGGTTGTCTTCGAGGAGGCCTTCGGTTGTCAGGTTCTCTCCGAAGTTCCCCCACGCGAAATTCACTTCGGGTAGCTCTTGCCGCCAGAACGAATAGTGCTCGGCGGGATAGGCATAGACGGCCTTTTCGGCCCCGCCGTGCACCGTGAGGTCCGCCTGAGCGTCTCCTGCCAGATTCAGTTTGTCGATCTTCACCGGGCCATCCGCGGGCTCCTTGAAGATCCCCGTGCTGACCTTCGCCCCCTTCCAAATGACTTCCCGCGGCATCCCCACGTTCACCGATACAATCTTCATCGACGCCCCCCATGATCCGCTTCACCCAAATGAAGCCACTCGCCCACTTTTGCGGCCGAATCTCGCTACGCGACAGTGGCCTTCGATCGGAGCTTGCGGGTGAGGAAATCGCGAATGGCGCTGGCAATTTCACCCGCATGCGTCTCCAGCGCGAAATGTCCAGTGTCATAGAACCGCACTTCGGCCGCTGGGATATCGCGTTTGAACGCTTCTGCGCCTGTGGGCAGGAAGAACGGATCGTTATGGCCCCAGACAGCCAGCAGCGATGGCCTTCGAGTGCGGAAATATTCCTGGAACTTGGGGTAAAGCGCGACGTTGCTCGCGTAGTCCAGAAACAAGTCGAGTTGGATTTCGTCATTTCCAGGCCGGGCAAGCAGCGCGGAGTCCAGCGAGTGAGCTTCCGGCGCCACAAGGGATTCGTCCTGGACGCCGTATAGGTATTGCGATTGGATTGCTTCCGGCTTCAGGAATTCGCGCAATGCAGCGCGATTTTCTGCCGTGGGCTCCTTCCAATATTTCTGGATCGGGTTCCAGCCTTGGCTGAGTCCCTCCTCGTACGCGTTGCCGTTCTGCGAGATGATGGCGAGGATTCGGTCGGGATGAGCCAGCGCGAGCCGCAGTCCCACCGGAGCGCCGTAATCAAAAACGTAGATGGCGAAGCGTCCAAGGCCAATGGACCCGGTAAAGCGATCGATGACCTTGGCCAAGTTTTCAAAGGTGTAGCGGAACTGTTTGCGGTCGGGCGCATCAGAGAAGCCAAACCCCCGGCAAGTCGGGCGCGACGACGTGGTAGCTTCCGGCCAGGGCTGGAAGCAGGTTGCGAAACATATGCGACGAAGTCGGGAAGCCGTGCAGCAACAGAATCGCGGGGGCCGCAGCCAGTCCCGCTTCACGGTAGAAAATTTTGTTGCCGTCCACTACGGCCTGCTTGTAGCTGATCATTTAGGTCTCCTCATGAGATGGGAAAGTTTCCCCGGTCCAGGCGCCGTTGTGCCTCGCGAGCGTCCCACCCCATCGGATGTGCTAACCTATAAAAAGTTTCTTTATTGGTGTTATTTTTCCAGGAGGGCACCCGCATGAGGAAAGCAACCCATCGGCCGGACTCGAAAGACGGCTTCCTTTTCCTGGGAAACCAGTTGGCCCTGGACTTCGTGAATACGCGCCCGGTTCAGAAGGGGGAGCGCGTGGAATTGCTCCCGGACTTCCACGCGGTCCTGCGCTGGTTCCAGGCGGCCCAGTTGCTCAGTTCCGAGGAGGCCGCCGGTCTCGAGCGCCGGTGGCGCGGAACGCCCAGGGCCCAAAAGGCTGCCGAAGCCATGCGGGAGTTGCGTGAAAAACTGAGGCGCCAAATCCTCGCCTGGAAACATCGTGGCGCGCTTCGCCGCTCCACGATGGATGAATTGAACCGGCTCATGGCAGAGCATCCCATGCGCATCCGGTTAAAGGCGGACCAAAAATCGTGTTCGACCGAGCCCTGGTTTGACGTGCGCAAACCTGAAGACTTGTTCGCGCCATTGGCAGATAGCGCAGCGGCGTTATTTGCGGCCTCGGACCGCAAGCGCGTCCGCAAGTGCGCTCGGTGCGTGCTCCATTTCCTGGACACCAGCAAGAAGGGGACGCGGCGCTGGTGCAGCATGCGAATGTGCGGGAATCGCCAGAAGGTTGCCGCCTACGCCGCTCGCCGCCGCCACCGCGCCCACAAAGACGAATCAACACGGCCAAAAGTTTTTGACAAGGCCTTGAAAGGTGAAGTATAGCTAGCCTTAGTCTTCGCGGCTGGAATCGCCCCGCCGGTGCGGCTGCCGCCACCTAGGCGAATCTTATCCGGGGATAGGCGCATATTAAAAACGGCGAAAAGTGGAGCAAGGTGACCCATGAGAAAACAGAATCTCGCTAAAAGACTCTCTGCCATATTGGCGCTCTTCAGCATTGCGATTGCTCTCTCCGCGGTAGGAGCAAAAGTGCGGCCGGCTGCAGCGCAAGCAGCGCCCCAGCGGTCGCCGGCCGGGTCCGGGACAGCCGTCGTCGCGGACAATTTGCAGCGCTCCATCCACTTGGATGAATACAGACTGGTGGCCGACAGCGGAGCCGCGCGCGGAGAGAACATCTACTTCTATAAATGCTGGATGTGCCACAACCAATATGCCAAGACCGGCCCGTACCTAAAGGACCTCTACCAGCATTCGACCTTGATGTCTGGCGATCCGGTGAACGATGAAACCGTGGCCAAGAAAATCAAGGAGGGCGGTCCGGGAATGCCCGCGTTCGGCACAACGTTATCCGATTCCGATATCGCGGATCTGCGCACCTACATCAAGGAAGGGAAATGCTGCGCGGAAGGGGTGAATCTTCCAGCGAACCCATGGTATCGCGCCGAGGAACACAAGTGGCCGGTTCAGAGCGGCCTTTCGGGCGGCGTCACAGGAGCGGTGCGGATCGCCAGCGGGGACTCGCCGGAAGGCATCGGAGTGCAGTTGATCGCGCCCAACGGCGTCCGCACGACCGTTTACACCGACGCCGAAGGCAAATACGAATTCCCCAAGATGCAAGCAGGCGCTTATACCTTGCGCATCCCAACGCCGTTGATTTTCAAACCGTATCGGCGCGATTCCGTCGAGATCAATGGGTCCGCCAAGCTGGACGAAATCGTGCTCGAGAGAGTGTCCAACACGGACGCGCTGCCTGCCACGCGCGAAATCGAGTCTGAGCTGAGCGGCGCAGAAGTCCTGTGGAATGTCCCCGGCACAGCGCAGGAGAAGGCCGCCTTTCAGAAGAATTGCTCGGCGTGCCATTCCTGGCAGCAGATTTTCCGGAACCATTATGACGAGCACAGTTGGAGCCTGATTGTGGATCGCATGACGCATTACTCCGGGACTTCGCTGGTGGTCCGCATGGGAGGGAATTACACTCGCGGCGACTCCGTTTCGCCGGAAGAGTTCAACATGATCGTGAAGTGGCTGGCGCGAGTCCGGGGCCCGGAATCGCAAGACGAACCGCTGCGCTTCTTTCCTCGCCCGCGCGGAGCGGCTACGCGAGTGGTTGTGACCGAGTACGAATTGCCCCAGGCGCTGCTCATGCCCCATGACGTGCAAGGCGATTCGAAGGGGAATATTTGGTTCAGCAGTCACAAGACCCGGTACGTCGGCAAATTAGATCCGCGCACGGGGATTTTTAAGGAGTACACGATTCCTCTCACGCCGGGCGCCATGCCGGGGACGCACGCGGTCCGCATCGACAAAAATGACATTCCGTGGTTTTCCGAAAATTGGGGGCACAACTTGAATCGGCTCGACCCGGAAACGGGGAAGGTCGTGCAAGTTCGAATCGATTCCTCAGTTCCCTTGAATGCTCCCGGCTTCGGTAATTTTGCCATCGCTCCCGACGGCTCGGTCTGGGACAGCCGGGACAACCAGGCGCGGAAAATTGACGCCGAGACAGGCAAGATTCTGAAGACCTATCCTCTGCAAGTGAGTTTCAGCTACGACAGCCTCATCTCGGCCGACGGGAATTACTGGGCGGGCGGCGGACTCCCCAATTGGGGCAATACCGCGGAGCGCCTGGACATCCGCACCGGAAAATGGGTGGAGGCGAATACCGGCGCTCATATGGCCACAGCCAAGCGCGGGGGAATGGCTCCGGACAATAACGCGTGGTTTGGCGGGGGTGACGGCGCTTTAGTCGAGTTAGATGCCAAGGCAGGCCGCATCGAGGAGTTCGTGCCGCCGCTGCCTCCCAACCCGCTGACGGATTTCTACGAGGCGATGCCCGATAACAATGGAGAAGTTTGGGCTGGCGTGCTCCATGGCCGGCAAATGGTAAGACTCAATCCCAAAACCGAAAAGTGGACCGTTTACGAAATGCCGGAGCCCTTTACTTACGACCGCAGGACGTGGATTGACAGCTCGACGCATCCGGTCACGGTCTGGTACGTGGACTACAACGGGTACATCGTCCGCGTGCAACCTCGGGAGTAACAGCAAGCCGCGGCTCCGCCAGCGGCGTTCATGGAAGGCGCTTCAGATTTTTTCCATTTCATGAGCCAAAGCGGCGGACAGTAATGAGTGGCTACCCTGCTCGCCTCCTCAGCGCGTGTGGTTTCGCGCGGCCAGTACCCAAAGAACACAGGCTGAAGCCTGTGCTACTCGCAATTCCGGACTAAGAAGGAGTTACCCATGCGGAACGCAATCCGTTTTATGGTGCTGGTCGCGCTTGCAGCTTTTACCGCTGCCGCGCTTCCGGCCCAGCAGCAAGCCCCAGCGAAGAACTCCCCTAACTCACTCCCGCCGCCCTCACAAGACCTCCTGGGGGCTTGGAACTATGCAATGGGAAAACTGGTCACCATGGCCAAGGATTTTCCGGAGAACAAGTACGACTTCAAAGTGCAGAAAGATCAGCGGACGTTCGCGGAGAACCTTCTCCACGTTTCGGGCGAAGCCTTTTTGACTGCGAGCGCCGTCAAGGGCAGCCAGGTGGGGCCGAAGTTTGAAGGCGAAAACCCGTCGCGCGCGAACTACAAAACAAAGGCGGATGTTGTGAAGCTAATTGAGGATGCCTTAGCTGCCGGCGCCGACCTTATCAAAACGCAAGGCGAAACGGGGATGAACAAGCCGGTTGTTTCACCTTTCAGCGCCCATCCAGTCCGCGCTTCCACGCTTTGGTGGTCGGTCATCGAGGATTCGGCAGAACACTACGGCCAGCTCGTCGTGTACTACCGGGCGAACAATATGGTCCCTCCAGCCTCCCGGTAAAGGCTCAACCCCAAAGACGGCCGCGAGTTTAGCGGGCGGGTGTCGCGTTTGTGCCCGCCGCAAGCAGGCGGGTATAATTCTACGAGAGGGATTCTACAGGAGCTTGCGTCAGGTCCATGATGGCGACGGCACAAACCGCGGCACCCGCCTCGCTCGCGCACCTAGATTTGGAGCGCGAGATTGCGCGGCTGAAGCGCGAATTGAATGCCGTGATCCTGGCGCACTACTACCAGGATTCGGAAATTCAGGACCTGGCGGACTTTGTCGGGGACAGCTTGCAGCTCTCCCAGGAAGCGGCGGCCACTCAAGCGGATGTGATCGTCTTCTGCGGCGTGCTCTTCATGGCGGAAACCGCCAAGATTTTGAACCCGGACAAGCTGGTGTTGCTCCCGGACCTGAATGCGGGCTGTTCGCTGGCCGATGGCTGCCCGGCGGACGTGTTCCAGCCGTACCGCGAGCGCTACAGCGACCATCTGGCGGTCACGTACATAAATTGCAGTGCGGAGGTGAAAGCGCTCAGCGACATCATCTGCACGTCCAGCAATGCGGAAAAAATCATTCGCCAAGTTCCGCCCGAACAGCCCATCTTGTTTGCGCCGGACCGCCACCTGGGCCGCTACTTGATGAAAAAGACGGGGCGGGAGCTGCGGCTGTGGCCGGGAAGCTGCATCGTGCATGAGATGTTTTCCGAGAAGAGTCTCGTGCAATTGAAGGAGCGGCATCCGCACGCTGAAGTGTTGGCTCATCCCGAGTGCGCCGAGCCCATTTTGCGGCATGCCGATTATGTAGGCTCCACGACCGGAATCCTCAACTATGCATCGAAGAGCCCTGCCACGGAATTCATCGTGGCCACCGAGAGCGGCATCCTGCATCCGATGAAGCAGGCTTGCCCGGAGAAGACGTTCATACCCGCGCCAGGCGAGGGCGGATGCGCGTGCCACCTGTGCCCGCACATGAAGCTGAACACCCTTGAGAAAATTTACTTGGCGATGCGGGACTGCGCGCCTGAAATTACGCTGGAGGAAGACCTCCGTCAACGCGCCTTGCGCCCCATCTTGCGCATGTTGGAATTGAGTTAGTTCTTTGCCTTCTGCCTCCATGGCTTTCTCGCTGGACCCCACCGAATACCGCGAGCTGTTGCGCACCTTCTTGAAGGAGGATTTGGGCGCCGGCGACATCACGACAGAGACCACTATCCCCACATCGCAACAGGCTCAAGGGGAACTCATCGCCAAAGCCCCGCTCGTGCTTGCCGGAATCGGGCTGTTCGTTGAGGTTTTCCGCCTGCTGGATGCAAACGCGCAAGCTGACATTCTGCGGCGGGATGGCGAGGAACTCTCCCCCGGCGAGGTTCCTGTCCGCCTGCGCGCCGCAGCTCGCGCGCTGCTCAGCGGCGAGCGCGTCGCGCTCAACTTGCTCCAGCGCCTTTCTGGAGTCGCCACATTAACCCGGCAATTTGTCAAAGCTGTGGAAGGAACAGGAGCGCAAATCCTGGACACGCGTAAGACCACGCCCGGCCTGCGCGCGCTCGAAAAATACGCGGTGCGCGTGGGCGGAGGGAAGAGCCATCGCAAGGACCTGAGCGAAGCCGTGCTGATCAAGGAGAATCACATCCGGCTAGCCGGCGGCGTAACCGCTGCGCTTGTTGCCGCGCGAGCCGTCAAAGACCGCGTGGCATGGATCGAAATCGAGGTCACGAACCTGGAGGAGTTGCGCGAGGCCCTCGAGCACGCTCCCGACGTCATCCTCCTTGACAACATGGCCCCGCCAAAGTTTAGTGAGGCGGTCAAAGTGGTGCGCGCCCACCCGCGCGGCGGCAAGATTCGCATCGAAGCTTCCGGCGGCGTCAACCTCAACAACGTCCGCGAATTCGCCGACGCGGGCGCAGACTGGATCTCCGTCGGCGCGTTGACGCACTCGGCCCCAGCCGTGGATTTAAGCTTCGAGATCGAACCGATTCACTCCTGAACACAAGCCTGTGGGGGTATTTAGTGCGTCATGGCGTAAACGACGTAGTTCACGCCAATACGGATGCCCAGGTCGGAGAATTTTTCGGGATACCGCGGGTCATTTTGCCATTCCCAAGAATCGCCAATATCCGAATTGAAAGAGATGGCGATCATAACGCGCCCCTTGTCGTCGTAGATGCCCATCCAATGCGGCACGCGGCCGTCGAGCTTGTAGCCCACGCGCAAGTGCTCGGCGCCTACAATCTGGTAGCGGTTATCCAGATCGAAGACCGTATGGAAAATCGGGTCGTTGTTCGGAATTTCAACGATGGGCCGGTCTGGGAAAACCATCTTGATGCTTTTTTCAAAGACCGACCACTCGACCGTGCCGTGGAAATCATCAGCCATGAAGAAGCCGCCGCGCAGACAGTACTCGCGGAGGATATTGGCCTCTTGCTGGGTCAGTCCCCATTCGCCCACTTGCACGGCATAGAGCCACGGCCAGTTGAAGACCTCGTCACCATCTTCCAGCATGACTGATTGCTCGACCGAGCGCGTGTGAATGCGCGTCAAACGCCGCACCGAGAGGGAGAATTGGCGGTCGGCGTCGGGATAATCTTGAGTCCAAAGAGAGAGGCCCAGCCTCCAGTCGCCGTCGAACCGCCCGCGGTACCCGTCATTCCAGCCGGGCGGGTACATGAGCCGGGCAAAGGCCCACTCGGTTTTCTCATTCCAATCGGGCGGCAGCGGAGGGAAGCCGTGCTCCACGCTCGGGTATTGTTTGAAGGCCTTTTGCGCGGCAAACAGTACGCCCGCAAAGAAAAGCGCGCAACACACGCCCCCCATGATCTTCTTCACCCGCATATTCACCGTCTCGCCATTAGGATATCACCGCGCCTGCTCGCGACGAAGCGGCGACGACCCTCCGAGTGCTTCGCCGGGAGGCGCGTTATTTTTCAAAATGCGAACTTGAGCGCGGCCTGCATGAGGCGCGGAGAAGCGGCCTTCACCACGTGGCCGAACAGCGCGCTGCTGATATCCCCATTGACGGCCCCCGGCCCGAAGAATTGGGTGTGATTGAAGGTATTGAAGGTCTCGAGCCGGAACTGCAGTGTTTTGGATTCGCCCAGCGGGAAGGATTTCACCAGCGCGAGATCCGTATTGAACATTCCAGGGCCGGAGAAGAAGCGACGAGGGGAATTGCCGGGTGTTCCCAAGGCATTGGGGCTGAACAGCGCCAGATTGAAGTACGGCAGCGCGTTGCGCGGATTATGGTTGAGATCGAGCGGGCCGGGGGCAAAGTCCGGCAAATCCAAACTATGGTTGTTGACGCCGTTGGGGATGCTTCCCTGCAAGGAGCGATCCCCGTCACTGGACAAAGTCACCGGAAAGCCGGTGCTCACACGGGTAATTCCCGTGAGGGACCACCCTTCAGTGAAAATATTCGCTCGGCGAACGAGGTGCGCCACGGGGAGCTGGTACTCGTAGGTGCCGACGAGGCTGTGCCGCAGGTCCCACGCCGAAAGCGAGCGCGTCGCATTGAAATTATAGGGATTGACGGGGTCAGCGAGGCTCGAAGCTTGGTCTATGGACTTGCTGAACGTGTAAGCAATCGAAAGATTGAGGGTCTTGCCGGAGCGCCGCAGGCTCGCTTGGAGGGAATTGTAATTCGAATTGCCAACGCTGGCTTCGTAGTCGTCGTTATGGAAGTTCGAACCAAAGGGCGCTCGCGTACCCTTTACCGTTTGCCCGGCGGCATTTGTGTAAGTCGTGTCCTCTCCGAACGGCCCGCAAGTAGGCGATCCGGAAGCGACTGCGCTCGGCTGGCTCAGCGACAGGCATAAGGCCGGGTTCCCCGGATTCGCGGAATACACCAGCAGCAGGTGATGGGCTTGGTTGCCCACGTAACTCACGCTCATCATCACGTTGTCACTCAACTGGCGCTCGAGGGACAAGAAATAATTCTCGCTGTAAGGGTACGTGTTGCCGCGATACGGCGCCGTCATCCCGGCGATGGGGATGAACGGAGAAAAATCAATGTTCGGGTTGGGATGGCTCGCGGAAGCATTCAGCGGGGGAAAAGTGAGCGGGAATGGATTCACGTGGACAGAGCCGTCTGCCGCACTGATGAAGGGCGTCGCAAACAGCGGCGGCCCCGGGCTAGTGTAGCTCAAGCCGTAAGGCGGCTGGGGCTGGTCGAAGGCGATGGTGTTGCCCTGAATCACGGAATTGAAGATCCCGTAGCCGGCGCGAATACTCGCCTTGCCCTGGCCGCCTAAGATCCGGCCCAGCAGGCCCGGCTTTTTCTTTGGAGAGTAGGCCAGCCCGAACCGCGGGGCGAAGCGGACCCTCTGCGGCACCAGCGTATTCGGGATGCCCGGATCGCTGGGGTAAACAATCCCTGGGGGCGCTGTCGGGTAAACTTTTGATTGCTGGCCGAGCACCAGGGCAGGAATCTGATTGTACTTCTCGGACCAATACTGCATCAGCTCCAACCGCAGCCCGTAGTTCAACGTAAGACTGGGCCTCGCCCGCCAGCTATCCTGAACAAATCCAGACGCATACTTGTGACGCCCGTAATAGCTCATCGAGTCCGCTTGATTGTAGTTGCTGGCGACCCCAATCAAGAAATCCGCAAAGTCCGAGCCGGTTTCGGAGCCAAAAAAAGCGAAAGAGCCGTTGAAGGTCGGGTTCGGGTGGACGTTGACCTGTTCAAAGCTCACATCCAACCCAGTCCTGAGGGTGTGGTTGCCCGCGACTTTCGAGAAGTTGTCGGCCAACGAGAAGGTGTTGTTCCATTGCTGCAAATTCGTAATCGGGGTTCCTATTACAAAGGAATTGAAAATGACGTTCTCGATGCCTTCGATGGATGGATCCAACGGAACGATGCCTGGCGTGCCCGGGCCGGTTACGAACCCTTGTGAAGCGAGGGTCGGACCCACGCCGCCGACCGGCTGCCCCACGTTATTGGCGTTGCGCATATAACTGAGGTGAAATTCGTTCACGGTGGAGGGACCAAAAGTCTTGGTATCCCCCAAGTTGATGAGCTGCGCGCGCCCTAATGTCACAGCGTTGAAGCCAGGAACGCTGGCGCCGCCCTGGCCGGTCGGGTACGGGTTGTCCAGCCGATAGTCGTCGAAGTAGTAGTAAGCCGATAGCAAACCCCATCGCGCACTGTTCCCATCAACGCGATATCCCAGCTTGTCGTCTCTGAGCTTTTCGGTTTGAGCTGCGGTCGAAAAGGAGGAGCTCCCGAAGTTGGGCAACGGAATATACTGACGCAAATTCCTGGCAGGATCCGACCAAACCTGCTGTGGAATGATCACGTTGGGAAACACGCACTGCGCCGAGCTCGTGCAATCCGCGCTATAGGTCTGCGAAGGATTGTCCGCCCGGTGCTCTCCGGCGGTGAAGTAATAGGGCTCTTGCGCAGAAACGGTAGAGCCCAGCTTGTTCGAAAGCAAAGTAGCCAAGTTCCCGCCGCTCACCGCGGTCGGAACGATAACCTGCTGCTGAGTTCCCGGGATTGTCGTGATCGTAGTGAACGCGCTTGCTTGGTCGCTGAGATTGCCCGTCTGATCCGCAAACGAGGGGACAGGAATGAGCCCTGTGTCGATACCATCGACCTTACGGGTTCCTTGGTAATCGGCAAAGAAGAAGGCTTTATTCTTCTTGAGGGGCCCTCCGGCTGTCCCGCCGAATTGGTTCTGGTTAAATTGCGCCCGCTGGGGAGAGAAGAAATCTTTTCCATCGAGGTCGGTGTTGCGCAGGAATTCAAATGCGGTTCCATGAAGCTGGTTGGTTCCGGACTTGGTCACCACGTGGACGATCCCGCCGCTATAGTTGCCGTACTCGGCATCGAAATTGTTGGTCAAAATTTGGAACTCGTCGATGGAATCCAGGTTCGGCACAATGGAAGTGCCGCCATTCATCATCTCCTTGACGTCGCCTCCGTTCACCACAAACCCGTTGGCATCTTCCCGCTGGCCGCTGATGGACTGGTTGCCCGGGTTCAACCCGCCGGAAGGGGCGATGGCCACCTGAGCGCCAGCCATGACAATCGAGTCGGGCTGCTGCGTCGTCATTGGCACGATGCCGGGCTGGAGCTGCAACAGGTCGGTATAACTCCGCCCGTTCAGGGCCACGCTGGTAATTTCGGAGCTGTACACGATCCCCCCGACTTCGCTGCTCGAAGTTTCCACGTGCAGCCCGCTGCCCGTTACGGTCATCTGCTCGGAGTGCTCGCCCATCTCCAGGGTCACATCCACTCCCAGCACGCTATTCACATCCACCAGAAGATCCGTGCGTTTGTATGGCCGGAATCCCTCGAAGGAGCTTTCCAGCGTATAGTGGCCCACCGGAAGGCTGGGGAAGTTATAGACCCCCGATTCGTTTGTTTTGACGGTCTGCTGGACCCCAGTGTCCATATTGCGGGTCGTCACTGTCGCGCCTGCGATGACCGCACCGGTAGGATCCTTCACCGTCCCAGACAGGCTGCCGCTGTCCGCCCAAACGGTGGGGATGGAAACGAGCAGGAGGAGAATACAAACCAAGGGGAAGCGGAGGGCCCGAACCACGCCAAGGCAAAGTGGGGACGGCCTCTTGCGGGTAATTCCCCTTGGGACCCCGCGGCTGCTGCCCCGAAGCGGAATCGCGGGGTCAACCTGGCGCATGGCTCTACTATACCTTGACTGCCTGTTCGACGGACCTCTCCCCGGGCCAGTTTCACGTTTTGGCAGAACCAGAACGGTTCTTCACGAACCCCTTTCTTCGCGGTGGTCTAATCCTAATCGTTCAAGCGCTGGACGGTTGTGTTAGCATCGCGGAAACAATCGGCCAGGGCTGAGGGAGCGAACATGAGCACAAATGCCATCTCCCGAAGAGACCTCCTGAAAAGCTCAGGGGTCCTCGTCGTAAACTTTAGCTTATTTGGGCCGGTAGCCCGCGCGCTGGCGCTGCAAGGCCAGCCCCTGGGGGCGCCTCCAGGCTCGAACCCGTATAACAACCCTGACTATCTCGACCCCAGTTCGCTCGATTCCTGGCTAGCGGTGATGCAGGACGGCAGCGTTACCGTCTTCACTGGAAAAGTGGATCTGGGCACCGGCGTGCGCACCGCGCTAGCCCAGATTGTGGCCGACGAGCTCGACGTGCGCTTCGACCAAATCCACATGGCGATGGGCGACACGGCAAAGACCGTGGATCAAGGGCGCACCGCAGGCAGCAACACCATCATGCGCGCCGGACCGCAATTGCGGCACGCAGCCGCCGCGGGACGCGCCGAGTTGCTAAAGCTCGCCGCCGCACGCATGGAAACGCCAGTGGAACAGCTTACCGTCGCTGAGGGTGTGGTTCGAGTATCTGGCAGCCCCGCGAAAAAAGTTTCCTACGGAGAGCTGCTCGGCGGAAAGCGTTTCAACGTGAAGGTCACGGCGAAGGGCATGCAAACCACGATGGACGTGGCGCCCGAGGCTCAAGTCAAGGATTACAGGGAGTACAAAATCGTCGGCAAGTCCATCCCTCGCGTGGACTTGCTCCCGAAGCTGACGGGCGAGTTCACTTATACGCCGGATTTCCGCGTGCCGGGAATGCTGCACGGGCGCGCGGTGCGGCCCGCGACGATTCTCTCGAAGCCGTCAAGCGTGGACGAAAGCTCGGTCCGCCACATTCGCGGCGTGGTCAGGGTCGTTCAAGAAGGAACCTTCGTGGGCGTGGTAGCGGAGACCGAGTGGGCCGCCATCCAAGCGGCGCGCGCGCTGAAGGTCACCTGGTCCACGCCCGCGGCGAAAATGCCCGCGACGCCGGAAGAAGTGGACGCGTATATCACCAGCACGAAAAGCTTCGTGGACACCGTCGTGGCCAACAAGGGGAACGCGGAGGCTGCGCTCTCCGCCGCCGGCAAAACCTTCGAGGCCACCTACCACTGGCCGTTCCAGAATCACGGCATGATGGGCCCGCCGTGCGCCATCGCGGAGGTGCGCGGCGATAAGGCGACCATTTGGACGGGCGCGCAAGGGCCCTTTACGACGCGCGACCGCGTCGCTTCGATGCTGGGACTTCCCAAGCGAAGCGTCGAAGTCAATTACATCGAGGGCTCCGGCTGCTACGGGCGGCTCACGGTGGACGATACCGCAGAGGATGCCGTGCTGCTGTCGCGCGCGATGGGCAAGCCGGTGCGCGTCCAATGGATGCGCGAGGACGAGCACGCCTGGGAGCCCAAGGGGCCGCAGCAATTGATGACGGCCCGGGCCGCGGTGGACGCCCAAGGCCACATCACCGCTTGGCAGTTTACCGGCCGCACCTTCCCCTGGACCGAAGCCCAGGGCACACCGCAGTTGGGCGAGCGGCAAATCGGACAAAAATCCACGGCCTCGCTCCCAGGCAATCCGATCGGCGGCGGAGCCATCGAGCAAATCTACGATTTCGAAAATCAAAAAGTGGTGGGCTCGTACGTAGATTGGCCGCAGGACAATCCCACGCCGCTGCGCACCTGTCCGCTGCGCTCGCCAGGGGAACCCGCGGGATTTTTTGCGAGCGAATCGTTCGTGGATGAGATTGCCGCCAGCCTGCACGAGGATCCCGTGCAGTTCCGGCTGCGGCATCTGACCGGCAACTCGCGCGCGGCGGAATGCCTCCGCTCGGCGGCCAAGCAAGCCGGGTGGACCGACCGCCCATCCCCCGCAGCGCCGTCCGCCGGGACGAAAGTCCCCGGTCGAGGCGTGGCTCTCGCGATTCGCGGCGGCACCTTCATTGCCGCCATCGCCGAAGTCGAAGTGGACAAGCCCACCGGCGCCGTGGCCGTGAAGCGCGTGACCATCGCCCACGATTGCGGCTTGATCATCAATCCCGACGGGCTGAAGTTTCAGATCGAGGGGAACGTCATCCAAGGCGCCAGCCGCGCGCTCATGGAAGAAGTGAAGTTCGACGCCACAGGAATCAAGAACCTGGACTGGAATAGCTACCCGGTCATCAAGTTCCAGGACATCCCGGAAGTGGAAAGCGTGCTCATCAGCCGGCCGGAGTTGCCCGCCCTCGGCGCGGGCGAACCTTCCATCGTTCCCGTGCCCGGCGCCATCGCCAATGCTATCTTCGACGCCATCGGCGTGCGCCTGCGCGAGGTGCCATTCACTCCCCAGCGCGTGCTCGCCGCACAGAGAGCCAATACAGCAAAGTCTGCAGCAGTATAGCGGCTTGACGAGCGCCAGGTTCTCGAATAGGCCAAGTTACGAACAGATTGAGGACGCCATGAAAGCCGGCAAACCCAGTAGGCGTGAGATTAAAGTCTCTGCCGTTGAGAAGTACACGCCCGAGCGCAAGGCCGAATTCCTTCTCTCCACGGCTACGACTGCCGAGGACTGCCGCCGAGCCCGCCAAGCAGTCAAAAAGCTCGGGATTGATCCGGACTCAGTACGCCACCGCCGCGCTGCCTAGGCAACAAGCCCACCATATCTTTCACGCACCATTCGAAATAGGGATTTCGGTGACCTTCGCGCACCGGCGCTAGAATGGTATTTATTGCCCGCTTCGTGCGGAGGTGAACCTGGTGGGACGCGCATTCCTAAGCTTGGCGGCTTTACTTTGTCTGGGGGCGACGCTTCCGGAGAGCCTGGTCGCGCAGTTGCCCAAGAAACCGAAGGAACCTCCTGCCAGCCTCGGGGGTGAAGTGGTCAGCGCCAAAGGAACGCCCGTGGCCCGCGCTGCTGTTCTCTACCAGGCTTCTGACGGCCGCGCTCCGCACGTGGTGCATACGGACACGCAAGGCCACTTTCGCATCGAGGAGATTCGGGCGGGGCTGTACGACCTGCGCGCGGTGAAAGGGAGGGTGCAATCGGAGTGGTCGCACAACGTGCTCGTTCGCCCGGGCCAGCAAGCCAGCGTGACGTTACGGCTCGAGATAGACTCGCCTCCACCCACCCGACAGACGAAGTAAGTACTTCCTTTGGAGACGTTCCTTCCTAGGTACTTCCGGCCTAGTACTAAAACCCGGGTACTGAAAAAAGTGATTCGGGCGTTCCATTGGTCTTATGGACCGGGATTGAGAAGATGGCAAGGACGGGTTGGGGGCTACGCTGCGGGGACGACGGCCCCGAGAGATCGGGATCGTAGGCGAGCTACCCAACCCGCCAATTTTGATCGCGCCGGTAGTTTTACCCCCCTTCTTGCCGGCGCGGGGCATCCTCAAGCACGGACAATCATCCCAAACAGATACGATCCAAGCCGCACCCGGATTTTTGGGCGCGAAAGTGCGCTATTCTCGGTGAGCGGGCCGGTTCTTTGGACCTAAATTCTTTAGATACTTGGACACAGAACACCCCGCCTGCAAGAGAAAGCTGCCAGGTTGCAGGGCAGGAAATGCACAGGAGCCGCGCCGCATGGCCTGCACCGTCAAACCGGAGGGAGGCGCAATGATGCTCACCCATGGCGTTCGTGGCTTGAGCCTGCCAAGGCCGCCCCAGCGCCCGCTGCGGGGCCTTCTAGCGGCCATCCTGACGCCACTGCTCCTCGGCGTCGGCCTAGGGGAGATCCAAGCGGCTTCCGCGGCTTCCCCTGTGAGCCTCCGCCACGCCACCATGGCCGCGTTCGAACGCTACGTGGCGCTCACCGACGCGCGCAACGAGGCCGAGCTGCGCGGCGGCCCGGCATTCCTCTGGGTGGACGCCCTGCCGGAAGAGCGCCGCGCCGAAGCCTACGCGGCGATGAAGCGCGGGGACGTCGTGATTGAAACGCTCGAGACGCGCGACGAAGGGAAACCCATCCACTGCCCCGGCGGGCTGATTCATCACTGGGTCGGGTCAGTCTTCATCCCCGGCGCGACGCTGGCGCAAACCCTGGCGCTGGTCGAAGACTACGACCAGCACACGCAGGTCTATGCCCCGTACGAGTTGCGCTCGAAGATTCTGGAGCGCGACGGCAGCCGCTTCCAAGTGTCCTTCCGCTTCCTGCGCAAGAAAATTATTACCGTGGTGCTGGACACCGTCTTCGACATTGACTACCACACCGCGGATGCCACCCACGCCTGGAGCCGTGGCCGCACCGTCAGCGTGCGCCAAATCGAAGACCACGACACCCCGCACGAATCCGCTCTGCCCGAGGGCGAAGACGGCGGCTACCTCTGGGGCATGGTCACCTACTGGCGATTCCTCGAGCAGGATGGAGGCACCTACGTGCAGTCGGAGTCAGTGTCGCTCACCCGCACGGTGCCCGCCGCGCTCGCTTGGCTGGTGGACCCCTTCATCAAGGAAATTCCCCGCGAATCGCTGGAGGCCATCCTGAAGGATACCCGCAAGGGGGTGCTGCATCCGCCGGCGCCGCAAAGCTGAAACACGCGCCTGATCTTGAAACTGAAGGGTGCGCCACCCGCCCCGGGGCGTTCCCAACTCGTTAGGGTTTGCACAACAGATTCCGAGCGAATCAGCTCGGGCCCTCCTTCTAGCAAACACATTGAGGTTCGTGTGGTTTGCCTGCTTTCCTGACTACTTGGAGGAGGATCACGAGAATCGATTGGAAGAACTCGAAAGGCGCATGTGGTCCTCCTCATGAATGGGGCATGTCATCTCCTTGAAAAGCTTCTGCAAGCCTTTGAAGTACGAGTGGCCCGCCCGGTTGGATGCGCGGAGCGGTTATGCTAACGTCTTCGCGCTATGGCTCAACGGATTGGCGTGCTGTTGTCGGGCCGGGGATCGAACTTTGAGGCGCTGGCTGAGAGCGTGGCGGCGGGGCGCATTCCCGGCGCGGAAATCGCGCTGGTCATCAGCAATCGCGAAGGCGCTCCGGGGCTGGAACGCGCCAAAGCGCGCGGCATTCCTTCCCAAATGATTCCCTCAAAGGGGCTCGAGCGCGAAGCGTATGACAAGCTAGTCGTGGCGGCGCTGCATCGCGCGTGCGTCGAGTTGGTTTGCCTGGCGGGATTCATGCGCCTGCTTTCGCCGTACTTCATCGCCGCGTTCCCTCATCGCATCTTGAACATTCACCCGTCGCTGCTGCCATCGTTTCCCGGGCTCGAAGCGCAGCGGCAGGCGCTCGAATACGGCGTGAAGTTCAGCGGCTGCACCGTACACTTCGTGGACGAAAATCTGGACGCCGGACCGATTGTGGCGCAGGCCGTCGTGCCCGTGCGCGATGAAGATACTGCGGAAAGCCTGGCCGCGCGCATCCTGGCCGAAGAGCACCGCATCTACAGCGAGGCGGTGCGGCTGGTGCTCTCTGGCAAGTTCCGCGTCGAGGGCCGCCGCGTCCTGGCGCTCGCCCATACCTCATGAGCACGAAGCCGCAATTCCAGCCGGTCGCCGCGCAGCTCGCCTACTTGAAGAAGGGCGCGGCGGAGGTCATCCGCGAAGAAGATTTGCAGGCGAAGCTCGAGGCGTCGCTTAAGTCGGGCAAGCCGCTGCGCGTGAAACTCGGCGTGGACCCCACCGCTCCGGATTTGCACCTGGGCCACACCGTGGTCCTGCGCAAACTCAAACATTTTCAGGACTTGGGCCACACCGCGATCTTTCTGGTCGGCGATTTCACCGCCATGGTCGGCGATCCCACCGGACAGTCCGAGACGCGCCCGCCGCTTTCGCGCGAGCAGGTGGACGCCAACGCCAAAACGTATCTCGAGCAGGTGTACAAGATTCTCGACCGCGGCAAGACCGAGGTGCGCTACAACAGCGACTGGCTCGGAAAGCTCTCCAGCTACGATATGGTGCGCCTGTGCGGGCACTACCGCCTGGCGCGCATGCTCGAGCGCGAAGATTTTCGCTCGCGGCTCCAGGGGAACCTGCCCATCTCGGTGCACGAACTTTTGTACCCGCTATTGCAAGCGTACGATTCGGTTGCGCTCAAAGCCGACGTCGAGCTGGGCGCCACCGAGCAGAAGTTCAACCTGCT
>Ga0187846_10000663_pt1 | contig 19529 bp, 19 predicted proteins | sample TC_taG_FD_161473 | JGI IMG/M metagenome (GOLD analysis project Ga0187846, IMG submission 161473) | Biofilm microbial communities from the roof of an iron ore cave, State of Minas Gerais, Brazil - TC_06 Biofilm (v2) | ecosystem: Environmental > Terrestrial > Deep subsurface > Cave > Wall biofilm...
CAGGAGCACTACGGCGCGCAAGCGGCGTAGCCGATCAACTCAGCGACAAGGAGGTTGGATCGTCGACAGGTTGCGCAAGTGAACTGACCGCGAGTGATGGCAAACCGGGTGCCCCGGGATCGACTCGGACCTGCATCGTGTCTTGAGCTTCGAGCTCGCGACGGAGATGAGGTGTCGATTACGGAAACCATCAGGGCCGCAGGGCAAACGCCTTGCACTGTAGGCCGGATATAAGACCGCAACACCCTCGCTCTGCCATCGCCAAAGTCAGAACAACTTGCACTCCGGGAGACGTCCACATAAGGAACGATGGCGCTTCTGTTCCGCAAGGCGATGGACGCCCTGTATCTGCTTTGTGTCGGCATTGCGGGCACCGCATTGGTGCTGATCTCGGCGGTGATCCCCTGGGGTGTCTATACGCGCTATGTTCTCAACCGGGCGGCATCGTGGCCGGAGCCAACGGCCGTGCTGCTCACCATCGTCCTGACCTTCTTCGGCGCGGCCGCATGTTATCGCGTCAGCACGCACATGAGCGTTACAGTACTGGTGCGCATGCTGTCCAGCCCCTGGAAGCGGCTGGCAGAGTGGCTGGCCGAACTCTTGGTCGCGGCGCTTGGCGTCTTTATGGTCGTCTGGGGCGGCGGACTGGTCGAAGCCACCTGGCATCAGGCGATCGCAGACTTTCCATCGCTGTCGGTCGGTTTGACCTACTTGCCCATCCCCATCGGTGGAGCGATCACGTTCCTGTTCGTCGTCGAGCGGGTACTGATCGGCCGACCGCCGTTGCCAGCGGCAGCATCGTCCGAGGCGCCGACTCACTGACGTCGCTCGGAGCGCATCGAGATGGAATTCCTGGTCGTCATTTTGGCCCTGTTCGCGTGTTTCGCGATCGGCGTGCCGATTGCGTACTCGCTAGGGCTCGCGGCGATCGCCGGCGCGATCTGGGTCGGCATTCCGCTCGAAGCGGTGATGCTCAAGATCTCCGACGGCGTGAGCAAGGTAGCGATGCTGACCATTCCCTTCTTCGTGCTCGCGGGAGCGATCATGGCGGAAGGGGGCATGGCGCGACGGCTGGTGGCGTTCGCCAATGTACTCGTCGGCGTCTTTCGCCTGCGCGGCGGATTGTCCGTGGTGAACGTGGTCGCGACGACTTTCCTCAGCGGGATTTCTGGTTCTTCGGTGGCGGATACCTCAGCCATCGGCTCGGTGATGATTCCGCAGATGGAGAAGAATGGTTACCCGCGGGTGTTTGCCACCAATGTAACGATCACCGCATCGGTTCAGGCGCTTCTGGTGCCGCCGAGTCACAACGCGGTGATCTATTCTCTCGCCACCGGCGGCGCGATCTCGATCATCAGCCTATTTATGGCCGGCGTCGTCCCGGGGTTGCTGCTGGGTTTTGCGCTGATCCTGCTGTGCGTGTTCATGGCCTATCGAGACGGCCATCCTCGCGGCGAAGTCGTACCGCTGCGCCAAGCGATCAAGGTCATGATCGACGCGCTGTGGGGCCTGATTACCTTGGGAATAATTCTCGGCGGCATTCTCGGCGGCATCTTCACTGCGATCGAAGCCGGAGCGGTGGCGTGCATATGGGCGTTCTTCGTCACGATGTTCATCTACCGCGACTACAAGTGGCGCGACCTGCCGGCGCTCGTCCACCGCACGCTGAAGACCGTCGCAATGGTGATGACGCTTATCGCCTGCGCCTCCGCGGTGGGCTACATCATGGCGTTGATGCAGGTCCCAGCCAAGGTCACGGCCTTCTTCCTGACGCTGTCGAGCGACAAGAATGTGATCCTGATGATGGTCAACGTGCTGCTGCTTGTCCTGGGCTGCCTGCTCGACATGGCGCCTTCGATCCTGATCTGCACCCCGATTCTGCTTCCGGTCATGCTCAATTTCGGCGTTGATCCAGTGCATTTTGGGATGATAATGCTGCTCAATCTCGGCATCGGACTCTGCCACCCGCCGGTCGGCGCGATTCTGTTTGTCGGCTGCGCAGTCGGCAAGGTGACGATGGAACAGGTCATGCGCAGGATCTGGCCCTTCTATGGCGTCATGTTCCTCGTGCTCATGCTGGTGACCTACCTTCCGGCCATCTCGCTCTGGCTGCCCCGGAGGCTGGGCTTGTAGGGCGAATTGCGCCGCGGCCGAAGTTGCCGCGCGTAAGTCTGTCGGCGTCAGGATTGCGCAGCGCGAGGGTAACGGAGCAGAAATCGAGGATCGCGCCAGTCTTCGGCATTCACCAGGCTGATGGGTGCTGGGAATGCGGGATTTTTCGCGTTACCTTGACCGCCGTAAACCGCGCAGTCCCGAGCGCGCGCACCGATCGGGGATGGCGTTGCAGAGCTGGCTGTGGGCGGCACCGGCCAAGCACTCGACCCGACAGATTGCCGAGGTGCTGGAGCGTATCGCGGCGCTGCGCGAGCTGAAGGTCAATGAGCATCTCCTCGATATCCCCGACGCGATCCTGCGCCGGTACGCCCGGCGGCTGGCATCGCGACCGCCAGCGGCCGGTGCGCGCATTAAAGAGCCCGTTCGTACCGTGGAAGTAGCACTGCCTACTGGCAGCGACCGATCAGCTGTTGCTGATGGTCCGACGTCGCGTGGCCCTCATCACTGGCAATGCACGAAAAAGGGCTGCATCGCTGCAGCCCCATTAATGACTGGCGCGCCAGAATTCAGCGACCCAGGGCCGGCTTTCGCCGGCCTTGTTTTTGCTGCAAGACTTTTTCCTGCGGTTATCCACGCCAGAACCGGTCCGCCGAGGCCCGGGCGGCGCACCTCGGCGATAGGGCGGGAACGAAGAAACCCGCGTGTCCGCCTCCGGACACGCGGCGCCGTCGCGAACGATGCTTACCGCATCATTACCCAGGGCACGACGAGCGCCAGGTAGACGCCGAGGTAAATGAAACCGAAGATGCCCCCGAGACGCCAATAGTCGGCTGACGGCAGGAAGCCGCTGCCGTAGTACACCGGGCTCGGTCCCGTGCCGTACGGGGTGATGATTCCCATGATGCCCAGCTGCAGGCACAGCAGGAGCGCCATTTTGTCGACCGGCATGCCGGGAATCGCCGCGCCGACGGCGAGCAGTACCGGCAGCACGGCGGTCACGTGCGCGGTCACGCTCGCGAACAGGTAGTGCACGAAGTGATTGATGAGCGCCAGCACGACGATCGCCATCACCGGGGTGAGGCCTGCGAGATGGACGCCGACCGTCTCGGCGAACCACTTGATGAAGCCGACCCGGGCCAGGCCATCGGCGAGCGCTACCAGGGTCGCAAACCACGCAAGCGTGTTCCACGCGTCCTTGTACGCGGTCATGTCGCTCCACTTGATGACCCCCGTGACCAGCATCAGGCAGATGACGAGCAGTGCGACCGTGGTCGCGTTCAACAAGTCGCCCCCGAAGATCCAGAGCAGCAGGGCGATAAGGACGTATACCAGCAGCAGGATTTCGTTCCTCGTCAGGCCGCCCATCTTGCCCAGCTCGCCCGCGGCCCACTTCGGGATTTCCTCGCCCGCCTTGACCTCGGGGGGATAGAGCCAGTACGCGAGCAGCGGCACCAGCGCCAGCAGGAGGAGCCCGGCGGGGAGGAATGCGAAGAACCAGTTGATCCACTCGAACTCGACGTTGACGGTCTTCTTGACGATTCCGATCGCGAGCACGTTCGGCGCCAGGGCCGTCATGAAGAGCGAGCTGGTCACGCAGGTAGCAGCGATGGCGACCCACATGATGTAGGAGCCGATCCTGCGCGCCGACGGGTCGTTGGGCCTGGAGTCGTACAAGGGAGGCAGGTTGCTGATGACCGGGTAGATCGTGCCCCCGCTGCGCGCGGTGTTGGACGGTGTGAACGGGGCAAGGGCGAGATCGGCCACCAGCACGGCGTAGCCGAGGGTGAGGGTCTTACTGCCCATCGCCTTCACCAGCAGGAGCGCGACACGCTTGCCGAGCCCCGTCTTGTCGTAGCCGAGCGCGAACATGAAGGCGGCGAAGATGAGCCATACCGTCGTGTTGGAAAAGCCGCTGAGGCCCCATGCGAGCGAGGCATTGTCGGGATTGAAGCCGGGCTTGGCGAGCTGCTCCGGGCTGTAGAACACGTATTCGGAGAGGAGTACCACCACGGTAACGCCGATCAGGCCGATGGCGCCGCCGGGCAGGGGCTCGAGTATCAGCCCGACGATGACGCCGGCGAAGATCGCGAAGTAGTACCAGGCGTGTTGCGGCAGCCCTCCGGGCGCCGGGATCAGGGCGATGATGATGGCGACGACCAGCGGAGCAAACAATTTCCACGATACCTTCATGAGTTTCCCCTTTTGGCTGCTTCCACCTCGTGCATCGTCGATAGCGTTCTTCTGTCGCCGGGATCTGCCGCCCCGGCTGGTTCTAGGTGCCCACCGCCAGCAGCAGCCAGGCCGCAACCACCGTGCACGCCGCCGCGAACCCGTAGCACGCCAGCATGGCCCCCTTGCCGGCGTGAATGCCGATGTCGTGCATGCCGTGGTAGATGCGGTGCATCGCATGGAACAGGAACAGCGAGATCACGGCGAGCAGCAGCAGCTTCCCGAGCCAGTGATGCGCGAACCCGAGTACGCGGGAGTATTCCAATGCCGCCGGGGGCATCCACAGCCCGGTCGGGGCGATGATGCCGGTGATGAAGATGAGGATGGGGGCCACCAACGCGGAGAGCACGCCGCCCGCGCCGAACAGCGACCAGAAGATGGGTTCGTGGGACCGTTTCATGTCACATCCACCGCACGATGACGTAGATCAGAACGGAAGCGCCGATGGTGGCGAGCCAGCCGCCCGCCGCGATGAGCACCTCGGGCACGGGGCGGCCGCCGACCCGCAGGTCCGGCGCGGTCTTGGGCGATACCTTCCACCAGGTGTACGCGTGGTAGCTGACGGTCAGGAGCGCGAGCCAGTGAAACAGGATGGACCATGGGCTCGTCAGCGCCGCGCGCCAGGCTTCCCACGCCGCCTGTCCCTGACTCAGGCGCAGCAGCCCGACGAGCAGGATGACCGAATAGATCGCGAGAAACACGCTGCTTCCTTCGCGGATCATGTAGCGCACGAAATACGGGTTCCTGCGCCACCATCCGTTCATCGGGCGCACGTAGGTCCGGATCTGGGCCATCAGTCCCCTCCCTTCGGCATCAGGAGCTTGCGCACCCCGAAGTAGTCCATCGTGCTGTTGACCTTGTTCTGGTTGATGGCGTGTGCGGGGTCTACGTGCTTCGGGCACACCTCGGAGCAGTAGCCGACCAGCGTGCAGCCCCAGACGCCTTCCTCGGCGTTCAGCACCTCGGCGCGCTCCTCCCAGCCGCGGTCGCGCGAGTCGGCGTTGTAGCGATGCATCAGCGCGAGCGCTGCGGGGCCGATGAAATCCGGCTTGAGTCCGTACTGGGGGCAGGCGGCGTAGCAAAGCAGGCAATTGATGCACTGCGAGTACTGGTAATACTTGTGGAATTGCTGCGGAGTCTGCACGTAGGTGCCCGCGGCCAGCGGTTTCGGGGTTTCGGGTATCACGTAAGGCTTGACGGCGGGCAGCTTCCTGTCGAAGACGTCGGTCTGGTCGATCACGAGATCGCGCAGCACCGGGAAATGGCTGAGCGGCTCGATCCGGACCTTGCCGGGGTAGTAGTCGCGCAGGAACTTGTGGCAGGAGAGCTCCGGCACGCCGTTCACCATCTTGCCGCAGCTGCCGCAGATCGCCATGCGGCACGACCAGCGGAAGGTGAGGCTGCCGTCGAGGTGGTCCTTGATGTACTGCAGGCCCTGCAGCACCGAAGTGTCGTCCGAGAAGGGGACCTGGAAGGTCTGGAAGTGCGGCTCGGTGTCGCGCTCGGGGTTGTAGCGCAGCACCTCGATCTCGATCGTTCGGGTATCGGCCATGCGCGCTCCTCAGGTCAACTCGACGTACTTGCCCTCGCCTCCGTAAACCCGCGCCTTGGGCGGCGACTTGGTGATGGTCACCGGTGCGTACTCGAGGCGGGGCGGCCCGTCCCCGGTGCGGTAGGCGAGCGTGTGCTTCAGGTAATTCTCGTCGTCGCGCTCCGTGAACTCGTCCAGCCAGGTATGCGCGCCGCGCGATTCCCTGCGATTGAACGCCGAGTGCGCGATCACCTCGGCGATCTCGAGCGTGAAGCCGAGCTCGATCGCCGACAGCCACTCGGTGTTGAACGCGCGGTTGCGATCGTCGAGCTTGAGCCCGCGCCGGTAGCGGTCGCGCAGCGCCGCGAGCTTGGCGCACGCCGCCTGCATGCTGGCGGCCTTGCGGTAGATGCCGACGCCCGTTTCCATGGCCTGGTGCATCTCGTCGCGCACCGTTGCGAAGCGCTCTCCCTTGTCCCGGCCGAGCAGGCCGAGCAGCCGCGTCTGCGCGGCCTCCGCCTGTTTGCGCGCGGCGTCGGTCCGGCTGGCCGGCGCCGCTTTCACGTATTGCGCCGCCTGCTCGCCGGCCACTTTGCCGAACACCACGATCTCCGCAAGTGAATTGGACCCGAGGCGGTTGGCGCCGTGGATGCCCACGCTCGAGCATTCGCCTGCGGCGTAGAGCCCCTTCAGGGGCGTTTCGGTACGGGCGTTGCAGAGGATGCCACCCATCGTGTAGTGCACGGCGGGGCGCACCGGGATCGGGGCCACGACGGGATCCACCCCCACGAAGGTCTTGGCGACCTCGGTGATGAGCGGCAGGCGCTCGTGGATCTTGGCGGCGCCCAGGTGGCGCAGGTCGAGCCAGACGGCACTGCCCAGAGGGGTGCTCGCCGTCCGCCCTTTCTGTTCCTCGTGCCAGAACGCCTGCGACAGCCGGTCCCGGGGACCGAGCTCCATCGCCTTCGGGCGCGGCGACGGGTCGGGCGGGCCCAGGCCGTAGTCCTGTAGATAGCGATAGCCGTCCTTGTTGGTGAGTATGCCACCTTCGCCGCGGCAGCCTTCCGTGATGAGCACCCCGCTCCCGGGAAGCGCCGTGGGGTGATACTGGACGAATTCCATGTCGCGCAAGGGTACGCCGTGCTGGTAGGCCATGCCCATGCCGTCGCCGGTTACGATGCCGGCGTTGGTGTTCTGGCCAAAGGCGCGGCCGGCCCCCCCGGTGCAGACGATCACCGCCTTGCATTCGAAGCTGACGAACTCGCCGCTCGCGATCTCGATCGCGACCACGCCGTGCACCCTGCCGTCTTCCACAACCAGGTCGGCGCAGAAGAATTCATCGTAGCGCTTGATCGACGGGTACTTCAGGGACGCCTGGAACAACGTGTGCAGCATGTGAAAGCCGGTCTTGTCCGCGGCGAACCAGGTGCGCTGCACCTTCATGCCGCCGAAGAAGCGCACGTTGACGTGGCCATCGTCCTTGCGGCTCCACGGGCAGCCCCAATGCTCGAGCTGCGTCATCTCTTCCGTGCAATGGGCCACGAAGTATTCGACCACGTCCTGGTCGCACAGCCAGTCGCCGCCGCCGACGGTATCGTCGAAGTGCAGGTCGAGACCGTCGTCCTCGCGGATGGCTCCGGCCGCGCCGCCCTCGGCCGCCACCGTGTGGCTGCGCATGGGTACGACCTTCGAGACGAGCGCCACGCGGATGCGCGGGTCGCTCTCGGCGACTGCGATCGCGGCGCGCAGCCCCGCGCCGCCGCCGCCTACCACCACTACATCGGCCTGAACCGTCTGCATATTCCCTCCCGCCAGGCAGCGCCCAGGGTGAACGGGCCCTGCTGCTTGCCTCCTGGCCGCTGATTCTGCCGGTACTTACTTTGCCTTCTTGCCATCGGCCGCCTTCGGGGCGGGCGCCGGTGCAGTTGCCGCCGCGGCTTTGGCGGGCTCGCGCCAGCGGGCAGCCGCGACCTCGCCCTGGCGCGCGTAATCGAGCGCCTCGCCCAGCACCATCGCGGCTTCTTGCGGCGCATGGAAGCCCATAGAGTTCTCCGCCGCGATGAAGTCGAGCCGCCACTGCGCCTTGCGCTGCAGCTCGAGGGCGGGCTGCAGCTGCGCCTCCGTCGCGCCGGCTTGCTTCGCCGCCACGATCGCGTCGATCAGCGCCACGATGGCCACCCCGCCGCGCTGCATCAGCTCGAAATTGCGGGTCTGGATCGTATCCACGCGCGCGCTGATCTCCTCCTCGGAGACGCGGTGACAGGTCTGGCAGGCGCTGTTGATGTTGAGGAGCGGGCTCCGCACCCAGTGATCGGAGACCTTGGCGGCCCCGTCGCGCTGGTAGGGCATGTGGCAGTCGGCGCATGCCACGCCGGCGCGCGCGTGCACGCCCTGGCTCCACAGCTCGAATTCCGGGTGCTGCGCCTTGAGGATGGGCGCGCCGGTCTCCGCGTGCTTGTAGTCGAAGAACCGCGTGCCGTCGGCGAACTTCGTCTCGTTCCAGAACTTCTCCACCTCGCCCGCGCGCAGCCCCTTGCCCCACGGGAAAGTGAGAGGCATCTGCGATGAACAGTAGTACTCCACGTGGCACTGGCCGCAGACGTAGGAGCGCATCTCCGTGCGCGTGGCGTCCGTGTTCGGGTTGTACGGCAATGTCTTGTCGCTCTCCCGCCAGCGCTGTATGGATGGCAGGTGCGGGACGGGAGCGTCCGAGGCCGCCAGCGCGCGTATGCCTTCGATGAAGCCGGGCCGGGTGACGCGCAACTGCATGGTCTTCGGATCGTGGCAGTCGACGCAGCTCACCGGGTGGGCGTGACCGCTGTCGTGCAGCCGTTTGCTCAGGTCCTGGTAGGAGAACTTGTAGCTCGCCGCAAGCCCTTTCGCCGCATCGCCGTTGCCCAGCTCGCGGTAGAGCGGCATCACCGTGGCGTGGCAGTGCAGGCAGGAGCCGGTCTGCGGTTTGGTGAGCCGCTGGGTCATCTCCTGGTCGGCCAGCATGTAGGCGTGGCCGCGGCGGTCGCGGTAGTCGATCGAGAACGCGTAGCCCAGGAACATGCGCTTCAGCCACGGATCGCGCTCGATCTTCTCCTCGGGCAGGGACTCGCTTCCGCCATGGCCGCCGAAGCGCGTGCGCGTCGACTGCGCCGTCAGCAGGTACGAGTCGTACTGCCGGGGCCAGTTGACGCCCCATATCTTGGGATCCGTGGTGTTCTCGTCGACCTCGGTGAGCCGCACATAGGGATTGCGCGCCTCGTTCTTGCGCTCGACGATGTTGACGAGCAGCGCGGTAACGACCGCGGTGACTGCGGCCACCGCCAGTATCGTGAGGACCATTCCCGCGCGCGAAATGCCGCGCTCGCGTTTCATCGTCATCATGTCGTCGTTCTCCCGTGTTCAGCGCCGTCCGACGCCGGTTGCCGCGCCGTGTCCGACCGAGCTGTGGCAATGGACGCAGCGCACCTCCGCGGAAGCCTCCGTCTCGCCTGCCGTCTGCCGGTGCACGAGCGCGGCGTGACAGTGGAGGCAGTTCTCCTGCAGGATGCGGGCGCTTTTCTCCTTGATCATGATCGGCTCGTGGAAGTCCTGGAACGTAAAAGCCCTGGAATGATGATAGCCATTCTCGGCCTTCGACAGGTACTTGCGGACGAGGTCGTGGGGCAGGTGGCACTGGACGCAGGTCGCGACGTTGTGGTGGCTCGCCTTCTGCCAGGAATCGTACTCGGGCCGCATGATGTGGCAGTTCGCGCACACCTCGGGGTCGTCGCTCATGTACGAGAACCCCTCCGCGTAGAGAAAGGTGAATCCGCCGATGCCGGCGAGTAGTCCGAGCAGGACTGCCAGGATGATGGCGCTAGCCGAACTGTGCCGTAGTTCCGCGGCCATGATGGGCCTCCGCTCCGGGCCTTCGCGTATGCAAATCGTTTAGGCCGGACACGGGATTCTAGTGCAATGACGCCCTGGTCGCGGTTCCCCGATATAATCGATTGGGGGCCAAGTCGATGAAGGGCCAAGTCGATGAAGCTGGCGAAGTACGTCAAGTTCCGCGAAGAGAAATTCGGGGGCGTACTGTTCGAGACGCGTTCCGAGAAGGTCTATACGCTCAATCCGGCGGCGACGGCGGTGGTGCGGGAGATCCAGGCGGGAAGCGCGGCGGGCGACATACCGGCGCGGCTGAAGGAGCGCTTCCGGGACGAGGGCGGGGCGATCGAGCGCGAGGCCACGGCGTTCATCGCCGATCTGCGGCAAAAAGGGCTCGTGGAGGATTGAGGCGCGTGGAGACGTCCGGGAGTCGGCCCGCGAGCGATCCCGCCGTACCCGGGACCACCCCGGCTGCAACCGGCTCGGGCGACCTCGGTGCACCGCTCTACATCGCCTGGCAGGTCACCAACGAGTGCAATCTCGCCTGCCTGCATTGCATCGAGGAAAGCGGCCCGGGCAAAGCGTTCCACGACGAGCTCACCGACGAGCAGGTGTTCAGGGTCCTCGAGCAGACCATGGATCTCGAGGTTCCCTACCTGTCGTTCTCGGGCGGCGAGCCCATGGTCCATCCCCGCTTCTTCGACATGGTCGAGTACGTCTGCGGCCGCAACGGCCAGTTGAAGATCGAGACCAACGGCCACTATCTCGATCCCGACAACTGCGCGCGGTTGAAATCGCTCGGGGTCAAGGCGGTGCAGGTGAGCCTGGACGGTGCCTCGCGCGAGACCTTCAACCGCATGCGCGTGCGCGGTGACTTCGACCGCGCGCTGGAGGGCGTGAGGAACCTGCACGCCGCGGGCGTCCCGATAGAGATCAACTATTCACCGACCTCGTTCAACGCCCACGAGATCGGCATGGCGGTGGACCTCGCCGCGGAGCTCGGCGCCTACAGTTTTTACACGGGGCGCACGATGTACACGGGCAATGCCGTCAAGACCTGGCACCGGCTGGCGCCCTCGGAGGAGCAGTACGACGAGTTCTTCCGGGTGCTGCACGGGAAGGTCGAGGAGTATCGCGGACGCATGCGGGTCCATTTCCACGAGATGGGGCTGCTCGAGGAGCTGCGCTATCGCCTGCACCATCCGGCGGCGCTGCTCATCGTGCTTCCCAACGGGCTCGTCAAGCTTATCAACGCGCTGCCGTTCGTATGCGGGGACCTGCGGCGGCAGTCGCTCACGGAGATCTGGGGCAGCTTCCAGCGCGCCTGGCAGGATCCGCGCGTCGCGAAATTCGTGGAAGACCTGGCGCGCGATCCGCGGCAGACGGCGACGTTGCATCGATGGGTCTATCTCTGAGGACTGGATCCGCGATTCCGCATCAGCACGCCGGGGCGATGCAATCGCCCTGGCGGCGCCTGCTGCTGGTGCTGAGCCTCGTCCGCTACCGCTTTTTTCTCTTTGCCGGGCTGTTGCCGTACCTGATTGGCGCCGCCTGGGCCTACGCCATCGCGGGAAAATTTGATGCAGCGCTTTTCTGGGGCGCATTTGGCGGCGTGGTGCTGGCGGTCATCGGGGTGGAGGCTTACAACGAATTCTTCGACGCGCAGATGGGAACCGACCGGATCTTCAATCCTGCCGAGCTGCCGCCGGTGACCAGGGCCGTGTTCTGGATCGGGACGCTCGCGTTCGCGGGCGCGCTGGCGATCGGTGTGTACCTCGCGTGGCGGCTGGGGTGGCCGATACTCGCCTTTGCGCTGCTGGGGGGCGCCGCGGCCATATTCTACGAGGCCCCGCCCGTGCGCTGGTCCTACCGCGGGCTGGGCGAGGCGGTGATCGCGCTCGCGTACGGCCCATGGATGGTGCTCGGCAGCCTCTACCTCCATACGCGCGCGCTGTCGTGGGAGGCGCTCTGGGCGTCCCTCGTGCCGGGGCTTCTTATCATGGCCCTCGCGGTGGCGAACGCGATTCCCGACTACCACCAGGACCGGTTGGTCGGGAAGCGCAATCTCGTCGTCCGCCTCGGGCGCCGGCGCGCAGTGTGGCTCTATCTCGCGCTTGCCGCGGGCGGACTGCTGGTTGCCCGGCGGGCGTCGCGGCCGGCGCGTTTCCCCCGGCGTGCCTCGCGGCCCTGCTGGCGATGCCGCTCCTCGTGTCGAGCGCGCGGGTGGCGGTGCGGGCTTACGAGTCGCCCAGGCAGTTCGTGCCGGCAATCCGCACGGCCGTCGGCTGCTATCTCCTCGCCGTCACGCTGTTCGGCGCGGGGCTTCTCGCGGGGCTTTGAGCGGGCCCGTCGTGGCGACCCGGATCGACAGCCTGCGGGCGCCGCTTTTCGTCTCCTGGCAGTTGACGCGCGACTGCGATCTCGCCTGCCTGCATTGCTGCACCGATTCCGCCCCGGGCAAGCGGCTTCCCGACGAGTTGAACGCAGAGGAAGCCCTGCGCGTCGCGGAGGAAATCGTCGAGAGCGAAGTGCCGTACGTCATGCTGTGCGGCGGCGAGCCCATGGTGGTCCCGCATTTCTTCGCGCTCGCCGAGGCGCTGGGGGCGGCCGGCATCCGGCTCAAGATCGAGACCAACGGACAGCGCTTCGACGCGGGGAGCGCGGCGCGGCTCGCCCGGCTGCCGGTGCGGTCGGTGCAGGTGAGCCTGGACGGCGACAGCCAGGAGGTCTACGGGCGCCAGCGTCCCGGCGGCTCGCTGGCGCGGGCGCATGCGGCGTGCCGGGCCATGACAGACGCCGGCCTGCCGCTCGAGATCACCTTCGCGCCGACCCGGTTGAACCTGCACGAAGCCGGCGCGGTCATCCGCCGCGCCCGGGAGCTCGGAGCGTTCCGCTTCAATACCGGCGCGCTCATGCGCATCGGCACCGCTGCGCGCCTGTGGGACAGGCTGGCGCCCACGGCGGAGCAGTACGAGGCGTTCCGGGCCCTGCTGGCCCATGAGGCCGGCATCGTTGGTCAGCCCATGGAATTCTGCTACTCTCCCTTTACGCTGGGCGACGCGCTGCGGGTAAGCGTGAACGAACCGCCGGCTACGCTGCTCGTCCTGCCCAACGGCTGGGTGAAGGTGGCGTCGGCCTTGCCGCAGATCTGCGCCGATCTGCGCCGGGACACGTTGGCAGATGCCTGGAAGGCGTACCGGAGCGCCTGGCGCGACGATCTGGTAGTCGCCGCCGTGCACCGTGCGGTGGCGAGCGGGAAACACCACGCACAGGCCAACAAGTGGCAGCGCGTGGAGATACTGGAAAGCTGAGATCGGGGGAAATATGGGCGACATGAAGGTCAACTTGCAGGGCGAGAAGCGGGACGAGCAGGACGTCAAATCCGAGCAGATCAAGCCGGGCGAGCGGCTCAACTGGGAGACGCCAAAGATGGAGGACGTCTCCGAGCAGGTGATGGCCCAGCCGTACATCCGCTTCACCTGATGGTATTCGGGCGCATGCCCGAATACCATTGACGTTCGATGAGCATGCAGGGGCGCGCGGTAGCCGAATACCGCGCGCCCCTTTTTCTTGCCTGGCAACTCACCAACCGCTGCACTGCGCGCTGCATCGCGTGTTGCGAGGAGTCCGGACCCGACCGGGGCTGGCCTGACGAGTTGACGCGCCCCGAGGCGCTGGATCTCGCGCGGCGCATCGTGGCCGCCAGCATACCGTACGTCGCATTCGGCGGCGGGGAGCCGCTCGGCGCGCCTCATTGCTGGGAGATTTTCGAGATTCTTGCCGCGGGCGGCGTCGCGCTCAAGATCGAGACCGACGGTACCCGCATCGACGCCGCAGCGGCCGACCGCCTGGCCCGCCTGGGTGTGCAATGCATACAGGTGTCGGTGGACGGCGCGAGTTCCGCGACCCATGAAAGAGTGCGTCCGGGGGGCAGCTTCGACGCCGCGACCGCTGCCATCCGCAGGCTCGCCGCCCGCGGGCTTGCGCCGCAGCTCGTCTTCGTTCCCACGCGCTCGAATATCGGGGAAATGGCCGCAACCTACGACCTCGCCGTCGAGCTCGGCTGCAGCACCTTCGTGACAGGACCGCTGATGCGCATCGGCCGCGCGGCCGCCGACTGGGAGCGGATCGCCTGCGGGGAAGCGGCTTGGCAGGAGGCGGCGCAGACCCTCCGCGGGCACGCCCGCGCGCGCGGCACGAAGACCGCGCTTGCCATCTATCCCTGGGACATCCTCGCGGAACTGGAGGCGCGGCTCGCGAGCCCGCAGGCAATGCTCCTCGTGGTGCCCAACGGCAAGATCAAGCTGCTGAACGCGCTGCCGTTCGCGCCGGCCGACCTGCGGCGCGACACCCTGGATCAGGCGTGGGGTTCCTATTGCGAGGCCTGGCGCGACCCGCGCGTACGCGGCTTCGTCGAGCGCTGCCTCAAGGACCCGTCGCTGCTGCGGCACGCTAACGAAACCTGGGCGCCGGGCTCCGGTTACTGAGTCGAGGGTGCGGATGATTCCCGCCCAGGCTGCCTGGGAGGAGGTCGAGATGACGTTTCTCAGAAAAATACCGCTCGGTGCGAGCATTCTCGCGTGCGCCTGCCGGGGGGAGTCCATCCCATCGTCGGAGCGGACGAAAGTGCGGCCATCGCGTTTCACGCCCTGGTTAGTCGCCGCTCGACTCGGTCGTTGGGCCTAACGAGTGCGCGGAGGCCGCGGGGCTTTCGCCCGCGGCCTCCAAACGTTTCGGGGCACGCTCGCATGCCCGGCGGTGGCGCGAGACCTCGGCCTCGAAAGCCGCTATCAGCCATTCCAAGGGAACACCGCCCTTTGACGGAGATCAACCGGCACGCCTGGTACCCGGTTAGATTCATAGGCGGACCCATGAATGACGCGACTAAGAGCGGGACGTGCCGTTGACCCAGGAAGAGCGTACCGAACTCGATTCGATCATCCGTCGCGAGCACAAGCGGCTGATGAGCGAGCTGCGCGAAGAGATGGAGCAGTCCCGGGAGCAGACGTTCGGGGCGGTCGCGGGCGGGGTGACCGACCGCGCGGACGAGTCGGTCGCCGACCTCCTGTCCGACCTCGACCGCGCCGAGATCTCACGCGACGTCAACGAGATCCGCGAGCTCGAGGCGGCGATTGGGCGCCTCGCGGACGGCGCATACGGACGTTGCGCGGACTGTGGGGCCGACATCCCCGTCGCTCGGCTGCGCGCCCAGCCCGCGGCCCGGCGCTGTGTCGCCTGTCAGGAAAACTACGAGAAGACCCACGCGCATCCGTCTGAGCCGAAGCTCTGAGGCGGGGGCGGACCGACCACTGTGCGTCGCCGGCGGGCGACCGCCGGGGCACCGCGGCAGCTCCCGGGAATTCTCCCTCTCGCGGCGCGGTTCTCTGCGGCAGCGCGACGAACGCCAGGACCGGTCGCTGCGGCCGTAGGATTACCGGGCGCTTGATATCGCTCAAGTCGCGGCCGGCCGGGTCGCCTAACCTGAAACGTAGCATCTGCCGCGCGCCTGACATGACGCGAAGCCTCCATGCCGTCGTCGCCGCCCTGCTGCTGGGCGCCGCCGCCCTGCCGTCGGTGGCGGTCGAGGTCCGCAGGGCGGGGGATGTGTACTGGGTGAGCGGCGGCGTCGGCAGCGATGAGCTCGGCGAGACACTCATCGCGCTGCCGGATTACAACCTGAAGCTCCTCACCGCCGCGGAGAAATCAGGCGCGTTCCTGTTCGGGGTGCAGGTGGTCGTGCGCGACGCCGGCGGCCGGACCGTCCTCGAGACGTCGCTCGACGGCCCGTGGCTGCTCGCGCGCCTCCCGCCGGGCCGCTACGAGCTCACTGCAACCTATGGCGGCAGGCCGCAGACGCGCAGCTTCGCCGTTCCCCCGACCGGCCGCCGGGAGATCTTCCTGTACTGGACCGCCCCCGAGATCGAGACGCTGCCAAAGGGGACTGCACAGTGACCGCTCCGGCCGCGGTCTCGTTCTAGACGAGCCCGCGGCGACCGCGCGCCGATGCTGCGCACTTCGTTATTCGCACCCGCAGGAGTTCTGCTGCGCGGCTTGAGGCGTACTGCTCGGGTTTGGCTCCGCGCGAACTGCAGCGGGCTGCAAGTTCGCCTGCGTCCCGGTAGCCCGGCTCGCGATAAAGGCTTCGACGTTCTTGATCCGCTCGTCCGAGCCGGGGTGCGTGGAGAGGAACGCCGGCAGGCTGACCTTCGACTGCTGAGCGAGCGTTTGCATCAGGCGGAGCATGCCGGCCGGGTCGTAGCCGGCGCCGACCATCCATTGCAGGCCGAGCGCGTCGGCTTCCTCCTCTTGCGGGCGCGTATAGCTGCCGAACACCGCCATCTGCGTCGCCGTTCCGGCCACCGAGCTCACCAGTAGGCTCGCGATCGGGCCGCCCAGGGGGATGAAGCCGACGGCGGTGGCGACCGCCTGACCGGCCACCTGCGCGCCGGTGCTTACTCGACCGCGGGTCGCGCCGTGGCCCTTGACGTGGTGCGCAATCTCATGACCGAGGAGCCCGGCCCACGCGTCCTCATCGCTGCCGAGAGCCTTCACCATGCCGAGGTTGATGACGATCACGCGCTCGCCCTTGTTGGTGGTCGCGAACGCATTCAGCTCCTCGGTGTTGGCGATGAGATGCCGGTCGACGTGGAAGCCCGATTGCGCCTGCATCTTCGCGCTCGCCTGCGCGATGATCAGGGCCTGCGGTGTCGGGAGCTCCCAGACGAGGTCGTCCTGCTTCGCGGCGTTGCCCCACAACTTGATGGTCGGGCTGGACGTGTCGCCCGCGATTCGGGTGAGCCTGTCTGCATCCCATACGGACGGCGCGGCACACCCGCCGCCGAGCAAAGCCGTGCCAGCGGCGAGTAAGGCGATGGCGATTCTCATGGCAGGCCCCGCTACGATCTCCGCGCGCGCTTCAAGCCCCCCTACTGCCGGACGCTCTGGCGACTGTAGGGAGATGGTACCGAAGACGCGCATCGGCGACACCGCAGCTCAAGAAATTTGACGAATCTGCATCCCGCGGCGCGCGCTGGAACCGCCTTGCCCCGCGACGCTACCGGACAGAGTGGTCTGCCGCATAATTGTCGCTCGCGCCGCCGGCGGCGGGCGGCGCGCAATGGCCGACCAGCTTGCGCCGCAGCCGGTCGCGGGTAGTGGTAAGGTCGCCCCGGCTCTCCCGCACGATTCGGAGCCCGCCGCATCCTGAAGGGAGGAGAGGACCCATGATCGACGATATGGTAGTCGACCTGTCGCGCTGGCAGTTCGCTGCCACGGCGCTCTATCACTTCCTGTTCGTGCCGCTGACCCTGGGCCTGTCCGTGATGCTGGCGGCCATGGAGACCGTGTACGTCACCACCGGCCGGGAGATCTACCGGCAGATGACCCAGTTCTGGGCCAAGCTGTTCCTGGTCAACTTCGCGCTCGGGGTGGCGACCGGCCTCACCATGGAGTTCCAGTTCGGCACGAACTGGTCCTTCTACTCGACCTTTGTCGGCGACACGTTCGGCACGCCGCTCGCGATCGAGGGGCTGATGGCCTTCTTCATGGAGGCCACGTTCGTCGGGCTGATGGTGTTCGGGTGGGAGCGCCTGAACAAGGCGCAGCACCTGATCGTGACCTATCTCGTCGCGCTGGGCTCCAACCTCTCGGCGCTCTGGATCCTGGTCGCGAACGGCTTCATGCAGCACCCGCTCGGCGCGGAGTTCAACCCGCTCACCATGCGCCTGGAGCTCGAGAGCTTCGGGGGCCTGCTGTTCAGCCCCGATGCCCAGGCGAAGTTCGTCCACACGAGCATCGCCGGCTACGTCACGGCGGCAGTGTTCGTCGCCGGCATCAGCGCCTACTACATGCTCCGGAACCGCCATGTTGAGCTTGCGCGGCGCTCGTTTCGCATGGCGTCGATCTTCGGCGTGCTGGCCACCGCGGGCGTGCTGACGCTCGGCGACGCGCTGGGCTACGTCGGCGCGCACGCCCAGCCGACCAAGCTCGTTGCGATGGAGGCGCTGTGGCAGACGGAGCAGGCGCCCATGCCGTTCAACGCGCTCGCGATTCCCTCGCAGAGCGAACGCCGGAACCTATGGCAGCTGCAGATTCCGGCGATGCTCTCGATCCTGGTCACGCACTCGCTCGACAAGACGGTTCCGGCCGTCAGCGTCCTTGAGCCGCGGGCCGTCGAGCGCATCCGCAACGGCATCCCGGCGGTCGAGGCCCTGAAACGGCTGAGCGCCGATCCGAACGACGCCGCGGCGCTCGCGCAGTTCAACGCGCACCGGAGCGATCTCGGCTACGGCTTCCTGGTCCAGCGCTACGCGCCGGACCAAGACATCTCGAAAATCACCGAATCGGACATTCGGAAGGCAGCGCAGGACACGATTCCCGAGGTGTGGATCGTGTTCTGGATGTTTCGCGTGATGGTGGGTCTCGGCCTGCTCATGCTGGCGTACTTGGTGCTGGCGGTGATGTTCACCCTGCGCAACCGCATCCAGAACGAGCGCTGGTTCCTGCGCGCGGCGGCGTGGATGATTCCGGTGCCGTTCATCGCCTGCGAGGCGGGCTGGCTGGTCGCGGAGGTCGGCCGCCAACCGTGGACGGTGTACGAGGTGCTGCCGACGTGGCTGTCGGTGTCCACCCACGGCGTCGGCTACATGGTGTTCTCGCTGGCCGGTTTTCTGATCCTCTACACGATCTTCATGATCATCGAGATGTACCTCATGATCAGGTTCGTGCGCCAGGGGCCCGACGAGCACGAGCCCCAGTCCGGCGCCGCCGCGGCCCACTGAGCCATCCCGAGGAGACTGGCGAACATGGAAATCTATCTCGCACTGAAGGTCACCTGGTGGCTGCTGCTCGGCGTCCTGCTGATGGGCCTTGCCATCATGGTGGGCATGGACATGGGCGTCGGCACGATCCTCCGCTACGTCGGGCGCACCGACGTCGAGCGCCGCGTCGCGCTCAACATCATCGGCCCCCACTGGGACGGCAACCAGGTCTGGTTCGTCCTCGGTGGCGGCGCGATCTTCGCCGCCTGGCCGCTCGTCTACGCGACCGCCTTCTCGGGGTTGTACGTGGTGATGCTCGTGCTCCTGTGGAGCATGATCGTGCGGCCGCTCGGCTTCGAGTACCGCAGCAAGCTCCCTTCGGCCCGCTGGCGCAACGGCTGGGACTGGACGCTGTTCGTGAGCGGGTTCGTGCCCATGCTCGTGTTCGGCGCCGCGATCGGCAACATGCTGCTGGGCGTGCCGTTCCACTTCGACTGGCGCCTAGCCTCGTACTACACCGGGAGCTTCATCACCCTGTTCAACCCGTTCGCGATCCTGTGCGGGCTGCTCTCGGTGTCGATGTCGGTGTACATGGGGGCAGCCATGATCATGAACCGCGGCGAAGGCGCGATCCGCGCGCGCGCGCGCGGGCTCGCGGTCTGGGCCGGCCTCGCCGCGCTGGTGCTCTTCACCCTCGGCGGGATCTGGGTGAGCACGATGCACGGGTATCAGCTGGTGCGCGGGCCCGACCCGGGGTTCGCGCAGACGCCCCTGCAGCAGGCGGTGGAGCGCGCGCCGGGCGCCTGGCTCGCGAACTTTCGCCACCACGCGATCCTCTGGATCGTTCCGGTGAGCGCCTACGCCGGTCTGCTCGCCGGCGTGTGGGCGGTGCGCGGGGGCCGCTCGCACCTCGGCTGGTGGTTGGGGGCGCTTGCGTGGATCGGCACCATCGGCACGGTGGGCGCGGCGATGTTCCCGTTCATGATGCCCTCCAGCGCCGAGCCGTCGCACAGCCTCACCGTTTGGAACGCCTCCTA
>Ga0187846_10000664_pt1 | contig 19499 bp, 15 predicted proteins | sample TC_taG_FD_161473 | JGI IMG/M metagenome (GOLD analysis project Ga0187846, IMG submission 161473) | Biofilm microbial communities from the roof of an iron ore cave, State of Minas Gerais, Brazil - TC_06 Biofilm (v2) | ecosystem: Environmental > Terrestrial > Deep subsurface > Cave > Wall biofilm...
CGAGGCGGAATTCCGGGCGGCCCTGGCGGCAATCGCCCAGGCACTCCGCCCGAGTGGGCTCTTCCTCTTCGACATGAACACGCTTCGGGGACTGGCCACGCGCTGGGGAAACCACATCTGGGTGATTCAAGACACGGATGATGCGTTCGAAGCGGACCAGAGCGAGTTCGACTACGACTCCGGCGTCGCGACCCTGCGGGTGAACGCCTTCCTGCACCGGCAGAGCGATCTGTACGAGCGAGTGCGGGAGGTCCACCGGGAACGGGCGTATCCGCTGCCGGTCATTGATACGGCGCTGGCGGACGCCGGATTCGAGATCCTGGGCCGTTGGAGCGACCCGAAGTTCGCGGCCCTCTCCCCCGAAACCGGCCGCGTGTTCTACGCCGCCCGCCGCGGGCCGGCGTAGGGCCCAGATCGCGCCGGCCGCCGCGGGCGGCGCTACCGATCGCTTGGATTCAGCACCCGAAACGCCACCCCCGCCGCCGCGCCCCCCAGGAGATTGGCCACGAGATAGATCCACACATTGGCCCACGCCGAGAGCCCCATCACCGTGATGCCGATGGCGACGGCCGGGTTGAAGGCACCCCCGGAGATGTTTCCGACGGCAAACGCTCCGGCCGCCACCGTCATGCCGATCGCCAGCCCATAGAACCCGTTTCCGGCGGTGGCCTTCGCGGTCGCCACGTTTGCGACGACGTACACGAGCGCGAAGGTGAAGAGCAATTCGGCGAGCAGCGCCGGCCCGACCGCGAGCGGCATTGGCTTCACACTCGCCCCGGTCTTCAGGTAGCCCACCGCGGCCGCGGCGAGCAGCGCGCCGGCGACCTGAGCTACCCAATAGGGCACGACGTCGCCGGACGGGCAGCGTCCGCGGATCCACACGCCCAGGGTGACCGCGGGATTGTAGTGGCCGCCGGAGAGGTGCCCGCCGGCATAGACCATGACCGCGAGCGCGGCACCGATCGCCAGCGGCGGGATGACCCCCGCACCGCCGGCGATGACCGTACACCCCACCGTGAACACGAGAAAGAACGTGCCTATCAGCTCCGTGATGTATTTTCGCATCCCCGCGTCTCCCCCCGATTCATGTCGCTGCCTCCGCAAAGGTTTCCGTCTAGGGGGCTGCCGAGCCGTTTTCGCCCTCGAGCAGCCCCTGGAGCGCCCGGGCGTTGCGCGCCATGTTCCCCCGCACGTGGTTGTTGAACATGGCGAAGACCCGGGCCGCGCGTTCGCCGAGGCGGCCCACGACCTGCGCCCACCGGCCGAGCTCGTCCGGCGAGTAGTCGTAGTCGTATCGCTCCTGGGTGCTGGCGCCGGCGCGCGCCCACCCAGTGCGGTTCCGGCCGTGGAACCGGATCACCGCCCAATCGCCCGTCACTGCTTCGACCGCGGGCATGAGCCACGGCAGGTCGGGGAGGTCGACCATGACGTAGATCACCCCCTCCTGCGAGAGCGCGTCGAACACCTCGGGATGGCGCGACCAGTCGCGGTGGCGAAACTCCACGGCGACGCGATATCCCTTGAGCTCGCGCCCCCACGCGCGGATCTCGTCCAGCACCGCCGGATCGTACCGGGCGCCAGGAGGGAGCTGGAACAGCACATACCCGAGTTTGCCCACCTCGGCCAGAGGCGCCAGAAAGTCTCGAAACCGATCCCAGCAGGCGTTGCGGAACTCCTCGGGCACATCGCCGATTTTGACTTGGGCGGCGTGCTGGAGCCGTGTGGGGAGCAGGTCCGCGAATCCAGGGGGAAGGCGCGACACCGCGATGGCGTGGCCGGTGAACAATCCAAACGCCTTGGCGTGCATGAGAAAGCCCGGCGGGGTCTCCGCGCCCCACCGCCGGCTGTAGGCCGCAGGCAGCAGGGCGAAGTAGGAAGCGTCGACTTCCACCGTCGGGAACTGGCTGGCGTAGTAGCGCAGACGGTCCTCGGCGCTCCGAACGGACCGGGGATAGAAATCGCTTTTGATGAACGTCTTCTCGGCCCACGAACATGTTCCCACGTAGAAGCGGCCCCCGATCGGTTCGGGGCCCGCGGTCAACAGGAGAGGAAGCTGGCCGCTGGGTGCCACGTCTGCGGCTGTGCCTACCGTCCGCCGCCGAACAGGTGGAGGATCATGGCGATGTGCTTGATGCCGTCGATGTAGTCGGTGACCCGGATGTTCTCGTTGGGGGCGTGATTGTTACTCTGGGCATAGCCGACACCCGTGCCCACGGCGGGAGCCCCATTTGCCGCCGCCAGGACATGCATCGGCCCCGTGCCCGGGGTCGTGGGCAGGGCGAGCGGTTCTCTATTGTAGATGCGCCGTACGCTCTCCGACACAATCTTGACGATCTCGGAGTCCATCGGAGTCTTGGCCGGGTTCTCGTTGCCGAGGGCGCGCACGGCGATATCGGCAAATCCATTGGCCGCCAGATGCGCCTTGACCTTGCTGAAGATGTCGTCGGCGGTTTGGTTGGGCACCAGGCGGAAGTCCACTTTCGCGACGGCGCGGCGGGGCAGCACGGTTTTGCTGCCGATCCCGCCGTACCCCGACGAGAATCCGCAGATCGTGCATGTGGGCTGGAAGAGATTCCGCTTCAGCAGTTCCACACCCGTTACACCAAGGAGGAAGCGATCCACGCCGTAGTCACGCCGTTGCGCGTCGTCGTCCCGATGAGCCGCGACGCGGCGCAGCTGCACCATCTCTTCTTCGGTGGGCTCGACGACCTCATCGTAAAAGCCCTCGATCAGGATTCGCTCATTGCGGTCCTTGAAGGTCGACAGCGCCCAGACGAGCCGCCAGGCAGGGTTCGGCACAACCGTGGCCAGCGACGAATGCAGATCGCGATTCGCCCCCAGCACCTCGAGCTCGACGTAACAGATGCCCTTGACGCCGAGGGACAGGACGACGTTCTCGTGAATGTCGCGATAGCCGCTCTCCCAGATGCACGCGTTCGCCACCACGAGGTCGGTGTTCTCCTGAATGAACCGCGGGAGCGTGACGCTCCCGATCTCCTCTTCGCCCTCCACGATGAACCGGGCGGTGACGGGGAGCTCTCCCTGCGCCCGCAGCATCGCCTCTACGGCGCAGATGCGGGCGACGAGGTTGCCCTTGTTATCGGCGGCCCCCCGGGCATAGAGTTTGCCGTCTCGGATCTCCGCGCCGAACGGCGAGCTCGTCCACTCGTCCACCGGATCGGGGGGCTGGACGTCGTAGTGATTGTAGAAGATGAGCGTTCGTGGACTCTTCCCCTTCACCTCGCCGTAGACGACCGGCGCTCCGCCGGTAACCGGAATCACGCGCGATTGAATCCCCGCGTCCGTCATCAACGCCGCCACCTGCGCGGCGGTCTCTGTGAGCCCGATGCCCTGCGCGGAAATGCTGGGCTGGCGGCACAGCGCCTGAAGACGCCGGACGTACTCGTCTTTCTGTTCGTCAATGTGCGCAAAGACATTGTTCATGACTCCGCCTCGCTGGGAATTCAGGTGTGCAAATGCCAGAGGAGGATTCCAGAAGTGCTGGAGGGTTCCTGCGGGATGTCCCTCAGAGGAAGCGACGACCTCCGCGGCGTCTGGCGGCGGCTCGGAGCACGCGGACAGATCTTCCCGCCGGCATCTCGGGGGCCCCGGCAACTCGTTCCTCCGCAAGCCGCATGACCGGGAGATCGCGTCGACCCCACTCGAGGCCGGGGGGTCTCGTGTCCGCCGCGGCCACCGTGCCCTCCAAGCCCTTGAGCAGCGTGGCCACGTCCAGACCCAGCGTCGTCGGACCGTACGGCCGGAGCTTGGCGATCGCCTTTCCGATCAGCGTGCGGGCTCCGTGGAGGTTCCCCTTCTCGAGGTGATAACACCCGGCCGCCGCCTGGACCAGTCCGTGAAGAAAGGTTCGCTCAGGCTCGCGGGCCGCCCGCCAGAAATCTTCCAGGTACTCATGGCACTCGAAGAACAGGCCCGCGTTGAAGAGGGCGGCCGCCCGCCAGATCCGGGGAGGGACGCTCGCGGGGCGGGGCGCTTCGAGCAGGTGCAGCGTATCCCCGAGGCGCCCTACCTGCCGGTAAAAATACGTGGCCAACGGGTGAAACTCGGGCGCGAGCGCAATCGCCCGGCCCCCGACCGCGGGGACGAACAGCCCGGTCCGAAGAAAGAGACGGCGCACACCCTCCGTGCTCATCCCCATCGTTCCGGCGATGCCCGCAAGCTGTGCGGGCCCGCCGCCGGCGCTCATTCGGGCATACGCCGCAAGCGCCGTCACGCTCCGGGCGCGGCCGGGATGCTCGATGGCGTCAAGCGCGATCTTAGAGAGCGTGTGCTTGAGCCGGACGTAGCTCACTGTAGATCCGCCCCCGGGCCGCGGTCACGGGACAGGAATCCGTCCGAACGCTTGGATCGTCACGCGCAGTGACTCCGGATCGGTGGCAGGCGCGGCACAGGCCGTCGCCGTGCATGCGTAGGCCCGCGGTTCTGCCCCACGGCCGCCCGCCGGGATCTGCGGGGGCAGGCTCCCATTTCCCGCGGAGGGATCGTGCAGGTGCACGATCATCCCGGAACGATAGGTCGCGAGTGCCATCGCGTGCAGCCGCTGTGTCTGCCGGTCCTCCCGTGGGCCGACGACCACGACGTGGAGCGGTGGATCCAGATGTAACTCGAGTGCCTGGGACAGCGTGGCGGCGAACAGCCCATGCGAAGCATTCCCCGGCGCGGACGCTTCAAGCGCTCTCCCGGCTGCCTCGCGGTACCGGTCGTTCCCGGTCAGCACCGCGAGACGGTCGAGGACCAGCACCGCCACGCCGTTTCCCGCAGGCGTGGGAGCGTCCTGCGCCGGGATATACGGCACCCCCAGGCCGAGCACAGGCTCGTGAGCGGTCCCGCCCGCAACGTCGTAGAACGCGCCGTCGGAGTTTGGAAACTCGGCGAGGACATAGGCCATCGTGTCTTCCGCGATCTGGAGATATCGCGGTTCGCCCGTGTACTCGAACGCGTCCAACAGGGCCCGCGCCATGTGCACCTGATCGTCGAGCAACCCCTCGATGCCGCCGGGGGCGCTTACGACGTGCCGAAATCCATGGCCGCCCGGCCGGGACACCTGGTAGGCGTCCCGAAGAGCCCGTTCCAGGGCGCGGAGTGCCACCTCCCCCGCGGGCGCGTGCTGCAATCCGCGCGCGGCCGACAGGACCGCCGAAGCCATCATCCCATTCCATCCGGCGTAGATCGTGCGGTCTATAAACGGCGCCGGGCGAGCGGACCGCGCCTCCAGGAGATGCTGCCGGCCGCGAGCGAGGACCTCGCGGACATGTTCCACGGGGCGTCCCACGAGTGCGGCCACAACGTCAGGGTCCTTATCGATGAACAGGACGTGCCGCTGGGGATCGTGGTGCATCTCGCCTCGGCCGTCGAGGTGGTAGACGTGCCGCACGACCTCCAGTTCATCGGGAGGAAGGACGGCGGCAGCCTCTTGGAACGTCCACGTGTAGTAGTCGCCGTCATCATGGAGCGAGATGTCGGCGTCCTGGCTGGCGTAGAAGCCGCCGTGATCCCCATCCATCAAGGTGCCGGTGACGTAGCCGAGGATGCCGAGCGCGGTCTCCCGGAAGAAGGGAATCTCGGTGGCCTGATATGCGTGCACGTAGTTCCGGAGCAGTTCAGCGTTGTCGTACACCATCTTCTCGAAGTGCGGGACGGTCCACGACGCGTCGACGGAATACCGGTGAAAGCCTCCGCCGAGTTGGTCGTAGACGCCCCCCCGAGCCATTTTTTCCAGCGTGCGGGTAATCAGGAGGAGCCTCCCGGGATCGCGCGCCTTGTCGTGCCGCTGCAACAGGAGCTCGATCGCACCCGTGTGGGGGAACTTGGGTGCGCCGCCGAAGCCGCCGTGCTGCATATCGAACTGCCGCTCGATGTCCGCGATCGCTTCCTGGACGAGCACGGGCGTGAGCAGTTCCTGTGACGCCCGAGCCTCACCCAGGCGGCGGAGCGCCTGAAAGAGCTCGTTGGCGTACGCGTGCGCTTGTTCGCGCCGTGTCCGATAGAATTCCGCGACCGCGAGCAGCACCTGCTTGAAACCCGGCCGGCCCATGACACCGTCCGGGGGAAAGTAGGTGCCTCCGTAGAACACCTTCCCCTCGGGCGTGAGGAATGCCGTAAGCGGCCATCCCCCCTGCCCGCTCATTGCGCTCACCGCATTCTGGTAACGGATATCGACATCCGGGCGCTCATCGCGATCCACCTTGACTGGGACGAAGCGGGCGTTCACGATCGCGGCAATCTCAGGGTTTTCGTACGACTCTCGGTCGATCACGTGACACCAGTGGCACCACACCGCTCCTACATCGAGCAGGATCGGCCTATCCTCAGCCCGTGCGCGGGCAAAGGCCTCCTCCCCCCAGGGATACCACTCGATGGGTTGATTAGCGGCCGACCGTAAGTACGCGCTCGACGACTCGGACAAGCGGTTGGGCATGCTTCACCTCATCGGATTTCACCCAAATTATAGCCGATGGCGGAAACGTGGAAATGGCGCGGGAAAGCAAAAAATACGGGAGGCGCTCACCCTCCGGCTTCTCACCGTCTTCGGCCCCTGTCGCCGGTGCCTACCGCCCGCCAGCCGTTGTCCGGAGTTACCCCCGAACTACACTTAACAGGCTATCGGCGTCCACGTACCGGAGCGTTTGAATCGGCTACCCTTGCCGCAGAGCTTGCGCCTCCAGAAGTATTTGTACCACAGGTCCGCTCGTCCCACAATCCGGAAATTTTGTTCGAGGAATATCTGGATTGTGTGGATAACCAGCGGGCGCGCTCAGGCCGTGCTCTTCTCGACAAAATTGAGGCGGAGCGTTGTGAGCAGCGTCTCCATTTCGCGGCGCGGCTGCTCGTCGATGTGCGCGCGGAGTGCGTCGAAAATCGCGCCGTACGCGTCGATCGCGATTCGCGCATCCGCGAGATCTTTGCGGATCTCGTTGGTGGCGGGATTGGGGACGAGCCCCATCCCCTCCCACGCTTTCGCGGCGAGCAGACTGAGAAACCACATCAGAAGATCGCGCGCGGCCAGGGCTGCGAGCGGAATGACCTGCTGATCGGATCCCGACGGGCTTGTGCCTTCGGGGCCGGTCTCGCGTGCCTCCGCGTGCGCGGGCGGAGCGTCCTGCGAACGAGGTTCCTCGGCCCCCCCGTGGGGCGGAGAGGGCGCTTCTTCCGGGCCGCGCTCTTGCCCTCCGGTCGGCTCCTCACCCGCGAGCATGGCGGTCACCTCCCCTAGTTAAATGAGCAGTCTCCTCAAACAGAGAGGCCATCTGCGGATCCATCGCGCCTGCCATGGGGGCGGCAGTTTCAGCCCGCGGACCTGCACCAACCGCTCCTCGTAACGCGGCGCATTCGCCGAGTCCGCGACGTGCCAGAACACATACGCCAGCATCGAGCGCCCCGGTAGCCTACGATGCGTCGAGGCGTTCGATCGTCCGGCACAACACCTGCGCGCCGCGGCCCACGTCTTCCCAGGCAGTCTGTTCACGCGGAGAGTGACTGATCCCCCCGACGCTTGGGACGAAGATCATCCCGGTAGGGGCAATCGACGCAAGAATCTTTGCGTCATGTCCGGCCCAGCTGGGCATCACGTCGATCGGCCATCCCAACTCTCGCGCGGCGGTGCATATCTCATCGCGGACGGTTCGGTTGAGTGGTGCGGGAGGCTCCGTGCGCCACGGGCGGATCTCCAGCGTGAGGCTGTAGCGGTCGGCGCATGCTCGGGCGGCGGCCTCGACCTGCGCAACCAAATTCGTCAGAAGGCGGTCGTCCGAGCTTCGCAGTTCGACCGTGACGTCTGCGCGGCCGGGGATCACGTTTGCAGCTCCCGGGAACGCACTGCATCGTCCCACCGTGCCCACGGCCCGACCTGTCGTGTCGCGGGCGAGAGTGCGAACCGCGGTCACCAGGTCGGCCGCCCCCCACAGCGCGTCACGGCGGACGTTCATCGGCGTGGTTCCCGCGTGATTGGCCTCGCCGACGAACACGAACACCGCCCGCGCGATCCCCACGATCGCCTCCACGGCGGCGAGGGAGTGGCCTTGGGCAGCCAGCGTGGGGCCCTGCTCGATGTGCAGCTCGAGATACGCCCCGATGGGCGCCGGCATGGTCCGGTGAGGGACGCCGGGGTCGAACGCGTGAAGGAGATCGCGAAGAGACGTCCCATCCGCTGTCTGGATCGTCTCTGGCGCGGGACTCCTGCCGACCGCGCCGAGCGAGCCGAGGCAGCCCACGCCGAGGGACGCCCCCTCTTCCTCTGCGAAGCCGAGGAGGAGAAGCGGGTGCCGGAGGTTCGCCCGTCCATCGTGAAGCGCGGCCGCCACCTCCACAGCGGCGAGCACACCGAGTGCGCCGTCAAAGATCCCCCCGTTAGGCACCGTATCGAGATGTGAGCCCGCCGCGATGGGGGGAAGGGCGCCGCCGGCACCCGGAACCAGCCCGAACAGGTTGCCCCACGGGTCCAGGCCGGTCATGGCACCCGCCTCCTGCATCCAGCCGGCGACGAGCATGACCGCGTCGCCATAGTCCTTCCCGTACGAAAGACGGGTCACGCCCCCCTCGGGTGTCCGGCCGATGCGAGCCAGCTCGGTGAGGCGGCGCCGAAGTCGATCGAGGCTGATCTGGACCACGAGGTCGTCTTCGACTCATGATGATCTTGGTTCCTGCGATGCGCGATGCTGGGCGTGCGTCAGCGAGTCCGCGGGTCCCAGATCTCCCTCAGGCCATCCCCCGCAACATTGACCGCGAACACCGTCACGGCGATCGCGGCGCCCGGCCAGAACGACAGCCACGGCGCCTGCGTCAGGTACTGCTGTGCCGCGTTCAACATCGACCCCCAGGATGGTGTGGGAGGCTGCGTGCCGAGTCCGAGAAAGCTCAAGATCGCCTCCATGATGATCGCCTGCGCGACGGTGACGGTGCCCTGCACGACGATTGGCGCGAGGCTGTTGGGCAGGAGATGGCGCCAGATAATGCGCCGGTCCTCGGCGCCCATCGCGCGCGCGGCGTCCACATATTCCCGCTCTCGCTCGCTGAGCACCTGCGCCCGCATGATCCGCATGAAGTACGGCGCGTAGACGACTGCGATGGCGATCATCGCCTTGCCCAGGCCCGGCCCCAGGACGGCCGCCACGCCGAGGGCCAGGATGAGCGGCGGGAACGAAAGCAGCGCGTCCGTGAGGCGCATCAGGACATCGTCCAGCCGGCCTCGGTAAAAACCGGCCGCGAGGCCCGCGGGCATACCGGCGGCGATCGCCAGGCCGACGGAGATGAGGCCGGCTTCGAGCGAGCCACGGGCTCCGAAGATCACACGGCTGAGAACGTCGCGGCCCAGCTCGTCCGTGCCCATGAGGTGTCGCAGATCCGGCGCCCGAAGAGAAGCGGCAAAGTCTGCTTTGATGGGCGACGCGGGGGCGACCCACGGCGCACACACCGCCGCGAAGATGGCGATGGTGAAGACGATCAATCCGGAGAACGCCAGCCGGTTCCGCGCGAACCGGCGCAAGAGATGCGGGAGCCCGCGCCGCGCGCCGGGAAAGCGCCCGAGGCCTGGAAGCGCCCCCGCGGTCGCGTCGACACCCCCGGCGTGAGCGCTCAGGGGGCGCCGCAGTTCTGGCTCACGCCGTAGGCTCAGAGGCACGTTGATCCGACTCGCTACCAAGGGTCGCGTTCACGATCGCCCTCCGGCCAGATGGATCCGGGGATCGACCAGCGAGTAGACGGCATCCACGAAGAGATTGATCATCAGGATGGCCAGCGCGCTGAACATCACGACACCTTCGAGCACCTGGTAGTCTCGGCTGTAGATCGAGTCGACGGCCAGCCGGCCCAAACCCGGGATCGCGAAGATGGCCTCGGTGATCACCGCGCCACCGAGCAGGGTGCCCATCTGGATGCCCATGACCGTGATCACCGGGATGACCGCATTCCGTAACGCATGCCTCGTCAGGACCGCGCGGTCGGCCAACCCCTTCGCATTCGCTGTGCGTACAAAGTCCGCGCTCAGCACCTCCAGCATGCTGCTCCGCAGCTGGCGCATGACGACCGCCGCCTGCGCGACCCCCAGCACGGTTGCCGGCATGATGAGCGCGCGCAGGTTGCCGACCGCATCCTGCGCAAACGGTGTGAGCCCTGATGCCGGCAGCCAGCGGAGGTGCACCGCCAGCAGGTAAATCAGCATGATCCCAGACCAGAAGCTGGGGACGCTGAGGCCGAGGAGGGCTAGGGCCGAGGCCAAGTAATCACCGGTGGTCCTCCGCCGCCACGCGGCGAAAACACCCGCGGGGATCGCGATCGTCCACGCGATCACGAGTGCTGCCGCCGTGAGCTCCCCGGTCGCGGGGACCTTCTCGAGAAGTGTGGGCAGCACCGGCCGATTGTCCTTAAAGGAATGGCCGAAGTCACCGTGGAGCATGCCCCCGACCCACCGGAGGTACTGCACATAGAGCGGCCGGTCCAGGCCAAGCTGGTGGCGCAGCGCGGCGAGCGCCTCGGGAGAGGCCTCCTCGCCGAGGAACAGGCGCGCCGCGTCCCCCGGCACAAGGTTGATGAGGACGAAGATGATGACGCTGACGAAGAACAGCACCGGGATCATCTGGAGGACCCGGTGGATAAGGAAGCGCAGCACGCGAGGGCGGAGCGAGGCCGGGCGGAGGACCCCTCCACCCGGCCAACAGTCTACGGCGCCAGCCAGACCGGTTGGAACCGCATCATCCCATCCGGAACCTGGACGAACCCCTGCACCTTGGTCGAGAGGAGCTTATACTCCTTGGGAAAGTAGAGCCAGACGTACGGTATGTCGTCGGCGAGGATCTCCGTCACCTGCCTGTAGATGCGCCTCCGCTGTGCCATGTCATTGAGGAGACGGGCGGCGTCCAGCAGGGTCTGCACCTTGGGATCCGCGTATCCCGTATCATTAAAGGATCCGATGCCGGCCTGCGTCATGAAGGGATAGATATCGAAGTCCGGATCCGGGCGACCGCTCCACCCCAGCAGGCCAGCCTGGTGCTGCAGGTGGTCGAGCGTGTCGAGCAGCGTACCGAACTCGACGATCTGGATGTTCATCCGGATGCCGGCCTCGGCGGCCATCGCCTGAACCGCCTGCGCGACCTCCTGCTGCTGTTGGTTCGGCACGGTGAGGAGCGTGAACGCGAAGCCGCCGGCCTGGCCCGCGGCCTGGAGCTTCTCCCGGGCCAACGCGAGGTTGCGCGGCGGGATCTTCCACGCCGGATCGTAGGCCGGGGTGCCGTTCGGGAAATAGGAGTACGCCGGGTACGCCGTGCCCTGCAGGACGACGTTGGCGATGACGTCCCGGTCGATCGTTGCGTTGAAAGCCTGGCGCAGTAGCTTGTTGTCGAAGGGAGGCTTGGTGACGTTCAGGTAGATCCCCTGCCACTGGAACGCTCCGTGCTCGAGCAGCCGGAACCGCGCGCCCGGCTCCGCCGCCTCTTTCGCCAGTTCCTTCACCTGGGGCAGGGGCACGATGTTGATGATGTCCACGTCTCCCGACTTCACGTTCGCCACCCGGGCGTTGTCGTCCGTGAACGGCCGGTAGATGACCCGGTCGAGGTAGGGCGCCCCCCGCATCCAGTAGTCCGGGTTGCGCTCCAGCGTCACATGGTCTTGGGGAATCTTCTCCACGAACCTGAATGCGCCGGTTCCGACCGGGTGGAGGGCGAAGTCGGTGCCCTCCTTCTGGGCCGCCGCCGGCGACACCATCATCCCCGCCCGATCGGTCAAAACGTAGAGGAGAGGGCTGTACGGCCGCTCCAGGGTGATCTGCACGGTATACGGATCGACGGCCGCCACTTTCTGGATCGGCCCGATCTCGCTGCGCCGGGCCGAGGGGAAATTCGGATCGCGCATCCGGTCGAAGTTGTAGACGACCGCCTCGGCGTTGAAGGGAGTTCCGTCGTGAAACTTGACGCCTCGGCGGAGCACAAATGTGACGGTCTTGCCATCAGGGCTGATCGTCCAGGAGATCGCGAGCATAGGAACGATGGTCAGATTCTGATCGGTGTCCACAAGCTTGTCGTAGAGGCTCTGGTAGACCTGACGGTCCACCGCGGCCGTCGAGCGGTGTGGGTCCATATTGGGCGGATCCGAGTCTAGCCCGGCCCGCAGGGTCCCCCCGCGCCTGCCTCCCTGGGCCAACGCCGCGGACAGCAGGCCCGCGACCATGACGCCGGCCAACACCAGAGCGACTTCCCTCCGCATCCCCCACCCCCGCATGGCGAAATGCGAAGGGTATTCAGGCGCGCTTTCCCGAATCCTCCCGGACCCTGCTCGCCAGCCTCTCGACCGGGGCTCAGGCTCGCTTAGTGAAGCGGGTGTGCCTTCGTGTGGGCCAGCTTTCCTCCGGCCAGCAGGTACTCCCGCTCCCGGCGGTTCAAGCCAAGGCGCACCGGAAACGTGGTACCCCGCGTCACGTTTCGGACGGTGAGGGTCTCGGCCCCGGACTCGATCTGCCGCAGGATTCCGGGGATTTCCAGCACATCCCCCTGACTCACGCGGTCGTGGTCCGCCGGGTCGGCGAAGGTCATGGGGACGATCCCCCAGTTGATCAGGTTGGCCAGGTGGATGCGGGCGAAGTCCTTGACGATCACGCCGGTCACGCCGAGGTACATCGGGGCGATCGCGGCGTGCTCCCGGCTGCTCCCCTGCCCGTAGTTCTTACCCCCGACGATAATCCCGCCCCCTCGCGCGCGCGCCCGCGCGACGAACTCCGGGTCCACACGGTTGAAGACGTACTCCGCCAGCTTGGGAATGTTGGACCGAAACCGGAGGATCTGCGCACTCGCGGGCATGATGTGGTCCGTGCTGATGTCGTCCCCCAGCTTGATCAGGACCTCGCCGCGCAGCGTTTCTGTGAGCGGGCCTTTGACAGGGATCGGAACGATGTTCTCGCCGCGGACGACCTGCAGGCGGGCGGCCTCCGTCTCAGGCGCCGGGGGCACGAGGTTCGGATTGGTCAGGTCCAATCGCCGGGGGATCTCCTGTTCTGGGGCGGCCATGCCGAGCTTCCGGGGGTCTGTGATGACGCCGGTGATGGCCGACGCCGCGGCCACCTCGCTCGAACTGAGGTACACCTCGTCGTCGCGCTGTCCGGTGCGCCCTTTGAAGTTCCGGTTGATGGCGCGGAGGCTCTTCATTCCCTTCGCCGGCACGTGGCCGATCCCAATGCAAGCCCCGCACGTGGCGGCTTCGACGTTCACGCCGGACGCGATCAACTCCGTGAGCAGGCCCTCCCGGGCCAGTTCCTCCAGGTCCAGGCGGCTGCTCGGGTGGATGAAGAAGGTGACGTCGGGGTGGACCGTGCGGCCCTTCATGATCTGCGCGACGGCCTTGAGATCCGTGTACGAGCCGTTGGTGCATGACCCCACCATTACCTGGTCTACCTTGATCCCTTCGGCCTTGGCGATGGGAACCACCTTGTCGGGGTTGCTGGGCATCGCCACGAGCGGCTCGAGCGCGCCTAGGTCGAGCTCCATGGATTCGTCGTAGCCGGCGTCCGGGTCCGGCAGCACCTCACGCCAGTCCCGCTCACGGCCGATCCGCCGCATGTACTCCCGCGTGACCGCGTCGGATGGAAACAGGGACGTGGTCGCGCCCAGTTCGGCCCCCATGTTGCAGATCGTGATCCGCTGCTGCAGGTTGAGATGCTGGAGGCCCGGACCCACGTACTCGAACACCTTGCCGAACCCCCCACTGGCGGACTTCCGGCGCAGCATCTCGAGGATGACGTCCTTCGCCGTCGACCACGGCCGGAGCCGTCCGGTCAGGTGGACGCGGACGACCGCCGGCATGTCGAAGTGGTACGGGCCCCCGCCCATGGCGACGGCCACGTCGAGCCCCCCCGCGCCCATCGCGAAGACGCCCATGCCGCCGATGTGGGGGGTGTGGCTGTCCGCGCCGAGGGCCGTATCGCCGGGGCCGGCGAAGTGCTCCTGGTGGATCTGGTGCCCGATGCCGGCGCCTGGCTTCGCCCACCAGATCCCATACTTCCGCGCCGCGGTCGCGAGATACACGTGGTCCTCGGTGTTCTCCTCGCTCACCTGCAGCACGTTGTGGTCTCCGTAGGAAGTGGCGACCTTACACCGCACCCGCACCAGCTGCATCGCCTCGAAATGCATCATCGCCGCGGTGCCCGTGATGTCCTGGATGAGGATCTCGTCGACCTTAATCCCGATCTCCTCGCCGGGAACCATCTGGCCGTCGGCGAGGTGAGCCTTTAGAATCTTCCGCGTGATGTTCTCCCCCATAGCCATCCCTCCGCGCGGGCAGGGGGCTCAGGCCCTCACCTGACCCACCGCACTCCCCCGCATCTTCCATTATAATCCCTCGGCGCTCAGAGACATGCGGTCCTTCACGTGGGTCGCCGCGGCGGGGCCGCGGCGTCAGGCACCGCGCGCCGCCGCGACCGCGGCCCGGATGTTCACTTCGGGCGTGTCCACCGGCATCACGCACCCGGTGGTCACGATGTGTCCGCGGCCCTGGGTCTCCGCGATCGCATCCGTCACCTCGCGCGTCACCGCCTCGGGCGATCCTGCGGCGAGCGTGTTCCAGGCGTCGATCCCGCAGGCCAGACACGTCGAGACTCGCGCCCGCGCCTCCGCGATCGTCGGAGCGGTCTCCCGCGCGTGCCAGTTGAGGATCTGCACGGGGTAGCCCGTGAACAGGTCGAACATGATGTGCACGCCGTGAATGTGGAGCAGGGTCAACGCGTCGCCCGTCGCGTCGAGGACGCGGAGGTCGTAGGGGCGGCCGAACTCCTCGTACTCTTCCACCGTCAACAGGTCGGACGTCGCCATCTGGGTCGAGAAGAACACGCCGTCCGCGCCGGCCCCCAGCAGGGCCCGTATGAACTCCGAAGTGACCTCCGTGATGATCTCGAGGCCCCGGTGGAGCGCCTCGGGGTCCTCGCGCAGGTACCGGACCGTCGCCTGCTCCCCCGCGAGCGTCCGGGCCACGCTGAGGGGACTGAACGTGGTCTCGAGCACGGGCGCCTCTCCGCCGACGGCTTGCGCGATCATGCGGATCGCGTGCACCTCGCGCCCGTACGCGCCCTGGCTGACGTCGAGCCGCCGAAGGCGCCCCCAATCGGCTGCCTTTTTGATCGGCCGGTCCGTGTAGGAGCGGACCCCCTCCCGGTTCGGCTTGTAGCCCGCCCGCAGTCCCCAGTCGTCCCCGTAGTACCCGCTGGCCGGCGTGACTTTGAGAAGGTCGACATCGGAGGCCCGGTAGAACGCAATGTGGGCGGCCGCCAACTTCTCCGCGCGCTGGTCGTCCCCGGGGAAGTGCCGCCACAGCGCCACCGGGACGCGATCGGGGCGCTCGCCCCGGACCGCCGCGTGGATGCGCTCGCGGTGTGTCACCGCGGTGTCCGTTGGGTCACGGAATCGCCACTCAGACCGTCCCTGGCGCTCCCTCCCGCATCGCCTCGCGTCTCACCCCGGAGGAGGGCGGCCGCCGCGGCGACCCGCGAGCGGTCCGCGTAGATCTCCGCCAGCGTGTCGAGGGGGATGTTGCCGCCGCTCAAGATCAGCACGACCGTCTTCCCGCGCAGCCGGTCGCGCAGACGGAGCGCCGCGGCTGTGCTGGCCGCCCCCGCGCCCTCGGCAGTCTGCCGGACCGCCTCGGCGAGGAGCAGGATCGCCGTCTTCATCTCCTCGTCGCTGGTGAGCACGATCTCGTCGAGGTGGCGCCGGAGGATCGCCATCGGCAGCGCGAACGGGACGCGGGTCGCGATGCCCTCGGCGAACGTCTCCATGCGGTCGAGATGCACCATCCGCCCTTCGCGCAGCGACCGGTACACCGGGGTGGCGCCCTCCGCCTGCACGCCAATGACCCGAACGCCCGGGTGCACGGCTTTCGCCGTGATGCAGTGGCCGCAGGCGCCGCTTCCCGCGCCGATCGGCACGATGATGACATCCACTCCGGGGACGTCCTCGATCACTTCGAGGCTGATCGTGCCGACCCCGGCGATGAGGAGCGGCTCGTTCGCGGAGTGGATATATCGATATCCCTCCGTGCGCGCCACCCGTTCCACCCACTCGCGGGCCTCGTCGAAGTCGCGGCCCTGCAGGATCACCTCGGCGCCGAGCGCCCGCATCGCGGCGACCTTGAGGGGATTGCTCTCCCGGGGGGCGCCGACGATGGCGCGCACGCCAAACATCCGGGCCGCGTAGGCGATGGACTGCCCGTGGTTGCCGGTGCTGGCGGTGATCACCCCCCGCCGCCGTTCGTCCGCGGAGAGCCGGCTCACCAGGTTGATGCCGCCGCGCACTTTGAAGGCCCCGGTCGGCAGCGTGTTCTCACACTTCACGTACACCTGGGCGTCAAGGATGCGGTCCAGCGCGGGGGCCCGCACGAGAGGAGTGCGCGGCAGGTGCGGCGCGATGGTCCGCCGCGCCTCATAGACGTCGTGGATGGTCGGCAGCGGTTCCGCCCAGGTCTCGCTACTCACCGCCGTATCGCTCGCGCATGAACGTCAGGACTTCCCGATCCACAAAATCGTCGTCTCGGTAGCGCTCTTCGAAATTCTCCACGTGACAGAAGCGCTCGAATGCTTTGCGGGTGGCCTGATCGTACTCTCCGGAGATCGCTCCATCGTAGTAGCCGAGTTTCGCCAGAATCTTCTGCATCTCCCGAGCGACAGTGCCGGCGGCCCGTGTGAGCCCGGCCATCCCGGGTGCAAAGTAGAGGCGGTGGAGCCGGAGCAGCCGCTCCAGTTCTGCGATCGGGGTGGGGTGGTCGTCCACGCGGAGATCGATGGCCCGATCGGTAAACCTGCCGTATCCTCCCTTCTCCTTCACGACCAGGAGGGCGGCCGACTGCTGGCCGCGGCTGTCCCCGCCGACAGACTGTCCGGCGTGCAGGACAGCAACCAGCCGCTCGGGGAGCAGGCCAGATGACCCCAGAAATGCCTCTTCCATCGCGGCGACCACCGCCTCGCCCGCCAGAATATTGCCCTGGCAGGTGTACTCGGGCCCGCCGCGGTGGCCCGCCCAGGGAAGGCACAGGCGCCCGGTCCACGCCGCTGACGCACCAGCTCTGTCGACAACACCGAGCTGCCGGTGATCCCGGCCGCTGTCCTCGGCGATCAGCCGGTCGACGACCTCTCGGGCCGAGGTACCCCGGCGCAACAGGTCGAGCCCGGCGGGCCCGAACCCGACGTTGGACCAGGCCTGCGTCGCCACTGCCCCGGCGCCCGCAACGGCCCACGGGACAATGCTGCCGACGCACAGGAATTTGCTCTGCACAGCCACCCCCCACTCGCCGCTCTCAGGATCGCGCGCGACGATGCTGAATGTGGAGGGACGCGGCCCGCCGTGCACAGGTCTCGCCTCAGCCGCCCGTCGGAAACACGAGGGTCACCAGTAGGGCCAGGGTGAGGGCGATCATCACCACCACGCTGACCCAGGCGATCATATTGAAGGCACGCGAGTTAGTGTACGCGCCCATGAGGCGCTTCCGGTTGGCCAGCAGCAGCATGAAAACAAGGATGAACGGGAGCAGCACACCGTTGGCCACCTGGGAGAGGAACATGATCTGCAGCAGCGGCGCGCCGGGAAGGAGGACGACGGCGCACGCGCCGACGATGAGGGCGATGTAGAGACCGTAGAAGACCGGCGCCCGCCTGAGCGTGCGGTCGACCCCCGCCTCGAACCCCAGCGACTCGCACACGTAGTGCGCGGTCGCCAGCGGCAGGACAGAGGCCGAGAACAGCGACGCGTTGATCAGGCCGATGGCGAAGAGCGCGGCGGCGTATTGTCCGGCCAGGGGGCGCAGGGCCAGCGCCGCGTCCTTGGCGTCCCCGACGTGCAGGTGGTGGGCGAAGATCGTCGCCCCACACGCGACGATGATGAACCAGGCGACGATGTCCGTCATGAGGGAGCCGATGAGGACGTCCATGCGGGTGTACCCGACTTCTTTGGCGGTGATCCCCTTCTCCACCACGGTCGATTGGAGGAAGAACTGCATCCACGGCGCGATCGTCGTGCCGATGACGCCCACAAACATTACCAGGTACGCGGTCTGGAAACTGAAGGTGGGCGTCACCGTCGCCCGCAGCACCTGTCCCCAGTCGGGGTGGGCGAGCGCGCCCGAGATAACGTAGCAGATGTAGAAGGCGCTGGCGCCAAGAAAGACCCGTTCCACGATCCGGAAGGTCCCTTTGACGACGAGGAACCACACGAACGCCGCGCCGATCGGAACGAATACGTACTTGGAGATGCCGAAGATCTCTCCGCCGGCGGCCAGGCCCGAGAATTCCGCCATCGTGTTGCCGAGGTCGGCCAGCAGGAGCGCCAGCATCACCCAGAGCGTCGTCCGCACTCCATACCGCTCGCGAATCAGGTCGGCGAGCCCGTGGCCGGTGACGGCGCCCAGCCGCGCGGCCATCTCTTGCACCACGTAGAGCGCGATCGTGATCGGGATCATCGTCCACAGCAGGCTGTAGCCGAAGTTGGCGCCGGCCAGCGAATACGTCGTGATGCCCCCGGCGTCGTTGTCCACATTCTGCGTGATGATGCCGGGCCCCATGACCGCCAGGAAAATCATGAGCCGGCTCATCGCCCCGCTTTGGGTCGCTCGCCGGAGAATGGGGAGGGTGAAGCTCATCCCGCCCCGCCGCCTCCGTGGGCGGCGCGCCGGCGGAGGAGGTCAACCGTTCCACCGAGCTTGCGCGCGCCGTACTTTTCCAACAGGAGGTCGATGAGGTGATCCACCGTGACGATGCCGGCCAACCGTCCGCTCTCCTCGACGACGGGAATGGCGAGGAGGTCGTACCTGACGAGCGCGCCGGCGACGTCCTCGGTGGTCGCGTCCGGCCGGACGTAGAAGACCTCGGTCCGCATCAGCTGTGAGATCGGGGTCTGGAGCGCGGAGGTCAGGAGGTCGCGGAGGGTCAGCACCCCGACGAGCCGCTCATGGCCGTCGACGACGTACAGGTAGTAGATCGTCTCCGCGTCAGGTTTGGTCTCCCGCAGGCGATGGAGCACTTGATCCACGTTCATGGTCTCGGGGAGGGCGATGAACTCCGTGGTCATTTTTCCGGCCGCGGTCTCGGGGGGATACTGGAGGAGCCGGCTCACCTCCTCGGCCTTCTCCTCTTCCATGAGGGAAATCAACTCTTCCGCCCGCTTCTCCGGCAGTTCGCCGAGGACGTCCGCCGCTTCGTGGGACGGCATCTCCTCCAGGATGTTGGAGGCGCGCTCAGTCGGCAGCTCCTGGATGACCGTCGCCTGCACCGCCGGCGCGGCTTCCTCCAGCACGTCGGCCGCGCGCGCCTCGGACAGAGCCGTCATGACTTCCACGCGGTCGTCTCGGTCCAGCTCGGTGAGAAGATCGGCCAAGTCCGCCGGGTGGATGTCCTTGAGTTTCGCGCGGGAGATGCTGAGCTTGAGCGGCGTCATCGTTCCCCCCAGAACGGCGACGAGGTTCCAGGGGATCACGCGGGTCGACAGCGGCCGGCCGGCCCGTTCGAGCGCGCGGCACACGAA